>OLQN01002480.1_pt1 | contig 12419 bp, 6 predicted proteins | sample 1673181 | NCBI WGS metagenome assembly OLQN01 (sample SAMEA3136763, study PRJEB25190) | human gut metagenome | biome: human gut; feature: human-associated habitat; material: faeces | place: Austria | collected 2013
GGGCTGGCCCGCCCCGCCGATGATCTGGGTATTACACTGCGTCCGAAGCGTTTTTCAGCATCTGCACCATCTGGGCCCGGGTGCAGGTGGCATCGGGGGAGAACTTCCCGCCGCCGGTGCCATTGGTGATGTTCTGCTCATAGGCCCACAGCACTGCATTGTAGTAGTAAGTTTCGGCGCTCACATCAGAGAAGGGTGTTGTTCCCGTAACCTCGGTGGAACCGTTGGCTCGCCACAAGAAAGTGGCCATCTGCGCCCGGGTGCATGGGGTGTCTGGGGAGAACTTCCCACCGCCGGTGCCGCCGGTGATGCCCTGTTCAACAGCCCACAGCACTGCATCATAGTAGTAGGCATCGGCACTCACATCGGAGAAGGGACTCGTCGTGCCAATCTCGGGGGTGCCGCTGGCCCGCCAGAGGAAGGTCACCATCTGCGCCCGGGTGCAGGAGACGTTGGGACTGAAGGTGGTGTCCGACGTGCCGGAAGTGATTCCCTGCTCCACCGCCCATGCCACCGCACCGGCGTACCAGGAATTTGCGGGTACATCGGTGAAACCCATGACCTGTTCGGTGTGGACCAGCAGGTAGCGGGAGAGGTGGTCAGTCTCAAAGACAAAGCAGCCGCTCTTGGCATCATAGCTGCCGCCCTTGTTCTCAATGGAGCCGTCGTCCCGGATGTACCAGACCGCCAGCGTGGACGTGTCCTCGCCCTTCTCAGGGATGTAGGGGATGGAGATGGTCAGCCGCCCGCCGTCGAAGGCGGACTGCTTCACCGTCCCGACCACGATGTCCACGTCCACCACCACGGCCACCTGAGCCAGCGCGCTGACGGCCTCCTGCTGGGCATCGGTCAGATTGGCCTGCTGGACGGAGACGGTCACGGTTTTGCCGGAGGCGATGGATTCCAGCGCCGCTTCGTCCAGTCCCACGGCGCCATCAGGGAGCCGGATCGTCAGTCCTGTGTCCTCAGCATCCTCGGTTTTGGCAATGACCGAGGCGGGCAGCTTCACGCTGTCTACCTTGGAAAGCCCGGAGAGATCTACCGTCACCGACTTTGCCCCATCGGCAATGACTTTGTCGATTTCCTTTCCGCTGACGGACACAGTGGCGGTGCTGCCGGAGATCGTGGCGCTGAGTTTGGTTCCGCCGTGGTCGGAGGACACTGGGACCGTGACGGACGGGGTGGAAGAACCGCCGCCTCCGCCGCTACTGCTTCCACCGCCGCTGCTGGGCAGCTTGGGAATGACCGTACCGGAGGCGATTTTCTCACCGCAGCCTAAGCAATAGGTATCACCGGTATAGCCTTCGGTGGTCGTGGTTGCTTCTTTTTGATTCCGCACTTCTGTTCCACCCGTATGGTTACTCGGATTCTTTTCTCCGTAGGACTGTCCGCAGATGGAACAGTTCGCCGGAGCCTTGCAGGTGGCGGCAGTGCCCGGGGTGTGGTCTCCGGTCTCCTTGTGGGAACCGTCGTTTTGACAGATCCGCTGATGCTGGGTCTCACTTACTTTCTCCCACGCACCCCAGTTATGGTTCAGAGCCGGACTGGTGATCTCTGTGAGTTCTCCTTTCCCTTCAGAATCTGAGAAATTTTTGCCGCAGACAGAGCAGTGCCAGTATTCCACATTGCCGGGAGTGGTACAGGTAGCGTCCACTGCGGGAGTATGGGTCAGTGTATGGGGTGCAAGTTCTCCATACACCATATGGCAGACGTCGCAGACTGCCTGCGCCTCACAGGTGGCGGAACCACCGGAACAATTTGTGGTTTCTGTATGACTGCTGTCGTTTTTGCAGGTATGGGTATGCGTTCCATTTCCATTGGATTCCCACGCATTCCAATCATGGTTATTGTTAGCGGGTGTGATTTCATAGCCGCACGCCGTACAAGTCTGCGGGGTGGTACAGTTGGCCGGAGTGCCTGGAGTATGGGCGGCGGTTTCGGTATGGCTCTGATCCCGCTGACAAGTGCGGGTATGCTGCTGGGCGTTGCCGGTGTTTTTCCATTCGCCCCAGTCATGACCCAGCTCTTTCCCGTAGGAACCTCCACAGCTTGTGCAGATAGCTGCGTTCGTGCAAGTGGCGGAGCCGCCGGAGCAGTTTTCTGTTTCCGTATGGCGGCTGTCCCGCTGACAGGTGCGGGTATGGGTGCCGTTGCCATTGGAAGTCCACACACCCCAGTTATGGTTCAGAGCCGGACTGGTGATCTCTGTGAGTTCTCCTGTTCCTGCAGAATCCGAAAAATTCTTGCCGCAGACAGAGCAGTGCCAGTATTCCACATTACCGGGTGCGGTACAGGTGGCATCTACGGCATCATGCTTTGTTAATGTATGGCCTCCCAGCTCCCCGTAGGCAGTTTGGCAGATGCTGCATACCGCCTTTGCGGTACAGGTCGCTGTGCCGCCACTGTGCTCTGCTCTGTCAAGTTCCGCACCGCACTTTCCACAGACATACCAGTGATGCGTTTCATCATGCTGCAAGGTTTTATCTCCGTCGTGGGCGCAGGTGCTCACGGTAAAGGGTTTGCTGAAGCACTTATAGCCGTCGCCCGTTGCAATCTGGACTTTATACGAAAAGGTCTGGCCTGCGGGCAATTCGGTAATGGAGAGCGTCTGGCTGTCGGCATCGGTATATTTCTCAGTCAAGCCTTGCGTAATATAAGAATTCGTAAGCGAACACCACTCATCATCGATGAATCTATACCAGGTATAGGTCAGGCCTGCACTCTCATCGGATGTGACCGACACTGTCAGCGTCACAGAGGTGCTGTCCTTTGCGTCGAAGGTACTGCCGGAGTAGTCCGTTTCGTTGTTTGGATAGACCTTTGTGCTTTTGATGGGCGCTGGCGTGACAGTTACATTGTCTACGCTGGCAGTGCCATCCTCCCATGTGCCATCGCTTGTTTTATAGCCATATCCATCCGCCAGATATTCATTCGCCGGAACATAGGATTTACCCCATTCAATATTTTTATATGTGCCGCCGCTCAGGCTGGCGCTGCTGCCATCGTTTTTTACGGTCAGACCCATGTATGAGCCGCCGCCCAGCTCCAGCCTGCCGCCGTTCTCGGCTGTGATGTAGTTGATCTTGACCGTGGAATTTTTCACCACAGCGCTGCTGCCACTGGCCGTCACATCCCGGATCGTACCTGTGCCGGTGACTGTCAGCTGGATGCCTTTTACAGTGATTATCACAGCAGAGGCCGTTTTGCCATTCACGTCCAGCGTTACCGGCCCACGGGTCAATTCATAAGAAGCCCTAACATCCTGATACAGCTTGAGCATCTTTTCACCGTTTCCCTCATTGGCCGCCTTGATGGCTGCGTCAAGGGTCAAATACCAGCTTGTTTCATTGCCGACGGTCAGCGACGCCGCCATCTGCTTGCCGCAGGTGCTGCAAATGCCGGTTTGCTCATCCACAGTGTGGGTATGGGTCTTCACAGTCACATCGTTAAGTTCTGAAACTCCGCTGCCTGATATGGCGCTACCGCTCTGATCGTAGTAAGCCGCACCATCCGCCAGCAGGCTACTGAGCACGCCAAAAGAAGCTGTGCTCAGCTTAGTGAAGCTGCCTCCGGCAAGCCAAGCTGTGCCGCTCCCATATAAGTAAAGTTCGGCAAAGGAGCCGCCGGAGACCGTCCCCTTCGCACCGTTGCCATAGGTCACTTTATCAATGCCGGTTCCGGTAAAGCTGCCGCCGTTCACATTCATTGTTCCGTCGCCCTCGACGACAACCGCAGCACCAAAGCTGCCGCCTTCCACAGTCAGCGTACCTTTAGTCACCTCAACATCTTCACCAAACGCAGCTGAGTTCTTCACCACTGCCGTACCGCCGTCCTCGACATTCAGGTATTGATACGCACCGCCGCTGAAGACCGCCTCTGCGCCGGAGGAAGCAGTCACCATGCCCAGGTAGGTGCCGCCCACGAAAGACGCCTTGCCGTTGACGGTGATATAATAGAATTGACCGGTTTTGAAGGTCACATCTGCGCCGGCGGCGACGGTCGTAGAATAGATGAGATGCTCTCCGCCGTCCACGGTAAGCTTTCCGGTCAGGGTGACGCTGGCAATGCCGATACCGCCGGAGTTATTGTGTACATTACAGAGCGGCATCAGGGTCGCATCAGTGTACCCTTCGGCGCTCCAGCCGTTCAAGGTCTGGATGGCCTCTACATAGCCGTCCCCGTTTTCGATACCGCTGTCCACCGGGAACCAGGCCGTTTTTATTTTGCCATCGGAAGCAGTGGCTGTTATCTTAACGACCAGCACCTTGCCGCATTTGGAGCACACAGGCTTTTCTACCGTATCATTGTCACACTGATGGACGCACTCTGCGAACTGTACCTTGTACGCCGTATAACCAGTCAAGTCCACAATTTTAGTGCTCTTATCAACGATGCTCCATGTACCGTCCTTTTCGCCGTACAGTTCACACTTTGCATGGTTGGTTTCCAGCAGGCCGCCGACGGTAAGGTTCTGGTCAGCATTCTCGGCCAGCGTAATTGTTTTGACAGTGCAGCAGTGGGCGTTATCCTTCCACAACTTCACGCTATAACCGGTTCCATTACCTTTTTCCAGGAGCAGTTCCTGAATCGTACCGGTGTAAGCTTCCAGCGCGCCGCCGGTACGAAGCTCCACGTACGAAATGTCGCCGGTGTAGGAGTCGTCAACCGCCAGCGTTCCGTTGGACCCAACCGAAAACTTGACATTGAGCGCCTGCGTTCCGCCGCCCTCGCTGGAATCCTTGACCGTCAGTTTTTCGTTGACATTGAAGAACTTATCCTCGCTGGTGATCGTCTTTCCATGCAGATCCAGCGTTATAGTATCGGAGGCGGAGCAACTTCCATTAAGGTTCACATCCCGCATCAGTGTTATCGTGCTGCCATCCCACGCATTCTGAAACGCCTTTGCAAGCGTCTGATAATAGGCGCTCTCGCCTATACGTGCATCGAACTGCGTATGGCACTTTTTGCAGGTGTAGCCGGTATCGTCCATTTCATGATCGCAGAGGGAGAGATAGACCTTGCCGTCCTCGCCCAGACTGGTCACGCTGTCGGCGGCGTCCGCCTTGAAGTTCTCGGCGCTGAGCGTCACGCCGCTTGCCGGTTCGGCAATCAGGAGACTGCCGCCGGCATTGGGCTTTATGCCTTCATACACGCCCACACGGATGACCGAATCCTCACTCAATGCGCCTGATACAAAAATGGGCAGCTTCCACGCATAATTGGCGTAATAACCGGCCTTCACCGAGCCGGAAACAGTGAGCTCAGGAGCTGAGCTTTCCTCTCCGTCGTAGTAAACGTCATATCGATTGTTGTCGGTAACGGTAGCATCGGTGAGGGTAATAGCGCCCTTTCCATAGATGCCGCCGCCCTCGAAGGCGCTGTTGTTTCCGGTGATCGTCACATTCTTGACGGTTACCCCTCTCTCCGAATAAATGCCGCCCCCGTGGCCATAACTTGTATTCCCCGTGGCGGACGCCTTGTTGTCGGTGATCGTGGCGTTGGAGATCGAAACATTGCCGGCGTTAAAGTGGATATAGATGCCGCCGCCGTTGCCGGCGGTCGCTGTGTTGCCGGTGATGGTGCCGCCGTCCATGGTGAAGCTGCACTTCTCACCCACATAGACGCCGCCGCCACCGCCGTCAGACGCACCCGCAGTGTTATCGGAAATGGTTCCGCCATGCATGGTGAAGCTCGGCGGGGCGATATGATTCGTCGTGCCGACAAGGAACACACCGCCGTAGTCTTCATTACCGGTAATCGCTCCACCATACATGGTAAAGGACGAGCCGGTCTGATAGGTGCCGCCCTTTTTACCGACCTGCACGCCGCCGGTGATCGTGCCGCTGTACAGCTCCAATTTGCCGCCATTGACGAGCACTTCGCCTTGAACCTTGCCGCTGTCGGAGCAGTCAGTCAGCGTCAGCGAAGCACCGCTACCGACCGTGATACTGCCGGAAATCGTCTGCCCATTTAGGCAGAGGTTGACCTCACCCGTTGGCACAGTCCAGCTCCCCGACACAGACTGCGTCAGATAATAGTTACCAGCAGAATCAGGCAGGGAATCGGCAGTTGTCCATGTTACAGCAGTATCATGTTCGTGCCCGTTGACATCTCCATTCCCGCCGCAGACGCAGTGGGTATGTACATCGCCGCTTTCATTAGGGTCGGTATGATATCCGCCGCTTCCGGCGCTGTTCTGCGGATAGGTTCCGAAATAAACGCTGCTGGCCTGCCCGCCGCTGATGTTTGCGGCCGTTCCGCCGTCCACAAGCTGTATCGCCTTGCCGGTGTCTGCTCCGGCGGCGAATGCCGTCTGCGAAACCGTGGAAATCATCAGCGCGGCGGAGAGCAGCACAGCGGCAAACCGTCTCCAGTTTTTTCTTATGTGCTTCATCAGATCGCCTCCATATAAAAATGTGGGACAAGAGGGATCAACCCCCGGAGGGGTCCCTCCGGGGGCAAGGGGGTTCCCCCTTGCCAATGGGTTTTGCGTGTGGTCACCCGGCGCTGCCGGGCGGGCCCAGGATGCGGTGCAGGGTATTTTCCGGCTCGCCCCGGGGCAGGGGCTTGACCAGGAAGCCATCTGCTCCCATGCGCTGACTGCGGGGGGCAAAATCCGCATCCTGGGTCACCCACAGCACCCGGACTCCGGGGCGTATATGCCGGGCGTAGTCGCAGTAGTTCATGCCGTCCGCCCCGTCAACCGCCACAACTGCCAGGTCGCAGGGACCGCCATGCTGCAGGTAGTATGCCAGCGTCACCCCGTCGGAAAAGGTTTTTATCTCTCCCCATGGGGACAGCACCTCCCTCCAGAAGTTTTCCCAGCTGTCACAGATCAGCGCGATCATCCCATCGCCTCCCATCGTTCTTTTACTCCACACCGACGCAGGCCATCGGCCAGTTCCTGATCGGTACAGTTCAGAGGAAGCAGCATGGCCGCCCCTAAGTCAAAGGCCGCCAGGCCGAATTTCTCGTCGTCGCTGAGCCACAGCAGGGGCAGGGCGGCAGACCGTTCCCGCAGGGCTGTGGCCAGTTCCAGCCCCCGCGCCCCCTTCATAGCCACCACCCCGGCATCATATCGGAAGCCGGGGACGGAGCGGATCTCCTCCGGGCAGTAGAACTCGTCAAACTCCAGCGCCGCCCGGGGCGCAGCCCGCCGCAGCCGCTGCTGCCACAGATCGGACTCCATAAACGGGGCACAGATGGCCAGCTTCATCCGGGCGCACCTCCTTCCGCCAATTTTGAAAATAAAAAACACCAGGCTTTCACAGTCTGGTGTCATCTATACGGTATCAGGTTGTCAAGGGGAGCGCAAGGTCATTGGCACGAAGTGCATTTTTTTGGCGCGAAATACACGTCCGGGCCGGTAGATTTATGGTATACTGAAACTGGGATTTTATGCGGACGGGAGGGATCAATATGACGCCATACCGCATTGCCGTGGTGGATGATCTGGAGCGGGACCGGGCGTGGCTGGCGAAAAAGCTGGCGGACTATATGGCCCGGGAACGGTTGGAATACGAGTTGACTGCCTTTGCCAGCGGAGAAGCGTTCTCTGCGGCTCTGGAGCAGGGCCAGCGGTTCAATCTGGTGTTTATGGACATTTACATGGACGGCATCACCGGCATTGAGGCCGCCCAAACCCTCCGGGCCAGGGACATGGACTGCAAGCTGGTCTTTCTTACCACCAGCGAGGACTTTATGCGCCAGGGCTTCTCCCTCAACAGCGCCCACTACCTTATCAAGCCGGTGAAGGACGAGGACTTTGCCCAGGCCATGACCAACTGCCGCCTGGGGCGGGCCCTCCAGGTACCCACCCTTGCCGTTACGGTGGAGGGGCGGACGTTGGAGGTGGACACCCGTCAGATCCGGTATCTGGAGGTACAGCAGCGCAGCGTGGTGCTGCACACCACCCGGGGAGACCTGCCCCTGGGCCGCAGCTTTTCCGCCGCGGCCGCCCCGCTGGAGCGGGACCGGCGGTTTCTCCTGTGTTTCAAGGGAGTGTTGGTGAACATGGACCACATCGCCGCCCAGACGGGGGACGAGCTGCGTCTGGACGACGGGAGCATCCTGCCCATCGCCCCCCGGCGCAGGCGGGAGATCCTGGCCCAATACCGGGCCTATATGTTTGGAAGAATGAGGGAACCGTAATGAGGAAAAGAAACAGAGGGGGCGCTCTGCTGTTGGTGCTGCTCCTGACCCTGGGCGGCGCTTGGCCCGCCTATGCCGCAGAACCTGAGACCCCGCCGCCTGCGGCCACAGAAGAAAGCGGTCTGCCGGAGGGTGGCCTGCCTGCGCCGGAACCGGAGGAACCCCCGCAGCCTGCGCCCATGATCTCCGCCGTCGTGACCGGCTTTGCTGGAGACGGTCTGCCCGCTCTGCCCGCCGTTACCCTCCCGGTGCAGCAGACGGGCAACAGCGACGACGATCTGGAGCCGCTATACAGGCTGGCGGTTCAGCATCAATCGGTGACCGCCCTTGTAACGGCGGGGGAGGAGAGCCGGCAGGAACCCCTGGGCGTGGCCTGGGATTTTGGCGACATCGACCAAACCAAGACCGGGACTTATCAGGCGGTGGGACGGATCGAGCTGCCCGAGGGCTACGTCCTCGCCGAGGGTGTGCCGGGGGCACTGTACATCCCGGTCACGGTGGAGGATCAGTCCCCGGAGGTCATCACCGCAGTGGAATCCTGGTACCCCTATACTGACGCATTTGCCCTGCCCCTGGGCAGTGCTTTGGAGGTTCTGGAGGAGAAATTTTGCTTCTCCCCCTATACCCTCCAATGCGAAACGGAGAGTGGGAAAACCGTGACCGCCGCCATCGAGTGGGACTTCTCCGGCGTGGAATTCCAGACCGTGGGGGTCTATCTGGCGGTGGGCACGGTGCTCCTGCCGGAAAACACGGTCTTTGGGGATGGGCTTGTTCTGCCCCAGATCACCGTTCCCGTCTCCGTCCAGCAGCAGGGCAGGCCGGAACTCAACTGCCTTCTGGCCGCACGGGGGGCACTGGTCTTTCCCTGGGTGGCCCCACCCGGCGATCTGGCTGCTGTGCGCGTATGGCTGTCGGAGGATGGCGGGCCGTGGGAGGAGATTACGGACGGAGCCTACTGGGATGAAACCCAGCTGTCCCTGTTCACCGATCTTCTGAATACGGGGTGCCATTACCGCATCCAGGCCGACTACGATGGCGGACAGACGGGAATCTTATCCTTTCTCTACGCCGACGAGATCGTGCTGGAGGGCTACCACGACGGGGACCGGGACGGCGGGGACACCGGCGGAAATCCGCCCCAGGACATCGTCCAGCCTCCCGCTGACACTGGGGATGACCGGACCGACGCCGCCCCGGAGCCATGGGAGCCGGAGGAGGATCCGCCCCGCCGCCCGGAGCCGCCAGAGGAAGATTCGGAGGCTTCAAAACCGGAGCCCTTTCAGGAGCGGGTGACGGAGACCGAAAGCCTGCTGTCCGGGGCCCGGGTGCTGACCATGGCCCAGGTGGGGCCGGTGCGCTTTTCCAAGCAGGGGGTGACCCTCACCCTGTCTGACGCCGCCTTAGACGCTCTTTCCCTCCATGCTGACAGCGTCTTTTACATTGAGTTGTTTCCCACGGAGGACGGCTTTTCCCTCACTGTGGAGGTGGACGGGCGGGGAATATCCGATTTTCCGGACTGTGAGGTGATGCTGCCGGTCACGCTGGAACAGGATGGAGCTGTCCTCGTGCTGACGGGGGAAGATGGTACGGCCGCTGCCGGAACACTGGATGCCGAGCGGGGCATCGCGGTCTTTCCTATCCGGCATACGGGCCGGTACACCCTGTCAGAGATGCTGACCGAGCAGTCGGAGACGGAACCCGTGCCGGATGCACTCCCCGCCGCCCAGTCGGAGGAACCAGTCACAGCAGAGGAAGAAGCAGGGGCCGCCGTTCCCGCGCAGACGAAGTCCTGTGCCGTGTCCACACAGCCGTCTGACTCGTCGGAGCAGACCGCCAGGGAGCCTGCCGCCCCTTCGGACAGCCCGGAGCCCGAACTCCCGGAGCAGACTTCTGCATCTCAGGAACCTGAAGAACTGTCAGAGCCGTCTATGCCTAAACGGGAGGCAATCCCCTCCGCCGCTCTGATTCTCCTGGGCGGGGCGGTGCTGGTTGGCCTTGGGGCCCTTCTCTGGAGGAGGTGGCGGCGATGAAGCCTGTCCACCGTCAGCTGCTGGCCCTGCTGCTGGCCGTGGTGCTGGGCTCCGCCCTGTGCCTGAGCCTGTATGTCTGGGACAACAAATATACCCGCCCCGGCGCCCAGCCTATGGACGGCCTGCTGACCCTGACGGATGAGGAGCTGGAGCAGACCGACCTCCACTTCCTCATCCACGGCTGGGCCTTCTATCCCGGCGTGCTTCTCACCCCGGAGGAGTGGACGGCACACGGCACGGAACACTACATGATCTACACCTCTATTGGGGAACGCACCCGCTTTGACCAGCCGGACGGGGTGACGCCCCATGGCTACGGAACCTATGTGCTGACCCTGGAGCTTCCGGAGGATCCCGCCCAATACGGCCTGGAGCTGCCGGAGATCTACTCCGCCTATCGGCTCTATCTCAACGGAAATCTGGAATTGCAGGTGGGGGAACCGGACTTGGAGCACTACCAGCCCCGCACCCAGAACCGCATGGTCACCTTTACAGGAAGCGGTTTCACCACCATCCTGCTGGCGGTGCGGGATGACTCCCATTTTTACAGCGGGCTGGTCTATCCCCCGGCCCTGGGCACACCCCTAGCAGTCAACCTCAGCCGGGGGCTGCGGTTGGGACTGGCGGTATGCGTAACGCTGTGCGGGGTATTGGGGGCGGCGCTGGCCGCCTATTTCGGTGTGCGGATGCGCCACAAAAACGCCCTGCTTTTCGCCCTTTTGTGCCTGGCAGGATCGCTGTTCACTGCCTACCCCATTCTGCACAGCGCCGCCGCCCTGCCACCCCGGCCCTGGTATGCCTTGGAGATCTCCGTGGGTTATGCCATGGTGGTGCTGGTGGTAACGCTGCAAAACCGGCTCTGTCAGACCCGACGCCCAGTTGCCCTGACGGTGGAAATCGCGGGCTGGCTGTTTTGCCTGGCAGCCCTCTGCTACGGACTGCTGTCTCCATGCCTGACGATACCGGTGATGAAAGCATTCTCCCTGCTGATTTTCTGCTTCAAAATTGGTTCCGCGGTCTATCTGTTGGGAGCGGCCCTCCGGGCGGTCCGGCAGCAGGTCCCCCAGGCTGCGCCGCTGTTTTTCGCCGCCGCCTTCTATGCAACGCTTCTTCTCTGGGACCGGCTGCTGCCGGCCTTTGAGCCGGTGGTTACCGGCTGGTTCGGTGAGTGGGGCAGCTTTGCCATGACGCTGGTCATCGGGTATGTCCTTTGGCGGGACATCGTCAGCGCCTACCGCTTCAATCTGGCCTTCGCGGCGGAGTACCGGCAGATGGAGCGGCAGCTGGCCATGCAGGTGGAGTACGCCGACCAGCTCGCCCAGCGCTCCGACGAAAACCGACGGCTCATCCACGACTTCCGTCAGCACCTGCGTACCATCACGGAGCTGGCGGGACAGATTGAGAGCCGTCCGGAGACCGAGGAACACCGCCGGGAGCTGCTGCGCTATCTGGAGGATTTCCCTTCCGTTCTGGCACGGCGGCCCGGGGTGTCCCCCGGCAGTTTCTGCAACCGGGCGCCGGTGGACGCCCTGCTGCAATATTACAGCGCCGCCGCCCAGCGGCAGGAGATCCGGGCGGACCTGGCTCTGACCATTCCGGCGGGGGTCCCTCTGGGGGACGTGGAGTGGTGTACTGTTCTGGGCAACCTGCTGGAAAACGCCCTGGAGGCCTGCCAGCGCCAGAGCCGGGGGGAGCGGCGGCTGTCCCTCACCAGCTGGGCTACAGAGGGGACTCTGTTCCTTCTGGTGGAGAACACCTACGACGGGCGGTTTGTCCGGTCGGAGGGACATATCCTCTCCCGCAAGGCAGGAGGTGTCCGCTGTGGCATCGGCCTGAGTTCAGTGCGGGAGACGGTAGAGCGCCGCGGCGGGACGCTGGATCTCTACCCCGGAGAGGATGTCTTTCAGGTGGGGATCACCCTACCGATTCACAACAGATGATGAACACTCAAATTGGTAAAGAGAAGATTACTGTAACACACCCACAAACTTATAGTAGATTGTATGATTTTCTCCTTTCCGATGCGGTTGATGAGTTCGTTGAGCATACTTTGTCATACATCGCAAAAGTTGCGAGGACATTGGATGTAATTTCTATTCCGCTCTCAATTTTCTTCTGCCTTAATCTCTCCTTAGAGTGGAATCTTCTGGCTGGTTCATCATGAACCTATCCTCGGTCCACCGCCAGGGCAAAATCTCCCCCTGGCGGTGGACCTTTTTATTTTGAATTCACACCAGC
>OLQN01002484.1_pt1 | contig 12414 bp, 10 predicted proteins | sample 1673181 | NCBI WGS metagenome assembly OLQN01 (sample SAMEA3136763, study PRJEB25190) | human gut metagenome | biome: human gut; feature: human-associated habitat; material: faeces | place: Austria | collected 2013
ACCAGGTTATCTCCTTCGTTGATGCAATCAACAACGATACCCAGACTGCTGTCGGTGCTGTTGACGGCCTGCGTCCGGTTCTCATGGCTAAGGCTGCTACTGAGTCCTGCCGTAACGGCGGCGTGTATGTCAAGGTCGGCGAGTAATTTCTCTTAAAATCTTTCTTCTCCTCTTTCTATAACTCAAATTAGAAAAGCAGCTCCAAATGCTTTTCATCCCCTCAGATACAACAGCAAGACAGTTTTTAAAGTGACCTCTAAAAGTCAGACAAAATTGTTCAAGCGACCGAAAGGGCTTGCTGCCTGTAAATTACAGGCGGCAGGCCCTTTCGCTTTTCCTTTACTCTACACCTTCATCCTATATACAATTCGTTATATTTCATCTATATATAACAAAAGAGTGCTGTTTCCTCAACAGCACTCTTTCCCTTAATACTGATACTTTTTCCGTCCCTTGACGAGAAAAAACACCGAAACCATCACGCCGAGCGCCTCTGCTACCGGAACAGCCAGCCAGATGCCGGTTTCCTGCAAAATCAGCGGCAGGAGCAGCAGCATCGCCACGAGAAACACAAGCGTGCGCGAAAACGAGATGATTGCAGACACGAGACCATCCGAGAGCGCGGTAAACAGCGAGGACGCGAAAATACTCGTGCCCATGATCAGGAAGCTGACCGCATAAATCGGAAAGCCGTGCATGGCAATCTCGTACACACTGCTGCCGCGCGGCGTAAACAGGGTCAGCGCTGGCTCGAGCGTCAGCCACGAGAGCACATATGTGCCGAGCGAGCACGCCAGCACGAACATCATGCAGATGCGGAAGATATGCCTCAGCTGCGGGATATTTTTCTCGCCAAATTTGTAGCTGATAACCGGTGCAACGCCCATTGAGAAGCCGAAATACACCGCCGTAAACACGAACTGGAAGTACATTGCAATCGTGATGGCGGCTACACCGTCCTCGCCGCGATAGCGCATGAACAGCGTATTGAACACGAACGTGGTGATGGCGTTCGCAATGTTGCTGACCATCTCAGATGAGCCGTTGCCGCACGCAGCGGCCAGTGTTGCGCCGACAAATTTGAAGGGCACAAAGTACAAACTTCCGGTGCGGTTTTTGGTGAAATACACCAGACCAACGATGGACGGCACGCAGTAGCCGAGGCAGGTGGCAATCGCCGCACCGGCAACGCCCATGTTCATCGGGCCCATGAACAGCCAGTCAAGCACCACGTTTGTAATGCCGCCGCCCACCGAGGTCAGCAGACCCAAGCCCGGCTTGCCTGCGGTGACGAACAATGTCTGGAAGGCAGTCTGCAGAAACAGCATAGGTGCAAACACCAGCTGAATGCGTGTGTAAATACGGCAGTCTGCCCACTGCAGCTCACTCGTGCCAAGCAGACGCAGGATAGGGTTCAGAAACAGATTGCCAAACACGGTGAAAATCAGGCCGATGCCCAACGCAACCGCAATCAGCATGGTGAAGTTGCGGCGCGCCTCGTCTGTGCGTCCCTCTCCCTGTCGGCGGGCGATAATAGCGCTGCCGCCCGTGCCGAGCATAATGCCGGTAGCCATCTGCAGGCAGTTGAGCGGATACGACATATTGATTGCGGAAAGCGCGGTTGTTCCGGCAAACCGCGAAATAAACATGCCGTCCACGATGGTGTACATCGAGAGCAGCATCATCATTGCAATGTTCGGCAGTGCGAATCGGAGCAGCGATGCGGCGTTGAATTTGCGCGCAAGTGCGTTATTCTGCTCCATTGCGAATCTCCTTTTCAAAAGAATCGGTAAATTTTCGGGTCATTTCCACCATAGCGGCGAACTGCTCCGCGCCCATGGCAGCGGCGGCGCGTTCCTCTGCGCGGTACAGACCGCCCAGCTTATCCGCTGTGTAACGCTTGCCGGATTCGGTCAGGCGCAGCGGCTTTTCCTTGCGGCCGGAGACGCTCACCTTTTCCAGATAACCGGCCTGCTCCAGCTCCTGCACCACCGTGTGAATTGTCTGCTTGGGCAGCAGATATATTTTCGATATCCAACCCTGTGTGCAGGTTTCAAACTGGTCGAGCAGATACAGCACGGCTACCGTGCTCGGTTTCATCCTATTCTGTTTTGCCCAGATGTCATACAACTCATTCTGCCGGTAGATCTGCGCAAAAAAGTCGTTCATTTGTCTGCGAAAATCCATAATGCACCTCAATAGTCCTAAATCGTATCACGCTATTATAGTATGATTTAGGACTATTGTCAAGTAAAAGAAAAGCAGACCCGTAAAAGAGTCCGCTTCAAATTTACCCCATCAACATAGTCCAGAGTGCGCTGAACGGCATAACGAGTATCAGCGCGGGCATGAGATCGACCAGCGGCACGGATTTGATCTTGGAGACACGAAAACCGGCCGACATAGTCAGCACGCCGCCGCACGCGGACAAATCCGCGAACATTTCCGGTGTGAGCGCACCGGACAGCAGCCGTCCTGCGGTAAACACGCACAGGAGAATCACGCACTGCGGCAGCGGGATGGCGCAGATGGCCTTGCCGAGCGTGGACGCGAAGATCATCGCAGTGAAGAAGTCCAGCACGGACTTTGCAAACAGCAGATTCGGATCGCCCGCGATGCCCTCGGTCAGCGTGCTGTACCAGCCAAAGCCCGAGCAGCAGAACAGCGCGACCGCCGTGATGTAGAACTCCATATCAATATTATCCCCGCCGAGGTGCATGGTTTTGACCAGCCGATGAAAAAACCGGCTTGCCCAATCCTCAAGGTGCAGCAGGTGCCCGATGGTAAACCCCACCAGAATCGCCAGCACGACCGCTGTCATGCTGACCGCCTTGATAATGGAATTGATGCCGATAGCGATCGAACACATGCCGAACAGCGTCGGCAGATGCTCTTTCAGGCTGTTCGGCAAAACGTGCCCCAGTGCGGAACCGATCACACCGCCGACCAGCACCGAGATACAGTTGACAATTACTCCGATTGGCATAGGATTTCCTTCTTTCTCTTTCCCCTTCTCCTCTGTTTTCCATTTTACCGTAGAAAAGCGTCTTTGGCAAGCAAAAGAAAACCGCACAGCTGAAGCTGTGCGGTTTAGGAAGGTTTTGCTTACTTTACGTTCTCGCAGAAGCGCATGAGCATTGCCGCTACCTCAGCGCGGGTAGCATTGCCCTTCGGGTCCAGCTTGCTGCCGGACTTGCCGGTAACAACGCCAGCGCCGCACGCCCACTGGATTGCAGGAATCGCGTAGGTGCTTATGCTCTGTGCATCGTCGTAGGAGAGAATGTTGGTGTCCTCACCCACAGAAACGTCGTACTTCTTGTACTGCGCGTAGCGGTACAGGATAGCCGCAAGCTGCTCGCGGGTAACCTTGTCATTCGGGCCGAACTTGCCGCTGCCGTAGCCGGAAACGATGCCGTTAGCATTCGCCCAGGCAACCGCATTTGCGTAGTACGCGCCGGAAGCCACATCCGTGAAGGAAGCCGCCGAGGTGCTCGGCTGGTTCTCCAGGCGGTACAGCACGGTAACGACCATGCCGCGGGTGGTGTTCGCCTTCGGGGAGAAGGTGTTGTCGGCGGTGCCGTTCATCATGCCCTTGCCGGTTACATAATCAACCGCGGAAGCGAACCAGTCGTTCGCGGAAACGTCGTTAAACTTGGTCTTGGACGGGGTTTCGGTGGCCTTAACATAGCTTACGCCAACCTTCACTGCGGAAGCAGGCATGGTGAAGGTGTAAACCGTGTCGCTCTTCTTAACGGTGGAGACCGTCTTGCCGGAGCCGTCGGTAACGGTCAGCTTGTCCAGCTTGTAGCCCTTGTCCGGGGACAGGGTAATGGTGATGGTCGCGCCCTTTTCTGCGGAGGACGGAGAAGCGTTTACGCCGCCGTTGTTGACCGCCGAGGTGGTTACCTTGTAGGTCGTCTTGCCGGAGGAGGAAGAACCGCTGCTGGACTTGGTGTAAGAGAAGGTCTCCGTTGCATCCTTGGCAACATCCTTGTTCGTGCCATTGAACTTAACGGTAATCTTGTCGTTGGTCTTGTTCGTTACCTTAACAGACTTGGTGGTGGTAAAGGTCAGGTCAAGGTTTTTATTCTGAATAACGGTAATCTCATCGCCATCCTTGGCTGCGTTTGCAGCTTCCTGCAGAGTCTTGTACGCATTGCCATTTACCTCAGCAACAACATCCGGGTTAGTCAGTGCAAAAGTGAACGGGCTGAAACCGTTGGTGGTGAACTTAACCTTACCGGTGGTTTTATCAGCAGTTGCAACATACAGGTTTGCACCGTTATTGTGGTTGATATAAACCTTTTTGCCCTTGAAAGCCTCCGGCAGAGTTACCTCAACCTCAGTCGAACCAACCTTTGCATCCTGTGCAGATTTCAGAGTAACCTGTGCTGTCTGATTGTCACCAGTCTTTGCCACCGCAATCAGGTTGTACTTCGGAGCAATGTCCATGGAAACTGTGCTGTTCGCGGTATCATAACCAGTTACGGTAACATCCAGATAGGTTTCCTTTACAACGGTAACGGTAGTATTCTCCGGAATCTTGCCGTTCGTATCCAGAGTAACCTTGTTTTTCTTTACAAGTTCAGTCAGAGCCTGCGCCTTGTCGTCTGGCGTAATCGGAGTGGTGTCCGCCAGCTTGGTCGGAGTTACGCTTTCGCCGACTTCTCTTGCAGCATCCTGCTTATCTGCAGCGATTGCACTTACATCAGCCTGAGTATCACCCTCTTGGGTACCGGTCTTGATTTCGTTTTCGTCCTTGACTTCAACGGTGCCAACGGTGTACTTATAAATTTTATCATCGTTGTCAATGACAGTCAGACCAGTAGCACAGAAATCACCGGAGAACCTCTTATTGAAGTAACCGCCAGAAACATAGGCTGTGCCCTTATTATTTGCATCGTAAGCATCGCGGATCATATCCTGTGTATCGGTAGCGGTCTTGAAATAGCCGCCGCTGATAGTCAGCTCACCCTTTGTAGTAGCTGCGCCGCCGTAAGAAGAGGTGAACAGCACCGCTTCTGCCGTATCATTTACCGCAAAAGTAGCATCACCGGAAATCTCCGCCTTATGCCAGTTCATAACGACAAACTGCGTTGTATTGCTGAAGTCACCGCCGGAAATGTTCAGATAGCCGCTTTCATCGTTCTTCACGGTGTTGATACCGCCCGAGAAAGTACCGCCGTTGATATACAGCTTGGATTCTGCACCGGCCGTACCGCCGTTACGGATCATGCTGGAGAAATGACCTTTATTATAAACGGTAACGCCATCATAGATCGTCAGCGAGCCGCCATTATCGTTGAGGATAGTATAGTAGCTGTTGCCGCCGCCGTTATCCTTGTCCTTACCGGCTTCCTGGGAGCGCGTGTAAGTACCGCCGCGCAGAACCACCGTACCATCGTTCGTGATGGCAGTCTTGGCGTTCGTGATATTATCAACTACGCCCTTGCCCGTCTTATCAATGATCTCAATTTTACCGTGGTTGGTGATGGTATTGTCACGGATATTGGTCAGCTTCTTGCCATTCAGGTCGAGCGTAATGGTCTTGTCAGCCGGAATAACAACATCTTCTGTTACGTCTTTCAACAGCTTAACGGTTGCGCCGCCCTGTGCTGCTGCAACAGCGTCAGCCAGCGTCTTATAACCCTTATTATCGACCACTGCAACAATGCTGGAATCAAAAACAGCTGTGCCGTCAATAACCAGCTTACCAGTGGTACCCGGAACAAAGCGACCATACAGGTTAGACTGACCCGCCGGAGCCGTCTTGCCTGTCTGTGTTACTGTATTACCGCTTTCGGTAGTATTGTTCAAAGCAACTTCGCCTACGTTGGCTGTACCAACAACTACACCAACGCGCCAATCGCCATTATCGGTAGAATTCAGCGTGCAGTTTGTGATAGTATTGTTTTCAAACGTATGGAAGGTTGCCGGATTTGCACCAGCATGACCAATAATACCGCCAACCGAACCTTCTGCAGTAATATTAGTATTTTCTACCGAGCAATTTGTAACGGTGATATAAGTATCGACCGGACCATCATTTTTTTTATTATAGCCAGAAGTCCAGCCAATCAGACCACCAACACGAGCACCACCAGTACTGGTAATCGTGCTGTCGGTCAGATGGCAGTTATTCAGTTCGATTTTCGGCATAGAATCAACATTGTTGATGAATGCACCGATACCCTGCTCATTAGTAGTATCCTCAATAGAAACATTATCCAGAGTTAAATCTTTGATTACGATACCCGAAGTACCAGCAAAACCACCTGCAAACAGCGATGTATTCAGTCCGGTAATGGTATGATTATTACCCTCAACAGTAACAATACCCGCACCATTATAACCGTCAACTGTGAGTGCTGTCCAGTTGTAGCCAGTTAAATTATAATCCTTATCAATCGTAACGGTAACATTGCCCGAGCCAGACTCGCCGGCTTTTACATCAGTAAACAGTTTCTTCAATGTATCACCGTTCCCTGCCTCTTCCGCCGCAAATGCCACCGGCGCCATGGTCAGCACCATCATCACAGCGAGAAAAGCCGATAACAATCTTCTTTTCATGTTTATCCTCCTCAAAATTATTTTTCCGGCAAAAGCGGTGCCGTTTCGCCTTTCCTTCGCAAAATTTGTACTTAGAAAGGTTTTGTGTCTGAGGGCGAGTACCTCAGACACAAGGGTACCCTTGTGCCACTTTATTTGCCTACATTATATCATTGTTTTACATTTTTTGCAATGATATTTATCACAAAATTTTGTCGATTTGGTGTCGGTTTTGTGTATTTATAACTTTTTCATTGCTTTTGCACAATTGGAACCGACAGTATTTGTACATATTATCACCGCTTGTGTTTTGCGCCCGGTTATGCTATGGTAAAAGCAGTAATTTGGAAAATTTGTGTTCAACCGCTTCTGAGTCCGTTTTATCGGACACCCGATATGCGATACTCAAAGCATGAAAGGGAGGCATGGCATATGAAAAACGACGATTACGGCTTCTACGGCAAGGGACTTGACGGCTATGTGCACTACCGGCAGGGCATGCAGGAAGCGGCGCGCAATGCACCGAATGCGTCCGGCGGCCGCCAGCCTGTCTCCGCAGAGCAGAAAACAACCGAGCCTGCACCGAAATCCGACGAATCCGTTCAGATCAGCAAGTGGATCCTGCAGCATCCGCTGCATACGGCGTGCATGATCAGCTGGTTTATTGCGCTGACCTGCGTGATTATTGAAAGCCTGGGCGAACCGTCCATCCAGTTTATGGCGGCAACGGCTGTCATCTGCGTGGTTGCCCTGATTTTCCTCGGCATAGAGGTTATCAACTTTATCATCTGGTTTTTCAAAAACTGCTGAGCACCAAAAAACGAGCCGACAGCATGGCTTTCGGCTCGTTTTCTCTTTGTTGCTATACCTGCGGGAAACGCGTATCAGTATCCCTCCGACCGGTTTACGACATTTTTCAGCGGGTTTCCGGTCAAATACCGCTCCAGATTGTCCATGCAGATATGCCAGATCGTGTTCTGCACGTCCGCGCTGCCGCCGAAGCTCGGGCCTGCGATATGCGGCGTGAGCAGCACGTTCTCCATGTCCCACAGCGGACAGTCCGCCGGAAGCGGTTCGGTCTCGAACACATCGAGTGCGGCGCCGCCAAGGTGGCCGTCCTGCAAAGCCGACACCAGATCGTCCGTCCCCGCCAGACTGCCGCGTCCGACATTGACCAGCACCGCGCCTGCTTTCATCGCGTGCAGACGCTCGGCCGTCAGCAGACCCGCGGTCTCGCGCGTGTTCGGAAGGCAGCCAATGACGATGTCCGCCCGCGGGAGCAGAGCGTCTAACGCATCGAGTGTATGCGCTTCGTCGAAGTCTGTCGGTACAGCCGAAACCGCTGTGCGCTTCACACCAAGCACAGCTGCGCCGAAGACTTTCAATCGGCGGGCCACATTCGCGCCGATGTCGCCCATGCCGAGTACAAGTGCGGTCTTGCCGGAAATCGTCTCCGCATGGTCGTATTTTTGCCAGATATGCGCCTGTTTATTGCTCCAGTACCGTCCAAACGAGCGGTACAGCGCCACCAGACTGCCAATCGCGTACTCCGCGATGATCGTGCCGAACGCACCGGACGCATTCGCCAGCACCACGCTCCGCGGCAGGTTTTCCATGCGCGTGTACTTGTCCGCGCCCGCCCAGGTCAGCTGCAGCAGACGTAGGTTTTCGGTCTGCGCCAGCTGGGCTTCACTCGGCTCGCCGAAAATAACCGCAGCCGCGCGAAGCTGCTCTGCGGTCGGGTGTTCGCCGTTCTCCGCGAACGTGAACGCGCACTGCGTGCCGAATCGGGTATTTAACGTCTCGCGCATGGTCAAATCGCACTGCGCAAGCACCAAAACGGATGTTTTTTCGTTCTGCATCGTGTTTTCTCCGTTATCTGTCAGGATATTTACAATTATATAGTAAGGATTTTCGGTTTTCAACAATGGGATAATAAAAAGCATCTGCATGAGCAGACACCTTTCAAATTATTTTTATAATTTCATTTCCCGGTTCTTTCTACGCAGATGGGTCGCCAGCGCATACAGAACGGCGATATCCTCCTCGTCCAGACCTGTTAAATCCAGCGTCTGCGTTTTTGCAACACACAGCAGATAGTCCGTTGATACCTTGAAAATCTCGGATAATTCGATAATATACTGCGTACTCGGTACATTCAGGCCCAATTCCCACGCATTTACGCTCGACCGTGTGATGCCCAGCCGCTTTGCCAGCGCGGCCTGTGAGAGGTTGTGACTCTCCCGCAGCATTTTAATTCGTTCCCCTATAATCAGCATGCAATCACCTTATTATAGGGTATGCCAATCACGATGATATTACGATATCATTATGATATTTATAATTGACATACATATTTCTTCCAGCTATACTAAAGAAGATAACAGGAGGACGATACATGGTAATCTTACGAACGCTCTTAGTATGTCTAATCATAGCTCTCATACTCTGGGGAATCTATGCTGCCCTTCGTTCCATACTATCCAATAAGTGGCTTCATGACAAGGCACGACAGGATGTTGTGCATCTGTTTAATCAAGACTTACCGAAATGGCTGGAAGCAGCTTATACCGCCTTAAACCAGCATTTGCAGACACAAGGCAACAAATGTGACTGGAGCATAGAAATCACATGCCCCTCCCATGCTGTTATTGATCGATGCCGTATCATTTTTTCCGGTTCGCAAGGTATTATTCTGGACAGTGCCAATCAGCAATTATTCTATTATAAAACAAAGGATTTGCCGGAATTACATGTCCTTCAATGCACAAATGCCCATCCGCTGGAAGCATTTGAGTGTTTTTCTCTTCCCTACTCCGATATTCTCCAGGCACAGCTTATTACTTCAAAGCACGCCTATACGCAAATGAAAACGAAAGGCGGCATTTCTCAAGACGCCGCCGAACAGCATGCCGCCGGGCAAACGGTCTATGACAAATTAGCAATCGTTATTCAAAGCAAGAATCCCTATCACCCATATATAGAATTAGACTTTTCTAATCATACCGCGGTATCTGAAATGTGGAAAAGCCTTCAGACCTCCAGTATATTAGGAAATATCTTTGAAACCGAGACTAAATTCAGCATTTCATATGCAGGCTGCGATACCGATATCAAGATTCGGAAGCGTTTCTCCGCTATTCCATCGCTTCCATTCGCTCTGACGTCGATCGGACCGGCACAGCTGAATATGTTAAATCAAACCCTGCTCCATCTGGAAGCGATTGCACAAGTTGATTCGTCCAATTCCGCACCTGTTTCATGATTTTCATAATAAAAAAGCGTCTGCGTGAGCAGACGCTTTTTCCATATTCACTTACGCATCATTCGACAGATGGAACTTATCGAACGCATAGAACACAAGGCTCATGATCATGCCGACGATAGCGGCGAGTGTCATGCCGGACAGCGATACATCGCCCAGTGCCAGCGTCACGCCGGACAGGCCGGTAACGAAAATGACCGAGGTCAGGATCATATTGCGGTTCTTGCTGTAATCCACATGGTTATCAACCAGAATACGCAGACCGGAGGTGCCGATCATGCCGTACAGCAGGAACGAGATACCGCCGATGACCGGACCCGGAATCGTCTGGATAAGCGCCGCCAGCGGGCCGACAAACGAGCAGATGATGCTCAGCACAGCCGCGCCGCCGATAACGCGCACGGAGTACACCTTGGTGATCGCCATAACGCCGATGTTCTCGCCGTAGGTGGTGGTCGGCACCGAGCCGATAAAGCCGGAGATCATGGTCGAGAAGTTATCCGCGAACAGCGAACGGTGCAGACCGGGGTCTTTCAGTAGATCGCGGCCGATGACCTTGCCGGTAACCAGCTGATGACCGATATGCTCGTTTGCGATAACCAGAAGGACCGGAAGAATGATTAAAATCGCGTTGATGTCAAACTTCGGGGTCTGGAAATTCGGAATGGAGATAAAGCTGGTGTGCAGCGCATCCACAATGGTCTGGGTCTCGATAACACCGGTGCAGATGCCCGCAATATAGCCGCAGATAATGGCGATCAGAATCGGGATAGTCGAGAAGAAGCCGCGGAACAGCACGCTGCCGAATACCGCAACGGCCAGCGTTACAAGGAATGTGATAACCGTTCCGGTGGTGACGCTGTCACCGACAATGCAGCCGGTTTCAGCCGCCGAGCCTGCCAGCTCAAGGCCGATCAGGGCAACAACCGGACCCATAGCAGCGGGCGGCAGAACGACGTTGATCCAGTCCGTGCCGCACTTATAGATAATGAATGCGAGCACACAGCCGCACGCACCCACGACAACAAAGCCGCCGAGTGCATACTGATAACCCCAGTTGTTGATAACGATGGTCGCCGGTGCGATAAATGCGAACGACGAGCCGAGGTATGCGGGCGCCTTGCCCTTGGTGATGAGGATGAACAGCAGCGTGCCGATACCGTTCATGAACAGCACGATCGCCGGGTTCATCTTGAAGATGAACGGCACGAGCACGGACGCGCCGAACATCGCAAACATATGCTGGATGGACAGCGGCACGAGCAGGCGCGGCGGCACCTTTTCCTCTACCTGAATGATTCTGTTGCTTTGCATCGTTTTTTCATTCCCCCTAAAATATTTCTCTTTTACCAAAACCCGTCAGCGGAACAGATTTTTGATCTGCTCCATCCGGGCACACGTCATATTATACCCCATTTCATAGCCCCATTCCAGCTTTTTCACGTCTTTTTCAAAGCTGTTCAGCGATTTTTCCGGCTGAAGGAGTACGGTGTCCTGCGGTTTGTTCTCCGCAAGGCGGTGACAGAAGCAAACTGTCTCGTTGTAGTGCTTGGCACGCTCAAGCAGCACCTTTGGCATTGCCGGATATTTGCGTTTCAGCCACTTTGCGGTGAACTGCACGCCGCGTCCAAGCGTTTTGCGGTAGCTTTCCGGCTGCGTGAGCACGATCAGATTGCGCTCGTTGCCGTCGTGCAGGCTGCGCAGAATCGGGATCGGGTCGGCCAGACCGCCGTCGTAATAGGTCTCGCCGTCCATCTGCACCGGCGGAAAGTAGATTGGGATGGCGCAGGTCGCTCGCAGCATCGTGCACGGACGATCCATGCGCATGCCGTCGAGGTATTCGGCCTTACCGGTCTTTGCATTGGTAACACCCACCAAATATTTCCCCTGATATTTGTGAAATTCGTCCCAGTCAAACGGCACAAGCTGGTTCGGGATAGTATCGAACACGAAATCCGTACCGAAAATGGAGTGGTCGTGCAGCAGGTTGCGCGCGCCGAAATAGCGCTTGTCGCCACGATACTGCCGCAGTATGTTGATGTTGCGCTCGCGCTGCCGCGAGAGATACGACGCCGCATAGGTGATGCCGGCGGAAACGCCGATGACGTAATCGAACATGATGTCATTATCGAGCAGCGCATCCATCACGCCGCAGGAGAATACCGGGCGGAAGGTTCCGCCTTCTAAGACTAAACCGGGCATAATTAACCTGCCTTTCCTGCTATTTTTCTGAAATCGAGAGAGTTTTCGTATTGTTCGGCACACGCTGTCTGGTGCAGTGAAAATCCACGCTATTTTACAAAAAGACAGACCAACAATCGAAATCATCGGTCTGTCTTTCTGACTCTCAGCGGAAAACCGCCGAGTAAAATGCTATTGAATTAGCCGATCATCTTTGCGGTGCTTACCTTGATGCCGGGGCCCATGGTAGAAGCAATAACGCAGGAACGAACGTACTGACCCTTTGCAGCAGCCGGCTTAGCCTTGATGATAGCACCCATCAGAGCGTCGAAGTTGTCCTGCAGCTTCTCAGCGCCGAAGGAAGCCTTGCCGATCGGGCAGTGGATGATGTTGGTCTTGTCGAGACGGTACTCGATCTT
>OLQN01002500.1_pt1 | contig 12314 bp, 9 predicted proteins | sample 1673181 | NCBI WGS metagenome assembly OLQN01 (sample SAMEA3136763, study PRJEB25190) | human gut metagenome | biome: human gut; feature: human-associated habitat; material: faeces | place: Austria | collected 2013
TGATCTTCTAAATAATCTGTCAGGTCCTCGGCCATCTTGACGGTCAGGGTCGTGACAAGGGCGCGTTCGCCGCGGTCAATACGCACACGTATTTCACCCAGCAGGTCTTCAATCTGACCTTCCACCGGGCGCACCATGATGACGGGGTCCAGCAGGCCGGTGGGACGGATGACCTGCTCGGCCACGCGGCTGGAGTGTTCCCGCTCATAATCGCCGGGGGTGGCCGAAACAAAGATTTTCTGGTGGACTTTCTGCTCAAATTCCTCAAATTTCAACGGGCGGTTGTCAAAGGCAGATGGCAGGCGGAAGCCGTATTCCACCAGCGTCTTCTTGCGGCTGTAGTCGCCGCCGAACATACCGCGGATCTGGGGCAGCATGACATGGCTCTCGTCCACCATCAAAAGGAAATCATCCGGGAAATAATCCAGCAGCGTGGTGGGCGTGGAGCCGGGGGCGCGGCCCGACAGCACAGCCGAGTAGTTCTCGATCCCCTTGCACATGCCGACTTCCTGCAGCATTTCCATATCGTAGTTGGTGCGCTGCTGGATGCGCTGAGCTTCCAGCAGTTTGCCTTCCTCGGTGAATTTCTTCACCTGCTGCTCCATCTCGACGGCAATCTTGGCAAGGCCTTCTTTCATCTTTTCCGGTCCAACGATATAATGGCTGGCCGGGAAGATAGCGACATGGCGCACCACGTTCTTGTGCTCGCCGGTCAGCGGGTCAAACTCAATGATACGGTCGATCTCATCACCGAAAAACTCTACCCGGATGGCAAATTCATCGTTGTAGGCCAGGTGGATGTCCACTGTGTCACCCTTGACACGGAACTTGTTGCGGATAAAGTTCATGTCGTTGCGCTCATATTGCAGTTTGACCAGGCGGCTGCAAAGTTCGTCCCGCTCCATCTGCATGCCGGGACGCAGGCTGATAACCATGCTGCGGTAATCGATAGGGTCGCCCAGGGAGTAGATGCAGGAAACACTGGCAACGATGATGACGTTGCGCCGCTCTGACAAGGCCGCCGTGGCCGAGTGGCGCAGACGGTCGATCTCATCGTTGATGGCGCTGTCCTTTTCAATATAGGTATCAGTGGACGGGATATAGGCTTCGGGCTGGTAGTAGTCGTAGTAGGATACGAAATATTCTACAGCATCGTCTGGAAAAAAACTGCGCATCTCGGTGCAGATCTGGCTGGCCAGCGTTTTGTTGGGCTCCAGGATCAGCGTGGGGCGATTGCACCGGGCAATGATATTAGCCATGGTAAAGGTTTTGCCGGAACCGGTAACGCCCAGCAAGGTCTGGGCATCGTCCCCCTCATTGATGCCCTGTACCAGGGCGTCGATGGCCTGGGGCTGGTCACCGGTCGGCTGGAATGGTGCCTTTAGGTGAAACACATCATCCATAAAAGTTTCCTTTCGACACAACAATTGGTTGTAAGCTGATTATATCACAACTGAAAAGTAATGTAAAGTCTTTTGGTAGGTATTTTGTGCACTCGACGGCCAAAAATATACCCTGCCGCGGCATAAGGCGGCAGGGAGAAACGGCAGCTTAAAAATCCGTACTGGCGGCGTTCAAAATGCCGGGGTGGGCGCTGATGTCCGGCAAACGGCCGCGGTCTGCCATCGAGCAGGCGTTCTCCCCTGCCACGATGATGTGGTCCAAAATAGAGATGCCCGCCGGGGCCAGCAGCTGCATAATTTTCAACGTGGTCAGCTGGTCGGTGGCACTGGGAAGGGCCGGCCCGGTGGGATGGTTGTGGGCCAGGATGGCGGTGGAGGCGTTGGAGCGCAGCACATCCCGCAGCAGCTTGCGGGTATCGATGCTGACGTGGTTCGGCACACCCTCGGCGGCTTTCAGGTCGTAGAGCGGATGGCAGGAATCGTCCATCAAAATGATGTACAGCACTTCGTTTTGCAGGCCGAGGAACAGCGGCTTGATGTACTCAATAGCGTTGGCAGTGGTGTCCAATGTGGCCTGCTTTTTCCGCTTTTTCACGGCATAATAGCGGCCAAACTCCATAATGTCGGAGATCAGCTGGGCGCTGCGCGGGCCGACGCCCTTCACCTGCATCAGCTCTTGCGGCGTGGCTTCCATCACGCGGCAAAAGCTGCCAAAATGGTCGATCAGCCGGTGCGCCAGGGGATTCGTATCCTGGCGCGGAATGGCCAGGTACAGCATATATTCCAGCACTTCGTGTTCGGCCAGGCTTTCCATGCCGTTGTGCGCCACACGCTCCTGCATGCGGGCACGATGATTCTCGTGAATAGGCCGCTCTTTGCCGTCTGCCATGGTTCCACATCCTTTTTGCCACTTTACGTTTTCCTGATTTCATTATATACTGAAAGAAAGATTTTGCAAAGAGATAAGTGAGGGTTCCATGAAAAGTTTTACCGCCGGTGCCAACGAGAATGACGTCCGCCTGAGCCGCTTTGTGGAGGGCGTGACCAAAGATATGCCCCGCAGCATGATGTACAAGGCGTTTCGCAACAAGCGCATCAAGGTCAACGGCAAACGGGCCGAGCCGGACACCCGCCTGAAAACGGGCGATTTGATCGAGATGTACATCAACGATGAGTTCTTCCCGCCCGAGGGCGTCAAGCCCAAGGCCACGCCGCCACGTCGCCAGCCGCCGGTGACGGTCATCTACGAGGACGCCAACTTTGCGGTGCTGTACAAACCGGCGCACCTGCTGTGCCACAGCGACCGCACCGGCGATGCCAACCTGGTGGACGCCTTTGCCGCCTATCTGGAGGCCAAGGGCGAGTATGATCCCCACGCCGAGCAGCGCTTTGCCCCGGCCCTGTGCAACCGGCTGGACCGCGGAACCGAGGGCCTGGTGCTGGCCGCCAAAAGCTACACGGCCTTGCGGGACCTAAACGCCATCATCCGTGACGACCTGATGAAAAAAGAGTACCTGACCATCACGGTAGGTGCCCCGCCCGCCGGGCGGCATATCGCCTGGCTGCAGCACAGCGAGAAGAACAACAAGGTACGCATCCACGCCCGCCAGTGCGATGGCTATAAGCAGATCATCACCGATGTAACGGTCATCCGCCAGAACGGCCCCTTTGCCCTATGCCGCATCGGACTGATCACCGGCCGCACCCACCAGATCCGCGCCCACCTGGCCTACCTGGGTCACCCGGTGCTGGGCGACATCAAGTACGGCAACCGCAAGATGAACGAGCGCACCGGCCTGAAGACCCAGGCCCTCTGCGCCCAGCGACTTACCTTTGGCCGCATCCCGGAGGAAAACACCCTGCACTACCTCTCCGGCCGCGTCATCAAGCTGGACGACCCGGCCATTGTAAAGAAGTTCGATGCACTGACTAAGACTGCCCCGCACAAAACGGAAGAATAAAACAACAATACAAGACCCATGCCGAGCCTGCGATTGCAGCGGCATGGGTCTTACTTTTTCTATATTTTATTGTTCAGCATCGGGCACGGCGGCTTTGGCGGCCTCAGCGCGCAAGGCTTCCTCCTGGCGGTCAAAACGCTCCAGGAAGGAATGCTCCACACCCTCGGTCTTATAACCGGGCATGGTGTCCAGTGCGACGGAATGAATGCTGCGGAAGATGCTGTTCTCGATATTGGGGTTGTCCCGCATCAGGCGGCGCAGCAGAATCTTGACCTCCTGCCGCTTGGAGCCGCCGCCACCGTTATCGCAGATGGTGCAGGCCTCGGTAAAGCGGCAGGCGCACTGGATGAATTCCAGGTCATTGTAGCGCCGCCAGGCGATGATATCATCCTCGCGGATGCAGTACATCGGGCGGATCAGCGTCATGCCCGGGAAGTTGGTGCTGTGTAGCTTCGGCGGCATAGCCTGCATCTGGGAGCCGTAGAACATGCTCATAACGGTGGTCTCGATGACATCATTGAAGTGATGGCCCAGCGCAATTTTGTTGCAGCCCAGCTCCTGCGCTTTCTTGTACAGGTGGCCGCGGCGCATGCGGGCGCAGAGGTAGCAGGGCGACTTCTCGCTGTTGTTGGCAACATCAAAAATGTTGGTTTCAAACACGGTGATGGGCAGGTGCAGCAGCGCGGCGTTACTCTCGATCTTCTGACGGTTGATCTCGTTGTAGCCGGGATCCATCACCAGATAGACCAGCTCAAAGGGCACCTCGCTGTGGCGCTGCAATTCCTGCAGCAGCTTTGCCATCAGCATGGAATCCTTGCCGCCGGAGATGCAGACGGCAATCTTGTCCCCTGCCTGGATCAGCTCGTACCGTTTGACGGCCACGATAAACGGCGTCCACAGCTGTTTACGAAACTTTTTGATGATGCTGCGCTCGATTTTCTGATAAGTTTCCAGTTGACGTTCCAAAATCAGTTCTCCTTCTGTAACAGCTGGTGGTAGCAGGTATCAAAGGCGGCCAAGAAGCCGTCAATTTCTTCGTCGGTGGTAAGGTGGCTCAGACTGATGCGCCACGAGGACAGCGCGTTGCGGCGGTCACGGCTGACGGCAAACACGGCCTTGGAAGGCATGCCGTCCGACGAGCAGGCCGATTTGACCGAGACGCAGACGCCCTGCTCACTAAGGGCCTGCTGAAAGCGGGTAGCCTTTACGCCGTTGACGCTGACATTGAGGATATGCGGCACCGCACCCGCCGGGCTGTTGAAGCGCACCTCGGGATACGCCTGCAATGCGGCTGCAAGGCGATCATGCAGGTGTTGTACGTGGGCGATGCGCTGGGGCTGTTCGGCCAGGGCTTTCGTCAGCGAAGCTTCCAGCGCGGCGGCCAGGCCCAGCGTGGGTGTACCGCTGCGGTAAATGGTTGTGCTGGCACCGCCGGAGATCTGCGGCTCAATAACCAGCCCCCGGCGCTTGTACAGTGCGCCGATGCCGTTGGGACCGTAGAATTTGTGGGCGGTAAAGCTCATGGCATCCACGCAGTCAAACCAGAGGTCCGTTTTACCCACAGCCTGGGTGGCATCCACATGCAGGCGGCAATCCGGGTACTGCTTGACGATCTCGGCGATCTCTTTGACAGGCTGCACGGTGCCGATCTCGCTGTCCACGGCACAGACGGCGACAAGAATCGTATCCTTGCGCAGCAGTTCCCGCAGTTGGGCAAGGTCTGCTTTGCCGTCGCGGTTCACGTTCAGCAGGTCGATCTCGTACCCCTGCTGCTGCAAAACGGAGAGTGACGCCCCCACCGAGGAGTGTTCCAGCTGGGTGGAGATGATATGCTTGCCGATGTGCCGCGATGCCTGGGCGATGCCCTTGAGGGCCAGGTTGTTGGCCTCGCTGGCGCCGGAGGTGTAGATGATCTCGGCGGGCTGCACGCCCAGCTGGCTGGCGATGGACTCGGTCACGCGGGCCATTTCGGCCCGGGCGGCCTGCCCGGCGCAGTGGGTGGAGTTGGGGTTGGCGATATACGCCAGCTCGGTCTTGCAGTAAATATCCAGCACGGCCGGGTCGACCGGTGTGTTGGCGGAATAATCTAAGTAGATCATGGATGTCAGCTTGCCTCATTTCATGGCGGTGGGGCACTTCCCCGGGAAAAGTATATACCAAAATATTATAGCACAAACACCTATTGCGTCAATAGGTTAAAAGTGGGCCGGGCCGTCTTGACAAAATAAAAAAACTGTGGTATCATGCAAAAACCTAAAACAGGTGTGGATTTTTACAGTAGTCTATACTATTTTTCGCCACACAATGGTTCGGCTGGAATGTCGACCCATTGTGTGGCTTTTTGCTGTGTCTGGGAGGTACACTATGAATGATACGTTTATGAAGGAGAAACCGATCTTTCCCCTGCTGGTCAGCATGGCGCTGCCCATGGTCATCTCGATGCTGGTCAACGCGCTGTACAACATCGTGGACAGCCTGTTCGTGGCCCAGATCAGTGAGGATGCCATGACGGCGCTGTCGCTGGTCTACCCGGTGCAGAATCTTATCAACGCCATTGCCATCGGCTTTGGCGTGGGCATCAATGCGCAGATTGCCCTGCACCTGGGCGCGGGTGAGCATAAAAAGGCGAATATGGCTGCCACCCATGGCTTGATGCTCTCGCTGCTGCACGGTGTGGTCATCACGGTGGTCAGCATCCTGATCATGCCGACCTTCCTGCGGATGTTCACCAGCGACGAAACGGTCATCCGGATGGGCGTGACCTACTCGCGCATCGCGTTCCTGTTCTCCACGGTCATCATGGCCACCCTGGCATTTGAGAAGATCTTTCAGGCGGTGGGCCGCATGCGCGTTACGATGGTGGGCCTGATGGCAGGCTCTGTCTGCAATATCATCCTGGACCCGATGCTGATCTTCGGCATCGGCCCGTTCCCGAAAATGGGGATTGCAGGCGCAGCGCTGGCCACCGGCATCGGCCAGATTTTGACGCTGACCATCTATTTGTTCGTGTACAATACTACGGAGATCAGTGTGCGGGTGCGCCGCGACTGCATGACGCCGAACCGCAAAATGGATGTAAGCCTGTATGCCATCGGCATCCCGGCCATTCTCAATCTGGCGCTCCCCTCGCTGCTGGTGTCGTTCCTCAACTCCATTCTGGCGGCTTATTCGCAGGTCTACGTGGTGGTGCTGGGCATCTATTATAAATTGCAGACCTTCCTGTACCTGCCTGCCAACGGCATTGTGCAGGGCATGCGCCCCATCATCGGCTACAACTACGGCGCGGGCGAGGATGCCCGCGTAAAGAAAATTTACAACCTGACCCTGGCCATGACGGGAACCATCATGGCGGGCGGCACGGTACTGTGCCTGGTGTTTGCCGGCCCGCTGATGAACGTGTTCAGCTCCAACCCGGAGACGATCGCCGCTGGCCAGACCGCACTGCGCATTATCTGCGCGGGCTTTATCGTATCTTCCCTTACCGTGACCGGCTCCGGCGCATTGGAGGGGCTGGGTAAGGGCACCGAGTCGCTCATCATCTCGCTGGTGCGCTACATTATCGCCATGATGCCCATTGCCTGGGTGCTTTGCCGCCTGCTTGGCCCCACGGGCGTCTGGCATGCGTTCTGGATCACCGAAGCCATCGCGGCCGGCATCTCCGTCCTCGTCTACCGCAAGGCCGTCAAACGGCCGCAATAAGGCTGTATAAGCAAGGCCCCCGCCGCCGGAAGCGAAGTCCGGCAGCGGGGGCTTTTGTTGTAATGCTCAGGGGAGCGCAGATTATGCCATATCCGTAGCGGTTATCGCAAAAGTCGCGCTTGTTGACAAGCTTTACGCCAAGGTGGCAGTATTGCACGCCGAAAAGAAAGCCAACGCCAACGGTGATGCCATGGTCGGGACGTTCCTGCCAAACTCGATAGCGTGGTAGGTACCCTTCACAAATACAAAGAGGTCACGAGCCGTGCGTACGCATTGGCTCATGACCTTTTGGTATCGTACTGGTTTAATATAGCATTTCATGCAGGGGGTGCAAGGAAGTTAGAAAGGTAATGTGTTTTTCCTAAATAGTATTTTCACCCCGTATTACATATTATACAATTACAAAAAATCGCCAAGGCAGAAATGCCTTGGCGAAAAATGTTTCAAACTACACTGCAGATTTTACTTCTACCAGCGAGTACTTCTCAAACGCTGAAATCAATCAGGCTTTGGAAGCTACATACGTATCGTCTTTATTTGGAAGCTACATACGTATCGTCTTCAATCGCCTTAGCCTGCTGCACGGGATCAGAATAAGTAGCAGCTCCAGTGCTAGAAGAAGCCGTATACTCAACATGCCAGTTGGCATTCTCATAGGTGAGGCTAACAACCTTGCCAGACTCATTAACAGTAGCCGTCCAGTTGCCGGAAACTTCAGCCAAACTACGAACCTCTGTCTTGCGGGTAATATCAGCGCCGCTAGCGTCTTTTACTTTCTCGTCAAAGTCGCCAGGAACGACCTTTCCCTTCGCGCCATAGATGGTGGAAGACTCTGTCTGGACAGCCATAACAGCCATACGGCACTCAGCAATGACCTTCTCCTTGTTGGCTTTGTCGATGTAGCCAGTCAGAGCGGGGATCAGCAGGGCAGCCAGGATGGCCAGGATGACCAGAACCACGATCAACTCGACCAGGGTAAAACCTTTGCGGTCCTTGAGTTTACGAATTTTTTCGAACATAATTTGGACTCCTCCTAAATTTAATTGGGGACGCACTCCATCCCCTGTTGGCGCATAATATTGTAACATATAAATTTCGATTTTCAACTGCCACGCTCGAATTTCGCAAGAAATGCACGGTATTTGTCGAATTATAAGCTATTTTGTCACTTTTGGGTCGTTTTTCTCTTCCTATTAATCTTTTTTGCGCATAATATTGCCGATAGGAAAGATGATGTCCGTTAGAAAACCGTTAGAACTGCATAACACTGCACCAAGGAAAATATAAATAAAAAACGCCAAACCCTTTCGGATTTGACGTTCTTTCGCTGACGCACAGCCAACTGTTTGGTCCGAGTGGCGAGAGTCGAACTCACGGCCTCTTGAACCCCATTCAAGCGCGCTACCAAACTGCGCTACACCCGGTCGAACTGGGCTGTCTCGAATCAGCTTGTTCATTATAGCTGACTATAGGAGAAATGTCAACACTTTTTTTGAAAAAAATTCAAAAAAAGTGAACTTTTCCAAAAAACATCGCCGCCAGGTCGTTTTCTGGCGGCGGTATTTTGGCTGTATCAGGATAAATTCTGCCGCGAGGCCACACTGCTGCGCACCAGGGCGCGCTTCAGGCGGGCTTCGGCCAGTTCCAATTCGCGGGTATCCACGTTTTTCTGGGCAAGGATCGCCTCGGCGCGGGCTTTGCTGCGCTCGGCACGCTCTTTATCGATGGCATCGGCCCATTCAAAGGTGGTGGCCAGCAGGCGGCATTCGCCGCCGATCATGCTGAGCATGCCGCCCATACAGGCGGCCCGGCGGATGGTGCCGTCCTCCAGCGTAATGTGGGCCTCCCCCATGCCGAGGGCCGTGCAGTAATCGATATGCTTTGCCAACAGCTGGATCTGCCCGTTGATGGTGCGGCAGGAAACGGCCGAGACGCTGCCGTCAAAGGCAACGCCGTCTGGTGTAAGGATCTTCAGCGGGAAAACTGCCATCTGCCCGCCCCCTTACTGCTGTTTGGCCTTTGCCAGAACATCATCGATGGTGCCGGCAAACAGGAAGCAGCTTTCGGGAATGGAATCACATTCGCCGTTCAGAATCATCTTAAAGCCGCGCAGGGTCTCTTTCAGTGGCACGTACTGGCCGGGCATGCCGGTGAACTGCTCCGCAACATGGAAAGACTGGGACAGGAAGCGCTGTACTTTACGGGCGCGGCTGACCGTGATCTTATCCTCTTCCGACAGTTCGTCCATACCCATGATGGCGATGATGTCCTGCAGGTCCTTGTAGCGCTGCAAAACCTGCTGTACGGCGCGGGCAACCTCGTAGTGCTCCTGGCCGACAACTTCCGGCGACAGGATACGGGAGGTGGAATCCAGCGGGTCGACAGCGGGATAGATGCCCTGGGAGGCGATGTCACGGCTCAGAACCGTGGTGGCATCCAGGTGGGTGAAGGTCGTGGCAGGGGCCGGGTCGGTCAGGTCGTCTGCAGGCACGTAGACAGCCTGTACGGAGGTGATAGAGCCCTTGCGGGTGGAAGTGATACGCTCCTGCAAAGCGCCCATTTCGGTGGCCAGCGTGGGCTGGTAGCCGACGGCGGAGGGCATACGGCCCAGAAGAGCCGAGACCTCAGAACCGGCCTGGGTGAAACGGAAGATATTATCAATGAAGAGCAGCACGTCCTGATGCTTGACGTCACGGAAATACTCCGCCATCGTCAGGCCGGACAGGGCTACACGCATACGGGCTCCTGGCGGCTCGTTCATCTGGCCGTAGACCAGCGCTGTTTTGCTGAGAACGCCGCTCTCGCGCATTTCGCCGTACAAGTCGTTGCCCTCACGGGTACGCTCACCAACGCCGGTAAAGACAGAGTAGCCGTTGTGGGCAGTAGCAATGTTGTAGATCAACTCCTGGATCAGAACAGTTTTGCCGACACCGGCACCGCCGAACAGACCGATCTTGCCACCCTTGGCATAGGGGCAGATCAGGTCAACAACCTTGATGCCGGTCTCCAGAATTTCGGTGGAGGATTCCTGTTCGTCAAAGGCGGGGGCAGCGCGGTGGATAGGCCAATGCTCTACGTTTTCGGGCGCGGGCTGCTCATCGACAGGCTCACCCAGCAGATTGAACACGCGGCCCAGGCAGGCATCGCCTACCGGTACGTTGATGGGGCCGCCGGTGTCGACGGCGTCGACACCACGGACCAGGCCGTCCGTGGCGGCCATGGCGATGCAGCGGGCTACGTTATCACCGATATGCTGCGCCACTTCGACGACCAGCTTTTTGCCGTGATTGTCAAGTTCTACCGCATTCAGCAGGGCGGGCAACTCGCCGTCCTTGAAGCGGATGTCCAGGACCGGGCCGGTGATCTGCACCACCTTTCCGATGTGTTTTTCTGGCATAGCACACACTCCTTTGTGGGCTTTTTAAGATTCTGCGTCGGCACCGGCTACGATCTCGGTGATCTCCTGGGTGATGGCAGCCTGGCGGGCGCGGTTATAGTACAGGTTCAGATGTTCGATCATCTCACCGGCATTCTTGGTGGCGGCATCCATCGAGGTACGGCGGGCACCCTGCTCACTGGCAACACTCTCGCACAAGGCACCGTAGACGACACCGGCCAAATATTCCGGGATGATGGCGTCAAACACAGCAGTGCTGTCCGGCTCATAGAGCATCAGGCTTTCACGCTCCTGCCCCGGCTTGGGGCGCGGTGCATCGAAAGGCAGGACCGGCAGGATGGAAGCTGTCTGGGTCAGCATGGAGACAAACTGGGTGAACGCGATGCGGATCTCATCAAACTCCCCTGCCAAGAATTTCTGGCAGACAAGGCGCGAGATCTCGAAGCAATCGCTGACAGAGATGTCCCCCGCCACCGCAAACGAGGTGGTTAAGATCGAGGCATTATGGCGCTCGAAATATTCGACCGCCTTTTTACCGATGGGCAATACGCAATAACCCTGCTCCGGGGCATCGGCGGCATCTGCCTCCACCGCTTTAAGAATGTTGGCGTTGTAGCCGCCAGCCAGGCCGCGGTCGCCGGCAATTACGATATACAGGCGGCGGTGAGTCTCGCGCTTGGCAAGATACGGGCTGCTGAATTCAGAATCCGCAGCGGCAATATCAAACAGGGTGGCGTACAGCGTCTCAAAGTAGGGGCGGCTATGTTCTACCCGCTCCTTCGCGCGGCGCAGCTTGCTGGAAGCAACCAGCTCCATCGCCTTGGTAATTTGCATGGTGCTTTCGACACTTTTAATGCGAAGCTTGATCTCTTTCATCGAGCCAGCCATCGGCAGCACCCCCTTTGCAGTTTATTTTTCTTTAGTAAATTGTTCGGTATAAGCGGCGAGTACCTGTTTCAGTGCTCCCTCGGTATCGGGCTTCAGGTCGCCGGTGGTACGGATGGTCTCCATCACGTCGTTGGCGGCGGCATTGTCGTCCAAATACCGGTACAAGCCCTGCTCGTAGGCACCAATGTCGGCCACGGCAATATCCTTCAGATAGCCGTGGATGGTGGCGTACAGGATGGCAACCTGCTTCTCCACAGGCACGGGGCTGTTGCGGTCCTGCTTGAGGATCTCCACAATGCGCTCGCCCTGAGCCAGACGGGCCTTGGTATCGGCGTCCAGGTCAGAGCCGAACTGGGCAAAGCCTTGCAGCTCGCGATACTGGGAGTAGATCAGTTTCAGCGTACCGGCAACTTTCTTCATCGCCTTGATCTGAGCGTTGCCGCCGACACGGGAAACCGAAATGCCGGGGTTGACGGCGGGACGGATACCGGCGTGGAACAGCTCAGTCTCCAGGAAGATCTGGCCGTCGGTGATGGAGATAACGTTGGTCGGGATATAGGCCGAAACATCACCTGCCTGGGTCTCGATGATGGGCAGCGCGGTCAGAGAACCGCCGCCTTTCTCGTCGCTCAACTTGGCGGCACGCTCCAGCAGACGGCTGTGCAGATAGAAGACATCGCCGGGGTAAGCTTCACGTCCCGGCGGACGGCGGATCAGCAGCGACAGGGCACGGTAAGCAACAGCGTGCTTGGACAGGTCATCATAGATGATGAGGACATGCTTGCCCTTCTGCATGAAGTACTCGCCCATGGCGCAGCCTGCGTAGGGGGCGATATACTGCAGCGGAGACAGCTCCGAAGCTGTGGCGCAAACAACGGTCGTGTAGGCCATGGCGCCGTTCTTCTCGAGATTTTCCACGAGGGAAGCGACGGTGGAGCGCTTTTGGCCGATGGCAACATAGATGCA
>OLQN01002506.1_pt1 | contig 12293 bp, 9 predicted proteins | sample 1673181 | NCBI WGS metagenome assembly OLQN01 (sample SAMEA3136763, study PRJEB25190) | human gut metagenome | biome: human gut; feature: human-associated habitat; material: faeces | place: Austria | collected 2013
GGTGTGATCCTTATTCTTACCGAACCCGATGCCGGGATCAAGTACTATCCGATCCTCGGGCAAACCGGCCTTGACCAGCCGTGCCAGATGTTCCTCAAAAAAGGCCAGAATCTCCTCCACCACGTTCCCGTAGCGGGGGTTCACCTGCATTTCGCGCGGGCTGCCCTGACTGTGCATGAGCACATACCCCGGCTTGTATTCGGCAAGCACGTCGAGCAACGCCGGATCGGCCACGCAGGCCGACACGTCGTTGATGATGTCCGCGCCGCCTTCCAATGCCGCCCGGGCCGTCCCGGCCTTCAACGTATCCACGGAAAGGACCGCATCAGGCCGCTGCTCACGAAGGCGCGCCACAACCGGCATGAGCCGGGCGATTTCCTCACCTTCGGGCACGGGTTCGGCAAAAGGACGGGTGGATTCCGCCCCCAGATCGAGCATTCCGGCCCCTTCGTCCAACAGGCGGAGGCCATGAGCCACGGCGTTACACGGATCGATATACTTTCCCCCGTCGGAAAACGAATCCGGCGTCACGTTCAAAATGCCCATCACATAGGTTCTGTTCAGCGGAAAGCGTTTTCCCGCCGCGTAAAATTCCGTCATATCGGTCTCCTTACTTTGCAAGCAGCAGCATGACCTCGTTGCGGGTCTTCGCTTCCGTGCGCATGCAGCCGCGCAAGGCAGAGGTCTGCGTCAAAGCGCCCGCCGCACGCGCGCCGCGCATCGTCATGCACAGGTGCTCCGCTTCAATGAACACCGCCACGCCGCGCGGATTCAGGTTTTCTTCGATAAAGTCCGCAATCTGCGCCGTCAGACGCTCCTGCACCTGCGGACGCCGCGCAAAGCAATCGACAATACGGGCAAATTTGGAAAGCCCGATGATCTTGCCGTCGCGCGGGATATACGCAATATGACACTTGCCGATGAACGGCAGCAAATGGTGCTCACATACGGAGTAAAGCGGAATGTCCCGCACAAAAACGAGCTCGTCGTGCTCGCCCTCTTCGTGGAAAATTTTGAGATGCTGCTTCGGGTCGGATTTCAACCCCGAGAAAATCTCCGCATACATGCGTGCCACACGGTTCGGCGTTTCCTGCAGGCCCTCGCGCTCCGGGTCTTCTCCGACAGCCAGCAGAATTTCCCGCACCGCTTTTTCGATTCGTTCCAGATCCATAAATGAACACCCTTTCCCTCATGTTTCTCGTTTCCGTCATTATAGCACAGAAGCTGAGAAAAAGAAACGGCCCGCCGCGAAATTTGCCGCAAACCGTGCTTTCTTCAAAACAGATCGAGCATGTTGTCTAAATATATTTCTTCCCGCACGCGCAGCCGGTATTCCGGCTTTGTCATGTAGTAAAGCAGAAATTCCAAAATGAGCGCACTGCCGAGCCCCCTACCCTCAATTTTAAAGTTCGTGAAACCCATCGGCAGATATACGTTCTGTATATCTTCAACACCGATAAAACCCGGGTTCTCCATCGCCTTTGAAAAGCGGTAGCCCTCCTTTGCGTTCGGCGCGGTGCAGATGTGCTCCGGGCCGTCTATGCCGAGGTTTTTGCGGCTCACGGCCTCATAGCACGCTTTGCGGTCTTTGCAGCCGAAAGAGCAGCACTCGTTGCAGAGAAACTCCGCCTTGTCCTTCAGCGCCTGCGGCAGCGCGTTCAGCTTTTCAACTTGTTTATTCAGCCGAAAATCCGGCACGACAAACCGAAAATCTTCGCGTTCGAGCTCCTGTTTAAAGTCTTCAAAGTCCGTCAGCACCTTCGTCGTAGACGAAACAAAATACAGCCCCGGGTACGTCTTTTTTAAATAGTCTAACAATAAATCGGAATGCACGATCACGCCGTTTTGCGGGCTTTCGCTTTCCGCAAACAGCTTACACAGCGTGTTGCACTTCGGGTCGGATAAATGCTTTTCCTCCAACAAAGAATTGCTGAACGTCAGCCGCGCGGAGATGTTATATTCCCGCATGAGCGAGAGTACCGCGCGCGGGTCGTGCTCGCCGTCGCCGAGGCGCCCGCCGCCCCAAAGGCAGTCCGCCGGCGCGCCGTAAACAGACGCGATCTCACACCACTCGTAAAAGTATTCTCTGTGCGCTCCGTACAGCGGCAAAAACACACTGTACAGCTCGAAAAATTCAAATAAGCCGGGCAAATGATAGTACGCTGTCACGTTTCCCTCCGATTTAATCCCCGTACGGGTCGGCAATGGCTTCCGAAAGCTCCGTGCCGTCCTCCGCCACCTGCCGCACTGTCACGCGGTCGCCTTTTTCTATGCCGTCCGCCGCACAGGTCACGGCATATTCGGACAGGAACGTCGTCTCCTTCGCGTTGCCGTCCACGTAAATCACGCTGTACGGCGTGAAATTTTTGCCGCGCACCATCAGCATATCGTTCTGCACATACGCCGTGTTCACGGTGATGTCCCGCGTGCCGAAGCGCATGTCGGTCTCCTCAAACGGCTGCTCGCCGTGGTACACCACACGGTCGCCGTACAGCATGTCGTATTGCAGCGTGCGCAGCTCCGTTTCGTATGCACCGCGCCACGGGTTTAACTGGTGGAATTTCGTCAGTGTGCCTACGTTGATGTCTAAAAGTTCCAAAACACGGGACGAAAGCTGATACGCCTTCACGTTTCTATCCGCGCCCCCCACGCCGCAGTTGCTCCAAATGACGTACTCCGTTTCAAACAGGCCGCCCGCAGAAAGGTCCAGCATATCCTTGCTGATCTCCAGCGACGGCATGTGGTCGCCGTACAGCACCAAAACGGTCGGCTCCTCCCACGTCGTCAGTACATCGGTCAGCGTGCGCAGAAATTCATCCACCTCGTGAATCTGCGTCGCGTAATATTCCATTTGTCCGCGCAAAGCGGGGTCTTCTATGCCGGAAAGCACTTTGATATCCGCCGTCTCGCTCTCCTCCGGATACGCGCCGTGCGGCTGCACCGAAATGGTGTAAATAAGGTCGCGTTCCTCCGTTTCGGAAAGCGCCCGCACAATCTCTTTTGTCAGAATCTTATCCTTCGCCCAGCCGATTTCGTTTGTCTCCACGTGGTTCATATATTCAAGCGTCGTGAATGAATCGAACCCGAGCTTCGGGAACACGATGTTGCGGTCATAGAACGTCGCCGTATTATTGTGAATGACGTGCGACGCGAGCCCAAGTTTTTTTAAGTCATACGCGATGGACTCACACGGCGTTTCCTGCAAAATCGTCTTGTACGGATATTCGCCCGTGCCGAAGTCATGCACATTCATCTGCGTGATGACCTCAAATTCCGTGTTCGCCGTGCCCGCGCCGACGGACGGCGCGGTGAAATACCCGCTGGGGCATGTCTCCTTCAGCTCTTCAAAATACGGCACCGGGTTTTCGGAGAACGTCACGTCTTTTAAGCGGTTCACGTCGAAAAACGACTCCAGCTGCAAAAAGATGATGTTCGGCACGTCCTCGGGCGCTTTGTCCTTTGTGCGCAGCACCTCCGCTGCAATGGCGCGCACGCGGGCGGAGTAATCCTCCGGCCGGTCGATACCCGTGTCAACGAGACTGCGCGTAAACGTGTACGCAAAGCCGTAATCCTCTGTCAAACGGATAACATCCGTATATGTATTCTCACCGAAGCCTAAGGACGTCGGCAGATACGGAATGACAACGCACGCGCAAAGGAGTATCACGCTCACCGCCGCGTTAAAGAGCCGGTGTACCGGGCTTTTCGGGCACTTTTTAAAGAGCATCACAAGCCCCGCAAGCAGCAAAATCACCGCAATAACAAGCAAAATAAATGCCGGTACGCTCATGTAAATGCCGATAAACGACCAATCGAGCTGCAAAATCGCAAAATCAATGGCGGAAAGCGGCGAAACGCGGTAGCTGAGCACATATAAATTCGCAATGCCGAGCCCAAGCCACACCGTGCCGATCAAAATGCCGAAAAACCACCGCCGCTTGGAAAACAGGCACAGCGAAAGGGAAAACGTCAAAATCAGCACGTTTTCCAAAAACGCCAGCGGGTGCGATTGGAGCAGCACAAAAACAGCGGAAAGACTCTGCCTGTCCATCAGCTCTATGACGATATTCAAAAATAATCCGCCGAGAAAGCATCCCAAAATACCCCGAATGCGCGTTCCCTTTTCAAACAATCCGTACAGCGTATGTAAAAACCGCCTGATGTCCTCCACCCCCGGTCTCCTGCTCGCAGTTTCTCAAAACTGCGTATTCAGCATGATTATAAGACCGAAAATGAATTTTTTCAAGCGGTTTCAACTTAGTATTTTCTTAAAATTTTTGGGGCCGCATTTTACGTTTCACGCGCCTTTGCAGCCTGAATTTCTTTCACATCCACGCCGCGTGGGGCAATGTCCTCCGTATACGTCTCATAACAGCCCCCGTTTCTGCGTTTTTACGCGAACTGTGCGTTATACAAATGCCGGTAGAATGTGTCGCCCTGCATCAAGCTTTCATGCGTGCCGCGCTCCACAATCTCGCCGTCGCGCACGACTAAGATCATATCCGCGGTGCGAATGGTCGATAAGCGGTGCGCAATGACAAAGCAGGTCTTGTCCGCCATCAGCGTACGCATGGCCTTTTGTATGCGCAGCTCCGTGCGCGTATCGACGTTTGAGGTCGCCTCGTCCAGAATGAGCAGGGACGACTCCAGCAGCATCGCGCGTGCAATGGTCATCAGCTGCTTTTGTCCCTTTGAGATATTCGCGCCGTCGTCCTCGAGCACCGTTTCGTAACCGGCCGGCAGCGTCCTGATGTAGTCATGGATGCCGCACGCCTTGCACACGCGCTCCACGTCTTCGCGCGTCGCCTTTTCGCTGCCGTAGGCGATGTTTTCATACACCGTGCCCGTAAAAAGCCATGTGTCCTGCAAGACCATGGAGTAATTGAGGCGCAAACTGCGGCGCGTCAGGTCTTTGATTGGCTTATGGTCAAGCGTGATCTCGCCGCTGTCCACATCGTAAAAGCGCATCAGCAAATTGATGATGGTCGTTTTGCCCGCGCCCGTCGGGCCCACAATGGCCACAAGCGCGCCCTTCGGCACATGCAGCGAGAGATCTTTGATGATCTGTCTGTCCTTTGTGTAGCCGAAGTTCACGTGCGAAAGGTCTACGTCACCCTCAGCTTCGGTGAGGGCTTCGGCATTCGGACTGTCCGCGACCTCGGGCTCTTCATCCAGTAAACGGAACACGCGCTCCGCCGCCGAAAACGCCGACTGCAATTCGCCGATGATGTTCGCAATTTCGTTGATCGGCCCGCTGAACTTGCGGGAGTACAGTACAAAGCTCGAAATGTTGCCGATAGAGATTGACCCGCCCAAAAACAGCAGTGCGCCGAAAAAGCTGACGAGTGAAAGCGAAAGGTTGTTGACGAAGTTGACGGACGGTCCCACCATGCTGCCGTAATAATCGGCGCGGTAGTACGCGTCCACAGTCTCGTCGTTCTGTTTATCGAGCTTCTTAATGGTGTTTTCTTCTTGGCTATACGCGCGCAGCGTCTTCTGCCCGCTGATCATTTCCTCCACAAAGCCGTTCAGCTCGCCCAGCTTTGCAGAGCGCTTGCGGAACAGTGGCCGCGTAAAGCCCGTGATCTTCTTCGTCATGAACATCGAAAGCGGCACAGTGAAAACAAACACCAGCACAAGCGTCGGCGAAATGGAAAGCATCATGATGAGCGCGCCGATGACTGTGACGGCGCTCGCGAACACCTGCACCATATCATTCGTAAGCGAGGTATTGATGGTGTCGATGTCATACGAAATACGGCTCAAAATGTCGCCCGTCTGGTGTGTATCGAAGTATCCGACCGGCAGCTCGCTCAGCTTTTGGAACACATCGTGCCGCATCGTGTTCACCACGCGGCGGCTGATGACGATCATAAGGCGCGTCAGCGCATACGAAAGTGCTGCGGATATCGCGTACATCACAACCATCAGAACGCCGTAGCAGCCCACCTTTTCAAAATTGACTTTGCCGCGGCCGAGCTCCATCGCATCCACCGCAAGACCCGAAATGTACGGTCCCGCCAGTGACAGCAAATTGCCGCCGACCGTCAGTAAAATCGCCCCAAGCATCAAAAATTTGTAGCGCATCAAATACGGCAAAAGGCGCGACAGCACCGCCGTTTTTTTCATTTTGGGCTTTTCGTGTTTTTCCGTTTGCACGGTTTCCGGCCTTTTCATGCGTGCACCTCCTTTGCGAGTCCCTCGCCGATCTGCGACTCCCCGATCTCGCGGTAAAGCGGACAGGTCTCCATCAATTCTTCGTGCGTACCCATGCCGATGACATTGCCGTTTTCGAGCACCATGATTTTTTCCGCATGCATGATGGAGCTGATGCGCTGCGCAATGATGATCTTTGTCGCATCCGCACAATGCAGGCGAATTTCTTCACGCAGCTTCGAGTCCGTCCTGTAATCGAGCGCGCTCGAAGAGTCGTCCAACAGCAAAATGTCCGGGTCGCCCGCCAACGCGCGCGCAAGCAACAGTCTCTGTTTCTGCCCACCCGAAAGGTTCGCGCCCTTAATGGCGACCGGCGCGTCCAGGCCGCCCTGTTCTTCAATAAATTCCAGCGCCTGTGCGCGTCGTGCCGCTTCCAAAAGCTGCTCGTCCGTCAGGTTTCGCCCTAAGCGGATATTCTCGCGTATCGTGTCCTTAAACAGCGTGTCGTTTTGGAACACCACGCCGAACTTCGCGCGTAAATCGGACGTCGCGTAGTCGCGGATATCCACGCCGTCTATTTTCACGGAGCCCTCCGAAACGTCGTAGTAACGCATGAGTAAACGAATAATCGTCGATTTACCCGCGCCTGTCGCGCCGATGATGCCGAGCGTCTCGCCGCGCTTTAACGCAAAATCGATGTTCCGCACCGCAAAGCTGCCGCGCGCATAGCGGAACGTCACGTGGTCAAACTCCACGTGCGGCGCGTCCTTCGGCAAAAAGCTGAAGTGCGGCTCAGTCTCGAAAAGCTCCACCGGCGTGTCCAGCACTTCCAATACACGCGCAGAGGAAGCCGATGCGCGTGAAAGCATCATGAAAATGCGGTTAATCGCCATTAAAGCGTTCAAAACGATGGTGTATAAATTCATAAACGCGATGATCTTGCCAATCTCGGAGGTGCCGTTGTTCACGCGCACCGCGCCCACCGTGATGACCGCCACAATGCCGAGGTTCAGCAAAAGGCTCATCACCGGGTTGATGAGCGCCATGGTGCTCTCTGCCGTGCGCTCCTTTTCGGTGAGGTCGTCGTTCACCTTTTTAAACCGCGCACGCTCATAGTCCGATTTGGAAAGCGCCTTGATGACGCGCACGCCCACGGCGTTTTCACGCACCACGCGCAGCATGGAATCGGAAGCCTTCTGCACGATCTTAAAAAGCTTCGCACCTTTTCGCGAGACGTAAAACACAATTACGCCCACAATGGGCAAGGACGCCACCATAATGAGCGTCAGCATCGGATCCATCGTCAAGGATACGATGATGCCGCCAAAAAGCAGCAGCGGCGCACGGATGCCGATGCGCTGAATCATGCCAATCGTCTGGTGCAAAACGTATGTATCGCTCGTCATGCGCGAAATAAGCGACGGAATTGTGAACGCATCGACCCTGCTTTCCGAAAGATACGAGATCTTTTGGAACAGGTCATGCCGGATCTGCCGCGTGCAGTCGCGCGCCACAGCGGACGCCATGCGGTTCGCCGTGATGTTGCCGCCCCACGCAATAAGCGAGCACACGATCATCAATCCACCCCACAGACATACCGGGCGAATTTCTTTCAGCGGGATCAGGTCGTCAATGATATACGACAAAATCCACGGAATCGCGAGCTCCACAAGCGTGCCGACCGCCTTAAAGCTGATGCCCACGCCCATACGCGGCAAAAACGGTTTTAAATACACCGCCAGTCTTTTCAAATTACATGCCCTCTTTCCCCTAAGAAGCTCTCAATAGTTGTATTTGCAACTATTATAGCGTATCCCGCACAACTTTTCAATATAATCATGAAATATTTTGGTAAATTTAAGTCTTTGCTTGACAACTCCCCCGTGGTATAATGGATAAAATTTACCGTTTGCGAAAACGAAGGAGGGAATTCCATGATTCACACAGATTTTGACCCGGAGAAAACAGCCGTCATTGAGCCGAGCGAATTCTATCACTCGATGGAAAATATGCCGGAGGCACTCATCGGCGTGTTCTCCCGCCCGCTTACGGAGAAATACGCGGCGGAATTTCACGGCGAAGTCATCATGCAATATCAGGACTGCAACGGCGGAGAACCGGTCTATCGCTGCACTACGCCGAACGGCATCGCGTTTGCGCTGATGTGCATGCGCGTCGGCGCGCCGTCTGCCTGCGGCATCATGGAAGAGATGATCCCCCACGGCGTGAAAAAGTTTTTGATGCTCGGCTCCTGCGGTGCACTCGATCACGCCATCACCGCCGGGCACATTCTGGTACCCTACGCCGCCGTGCGTGATGAGGGCACAAGCTACCACTACGCCCCGCCCGCCGAGGAAGCCGTACTCGAGCCTGCCTGTGTAGATGCCGTCTGCCAAGCGCTCGAAGACATGGACGTCCCCTATGCCCGCGTAAAAACGTGGACGACCGACGCATTCTTTCGTGAGACGCGCGGTAAGGTGGAAAAGCGTTTAAAGCAAGGCTGCTCCGTCGTCGAGATGGAATGTGCCGCCATGGCGACCGTCGCGGCGTTCCGAAACGTCAAATTCGCCCAGTTCATGTGGGCGGCAGATTCCCTTTCCGGCGAAAAATGGGACGCCCGCAACTTAAATAAGCTCGGCACAGATGCCGGCGAGATCTACATGGAAGCCGCCATCCGCACCTTAGAGCACCTGTAAACATACAAAAAAGTTAAGAAAACCTGAATTCTCCCCGCACAGACTGGAAATGTGCGGGGAGTTGTATTATAATACTATATAAAATGGGTTTTATGGGAAAGTCGCAAGTCCGTTCCGCAGAGTCGGAATTTCAGTACGATTGAGTCAAGAAAGGAACATGAATATGAACGTAAAACATGAAGAATTGACCGTCCGCGCCTTATATGATCTCAGCTACACCGCAGCGCGCCCGCTGCTTGAAGCCTGCACCTACCCGTGGGAGGCGCTGCCGAAGATCGGCGAGTTCATTAAAGCGCTCGGCAAAACGCTTTCGCCCGAGGAATACGAGCAGCGCGGCGAAGACGTGTGGGTCGCAAAAAGCGCCAAGCTTTACCCGAACGTCTACATTGCAGGCCCCACTATCATCGGGCCGGAGACCGAGGTGCGCCCCGGCGCATTTATCCGCGGCAACGCGCTCATCGGCGCAGGCTGCGTCGTCGGCAATTCCACCGAGGTGAAAAACGCCATCCTGTTCGACGGCGCGCAGGCCCCGCACTATAACTACATCGGCGATTCCGTCATGGGCCATAAGGCCCACACCGGCGCGGGCGCCGTCACGTCGAACTTAAAGCAGGATCACTCAAACGTCACCGTCTTAAAGGACGGCGAACGCGTAGAGACCGGCATGCGCAAATTCGGCGCCATGCTGGGCGACCACGCCGAAATCGGCTGCGGCAGCGTTTTGAATCCCGGCACGGTCGTTGGCAAAAACGCACGCGTCTATCCGCTTTCCATGGTGCGCGGCTTCGTGCCCGCGAACCACATCTATAAAAGGGCCGGTGAGGTCGCCGAAATTCACGACTGATCTTCGCCGTAAAGAAAAGAGGTCTTTATGGAGCTTTTAAAGCAACTCATCACGCGCATACTCGGCTCCGGGCTGCTTTCCACCGCCCTTGTGCTCGCGCGTGCCGTCACCGTCCTGATGGTTTTGTACGTTATCTGGCGCTGCTATACCTCGTTTAAAAAGGGACAGCGCCGCAAAGACCCGGTCGTCATGCTGGAGGATGCCGCCACCGGCGCGCATTTCCCCGTTTTGTACTGGGAAAATTCCATTGGGCGCAGCCGCAGCTGCGATATTCAAATACCCGATAATTCCGTTTCGCGCGACCATGCCGTTTTAATGCGCCGAGAAGAGGGCTGGTTCGTGTGCGATACCGGCTCCCACGCCGGCACACGCGTGCGCAATAAACAGATCACAGAGCCCACGCTCGTGCAGATCGGCGACAAAATCCGCATGGGATCCACCACGCTCACGCTGCGTAACGCGTCCGACGTGCCGCAGAAAAAGCGCAGCATGTTCACCGGCTTTTCCAAAGAGGCGGCGTCCCCCTTTAAGCTAATGCTCGTCGTCACGCTCGTTCAGATGTCGCTCACCTTGCAGCTGATGATCGGCACAGGCGAATTCCGCCTCTACACCGCCCAGCACCACCGTTCGTGATTCTGTTCACGGCAAGCTGGGTGCTGTACTTTTTCTCCCGCCGCATCTTAAAGCGCGTCAGCTTTGAGATTGAAACCGTTGGGCTGCTCCTCAGCAGCATCGGCATCCTGCTCCTCAGCGGTGAGGGGCTCGACACCGTTAAAATGCAGATTGCCGCGTTCGGCATCGGCATTGTGCTTTTCTGCTTCCTTGTTTGGTTCATGAGCGACCTCGAGCGCGTCATGAAGCTGCGGCTCTACATCGCCATCGGCGCCATTTTGCTGTTTGTTGCAAACCTTGTGCTCGGCAAAGACGTCAACGGCTCCCGCAACTGGATCTTCATCGGGCCGTTCAGCTTCCAGCCCTCGGAGTTCATCAAAATCGCATTCGTGTTCGTCGGCGCGTCTACGCTCGACCATTTGCAGACGAAAAAGAACATCACGGAGTTCATCGTGTTCGCCGCCATTTGCCTCGCATTCCTGTTCCTCATGCGCGATTTCGGCACGGCGCTCATCTTCTTCGCCTGCTTCCTCATCATCGCGTTCATGCGCTCCGGCAGCTTCCGCACCATTTTCCTCATCCTCGCGGCAGCGTGCTTCGGCGTGTTCCTTATTTTGCAGTTTAAACCCTACGTTGCCCAGCGCTTCTCGGGCTGGATGCACGTGTGGGAGCACACACAGGACAGCCTCGGCTACCAGCAGGTGCGCACCATGACGTATATCGCAAGCGGCGGCCTCTTCGGTCTCGGCCTCGGCAACGGCATCTTAAAATATGTCGCCGCCGGCGACAGCGACCTCGTGTTCGGTATGCTGTGCGAGGAGCAGGGCCTTTTAATGGGCATGGCGGTGCTGTTCGCACTCGTCCTCTTTATCCTCTACGCCCGCAGCGATGTCACACGCAGTCGCTCCACGTTCTACGCCATCGCGGCGTGCGCCGTCTCGGGCATGCTGCTCTTTCAGGCCGCGCTCAATGTCTTCGGCCCCACGGATGTTCTGCCGCTCACCGGCGTCACGCTGCCGTTCATCAGCGCAGGCGGCTCCAGTATGATCTCTGTCTGGGGGCTTCTGGCATTCCTCAAAGCGTCAGATGAACGCACCTACGCTGCCCGCCGTGCGGGAAGACACCCGAAAGGCGAGGCCGACGAAGACACGATTTCCTTCACCCCGCCGCGCTACTCCCCGAATGACCCGCCCACGCCGCAGCCCCGCATGAATACCCGCGCCGAAAACACGGCCCCGCGTTCCCGCGGCGCATACCGCGTCCATATTTCCGAAGAAAACCTCTCTCCGGGTCAGTCCCGCACACGCAGAAAGGATGGTGACCGCCGATGAAAACGACCGGCTTTCGCTCTTTTGTCCTTTACATTTTGCTGTTCGCCTTCTGCGGCGGCTTCGTCTGGTTCCTCATCAACCTCGCATTAAACGGCTCCACATGGGCCACGCAGCCGTATAACGGTCACATTTACGGCGAGGACACCGCCGTTTCCGCCGGTACCATCACAGACCGCAGCGGCATGGTGCTCGCCAAAACGGAGGACGGCTCCCGCGTTTACGCCGAAAGTGAAGACATTCGCCGCGCACTGCTCCACACCGTGGGCGATTCCAGCGGCTACATCGGCACCGCCGTGCAGGCCGTGCACCGCTCGCAGCTCGTGGGCTATAACCCCATCACGGGCCTTGCGCGCACCGTGCTTTCGGACCTCGGCAACAACCTCGTTTTAACGGTAGATGCCAACGCCAGCGCCGCCGCGTACAACGCCTTCAACGGCCGCAACGGCTCCGCGTTTGTCTATAACTATAAGACCGGCGAGGTACTCGTCAAGGTCAGCGCTCCCACATACGACCCCATGAACGTCCCGGAGGACCTCAACGACAACGAAGAATACAACGGCGTTTTCCTCGACCACACGCTTTCCTCCACCTACACGCCGGGCTCCATCTTTAAGCTCGTCACAGCGGCTGCCGCCATGGAGTACCTGCCCGATT
>OLQN01002523.1_pt1 | contig 12233 bp, 10 predicted proteins | sample 1673181 | NCBI WGS metagenome assembly OLQN01 (sample SAMEA3136763, study PRJEB25190) | human gut metagenome | biome: human gut; feature: human-associated habitat; material: faeces | place: Austria | collected 2013
CCGCAGCTCTCCGCACAGAATTTGTACCTGATGTTTGATGTTCAGTTGCCAAGGAGCAGTGAGGGTTTATTTTGCCCCTCACTATACTCCAGAGAAAAACGGCCATTGGAACAGAAAAAATTAGGATTTTGAAAAATATTTTTTCAGCTTCTCCAAAATGCAATCACGTTCTCTGCGAACTCTTGTATGCGATACCCCGATTTCACGGGCATATTCTCGTACTCCCATACCACGGAAAAACAGTGCATCTACTAAGTTTCTCTCATTATCGCTCAGTTTTTCAAGTGTCAACGGCAACTGCTCAATCTGTTCTGCACGCAGTTTCTCTGTTTCATGTGCGATATAGATGTCCTCTGCACTGAGCACTGCATCATACACAGTCGTTTCAACCGGAGCACCATCTTCCATCATCTGCTCCAACGAAAGTTCTTTGCCTTTGGGCGCATCCTCCATTATGTAGCGCGCATGGTTGTCCATCTGCATATACGCAGTAAATATCTCGTTCGAAACCTCTACATCCTGTCCGAACACGGTAATGATGTTTGCAACTACGTTGCCGTCCTTATCTTTAACCCGCTTATAGTTGCGGTTTTTCTGCCAGTTTTTCATTTTCAAGCTCCAATCTCAAAGTTTTTGTTTAAGATTGGAACTTATGGATAGCGGGCAATGCAGGCTTGCCAGGAATCTATAAAAGAGCGAAATACTCTGCGCTTTTTGATTTGAGGGCAAAAAAATAAAGCCTTCCGCATAGCTATTAAGCTATACAAATGGCTTTGCTTCATAAAACATTTTACAAATCAAAACGCTACTGACAACACCCTTGATTAGGATTACAGTAGCGTACTGATCAAATTTTACAGATTTGAATTTTTTATTTCAATATTTGTACATCCGCCCACATATTATCGCTCACGAAGGCATTCTGAAACTTCCGGCTGATACGATTCAAACAGACAAGTAGTGCCCACAGAAGCGGTTGCTGCAACAATTGCCAGTGCAGTAATAATCTGACCACCATGCACAATACACCAGTTGATATACCTTTCTTCATGTAGTACAAATGAGCACATTACCAAAATTACAATATTCAGAATTGCCGAAACGATCAATTCTAAACCGTACGCACAGATTTCCAATTGTTCATCCGATACAATAATTCCCTTCTTTTTGAGATAATTACAATAAGAATCGACAAACTTCTTCATAAAAATACTCTATTCTCGCTTATTCACTTCACTATACCTGATATTCCTTATTATATCGAGCCCTTGATGTATTTCAATGTCCATGCAGAGTTTAGTCATGTTTTTGCAGTAATTAGTTGAAAAGATAGTATAACTATTATAAAATAATAGTATTAGTCACTTCTAATTGGTATCCATACTACTTAGAATAATAGTATCGCTATACCTGAGGTGATTATAAATGACAGGTCTTGGAGAAATTATTCAAGCCAAACGAAAAGAGTTAGGGTTGACGCAAGAGCGTCTTGCTGAGAAAATCGGAAAAACCGCCGGATATATCGGCCAAATTGAACGCGGACTCAGTTATCCATCTTATCCGGTTTTATTACAGTTGATTGAAACATTAGAACTTGATGTACAATCTTTATTCTGCGCATCAACACTCGAAGAAAGCGCAAAACTGAAGCAAGAATACGCACAACTCTATTCCAAACTCTCAAAGAAACAGCAACAATTAGCCCTTGGAATGTTAAAACTTATTTCGAGATGTGATTTTTAACAGGAGTATTTATGCGAATTGCAATTTGTGATGATGAAGATCAGGAACGGCTCAATATCGAAGCATTAGTCAAGCGATATGCCCCCGAATTATCTATTGTCCTTTTTTCCTCAGCAGACGAACTGCTGGCAGCAGCGAAGACGACATTTTTCCCATTGATTTTTCTGGATATTGAAATGGATGATACAAATGGCTTTGATGCTGCAGAAGAACTTATGTCAGGAAGCGCAAAACCGCTTATTGTTTTTGTAACCAAGAGCACCGAATATACGATTCGTGGTTATGACGTGGCTTTTCATTATCTTGTAAAACCTCTTAATGAGGCAAAGTTCCACGAAGTTCTAAAGCGCGCTTTGCGTCTGATTATTCCACAGTATTTTACATTCTCCTCGAACGGCGAATTGTATCGTATCCCTGTACAAGAAATTCTGTATTTCGAGTCTCGTAATTATATGCTTTTCGTTCATACACAGCAGCAGATTTACAAAGCTCGCTTGAGCCTGAAAGAGGTCGAACCCCAATTATCATCAGCCAATTTTCTTCGTATTCATGCCAGTTTCTTAATCAATCTGCATCATGTAATTCGCATAACAAAAGACGATATAGAAATGCAGGACCATCAACTCATCAAAATCAGTAGAAACCGAAAGAAAGATGTCATTGCAGCTTTTACAAAGTTTGCGAGGGAAAACATATGACTTTGCTAATTGAAGCCCTCAGTGGTGTATTAGACACCTTTCTACTCTATCTTTTTGCATCTGGATTTTACTCAAAATATCGCAGCACTAAATACAAAGGACATTTATACTTGCTTGTAGGTATTTTTATTATCGTGATGAGCTGTATCCCTATGCCGGGTATACTTCGTATCCTACTTAGCTGGAGCATTATCAGTGTATCAACATATGCGATTTTTGAATCCACTGTTCGCAAGGCACTTTTAACTTCAACAGCATTTATAACCCTCAGTGTGTTGGTTGACGTAATATGTGAATATCCTTTTTATCTCTCCGGCATTTCACGAACGGTTATCCTCGGACAGGGGTTAGCACGCTGCATATTTATCATCTTTGCAAAGCTGATAAACTTGCTGCTCATTCTTTTTATTGTCACACTGTTCGGCAAAAAAGGTTTACTTGATATTCCATTCAAAGAATTGCTCCCACTGACGACCTGCCAGCTCGTCAGTGTATTTATCTGCATTGTATCATTGGAATTGGTCGGAACCGTATCGCACTTTCTTTTAATATTATTAACACTTTCTATTGCCGGAATTTTGTACATCAACATTGTATTCTTCGTATATATGCGATCTATTCGTACAAATTACGAAAACGAGCAGCAGCGGCGTTTGGCTGAACAGCAACTCGAAACTCAGCTGTCTTATTACGAACAGATGAAATCCGCTAACGAGCAAACGCGAAGCCTGTGGCATGATATAAAAAAGCAATTAACTGCTGTTACTGCATTAGTCAAGGACAGTGATGTATCACAAGCAGAGTTATATCTCGAAACCATTACCAAATCATTTAATTCGCTTAGCAAAATCGTTGATGTAGACCATCCGGTTATTAACGCAATTTTGAATGATGCACTGGGAAAATCCTCGCTTGCCGGTATTACTTTAAAAATCGACGTTTTTGTTTCCCCTCAGCTTGCCCTGTCCCCGCTGGTTTTAAGTGTTATTCTCGGAAATACATTGGATAACGCAATTCGCGCATGCAGCGGTGTATCTGCCGATACGCCTAAAATCGTAAGTTTAACTTTAAGACAAAAGGACAGTATTCTGTATTACCGCATTTCCAATCCCTATGACCCAGAATTTTCTTCTAAGAAACGCGAGGGTATTCATGGTTATGGGCTGAAAAACGTCAGTTCCACAGTAGAACAAATCGGCGGCACAATACAAATCAATCAGGAGAATAATCAATATACTGTAGAGATTATTTTGAATTTGTAAAATCATGGACGACAGTTTTAAAAGCTGTCGTCCTTTCTTTGTGCATTTTACTGCACCAGACCTACCAAACTCTGCACTCCTATTGCGTGCTTTTCTGCACGATGTATAATACAGATACACAAATCGTTTAAGGAGGTAGTTCATATGAAAAAGCGTTTTCGCATCCCGATTATCGGCCTGATTTGCTGCCTGTTGCTGGGTACGATTGCTTTCGCAGTCAATGGCCGCAAGATCACTGCAACCTATGGAGGTATCACCATTTACCTGAACGGCCAGAAACAGGTAGCTACCGATGTAAATGGCAAGGTGGTAGAACCGTTGATCTATCAGGGTACGACTTATGTGCCGATACGTGCCGTCAGCGAATGGCTGGGTAAGACGGTTACATGGCAGGGCAGCACAAGTTCGGTTTTCATCAACGATTCTGTCTTTTCGGACAACGAAGTTGCAGCTGCTGAAAATGTAATCAGCGAGTTCTTTACACTGTTCGGCGATAAGCAATATCAGAAGATGGCTGCGTTGTGTACCGGCGATGCCGCAGGTTTTGATTACAGCTCCGGCGTATTCGGTATGAAAGAGGCAAAGTTGAAATCCTGCACCTATAACGGTGATTACTCCGCAAGAGAAAAGAAACTCGTTTTTGAGTGTTCTTTTGCAATGAAACCCGCCGCAAACTCGGTGTATGACCCTAATCAAACCAACACAACCTGCTTGATTTATGTCAAAAAAGTCGGCAGCCAGTTCTTGATTGATGAATTTGCAAGCGGTTTCTAAACCATCATTCATACACCAGATAATAAAAGGAAGAAATGGTTGTCACACCAACTCGGTGACAATCATCGAGAGTGCACTTGCATATGGAGGGATAAAATACGATGATGAATAAGTTTCAAAAAATGATGAGCGGCACACTCGCGGGCTGCCTGATAGCGTCCGCGCTGATGATGAGCGCAGGCGCAGCAAATGTGCAGACCTATATACCATCGGGTACGGTGCAGGCAGCTGCACAGACTACAACACAGCCCCGCACCGCCGTAAAAATCAATCCGCAGAGCGCGGACATCTATGCAGAGGGCATTCCGGCCACCTTCCCGAGCGAGGACGGCAAGACGGTTTATACGGCGCTGAGCTACAACGGCTCGACCTACATGCCGCTGCGCACGGTTGGCCGCTGGATGGGCAAAAATATCTCGTGGGACGCTGCATCGCGCACGGTGTTCCTGTCGGGTACTACGGAAAAGTCGTATCCGTGTGCGGATGACGATGCGTACCACAAGGAAGGCGTGAAATATGTCGGTGCGACCGGTCATGCTACGCTCGATAAGGGCGTAAAGGTCCTCGTGGACGGCAAACAGCAGACCTTCAAAAACCAGAAGGGCGTGACCATTTATCCGCTGTTTTACCAGAATTCCATCTATCTGCCGCTGCGCAACATCGGTGAGCTGACCGGCATGGACGTAACGTGGTACAGTGCCAAGGCGGAGAATGACGTGAACGCCATCTTCCTGCGCATGCCGCTGAGTGACAGCAAGCGTGCCGAAATGGAAACCTACGCGACAAATCTCATGAAGCAGCTGCTTGATATGCGGACGGATACGCAGAAGATCAAGAATTGTGCGTCTGCGGTGAAAAACGGCGGCTATACCGACTATGTAGTTACCGATAAGGCAACCGCCATGGCGGCGCTGGACTCCATCAAGCGCAAAGCGCAGACCATCCGCAGCGGCATGACCGAGCAGGAGAATCCGATCCGCTACTACAACAGCAGCCTGATGAACGAACTGGATTTCCTCATCGATAACGCGGACGCCGTGATGGACCGCGTGAAGAACGGGCGGGTCGTGCTCGGCAGCAGCAATCCGGATACGAGCGTGGTCGATCAGACCGCTGTCATGTTCGGCGCTGATAATACTATGCTGGACTGCGAACGCATGGTTCGTATGCTGCGGCAGAACATGGATAGACTTTTTTAATGCAAACCAAGACCATAAAAAGCTGAGGATTACCTCAGCTTTTTATCTATCCGACAATTTTCCAATTCCCATCTACCAGTTTCAGCACAAGCTCAAACTGCGAAATCTGCGTCATTTTCATAACATTATCCAGTATTCTACTGTCACAGTTACCATTACAGTATCGCTATGCCTGTTCAACACTATGCTTTTAAGCTGGCTGACTATATATGTAAGCATAGAATCATTGCTAACATAGTAAGATAGTCCTTTAGGTTGCCGTCGGCTATAATATGAAAAAGATAATCAAGAAATCCATAACACGCAACGAATAATAATCAATATACCGTAGCGATTATTTTAAAAATGTAAAACAACAGACAACAGCTTTCCAAAACGCCATTCGTCATCTGTGCATTTTACTGCAAAAATCATACTGAACTCTGCATTTTCAGTACAAATTCCACTTTTAATGGTATAATGCAAATATGAAATAAACAATTTACATACTCGATTATCTTTCACAATAACTGTAAAGCATTTTATAGTCTTACCAGCTATATTTGAGTTAAATTATAATGGCTATTGCAGGAGAAAAGTAATGAAAAAGAACCTTTCCATTTCATGTATTCTATTAGCTGTAGTAACTATATTCAGTCTGTATTTTTATCAAGAGCGCGAAACCAAAAGTTTACCTGCTTCCATTGAACCATACACCGAAACCGCAGTAATCTTATCAGATTATATTGATTTTGAAAAAAGCATTTATATCGGTCACAAATCCGACCATGAGATATTATATAAAAATTACGCTGATAACTATATCAGGTCGGTTGACTTAAATACCCAAGAGCAACAGGAACTTATTAAATTGGACACGCAAACAAACGGCACCATGACAACCTTTGATTATAAGGATAATTGGTTTGTCTGGTCCGAGAGCCAAGACGCCGAACTGCGTGTAGGAAGTTCTATTGGTGAAAATTGGGCTGTATACGCGGCTGACCTGCGTACAGGAGAAATCATATTCGTAGACGGCGAAAACGATTTCTTCCCTAAAACACGGAATTTTGACCCGCACCCGTGGTCGCTTTCGGTAAATGGCAGCTTTGTTGTTTACGCCAGCTATACAGCTAATGAAGATGGTATTTACCCTGCAATAAAAATTTATGATTTGAACAATCATAAATTGGAAATTGCAGATACAGCAGATTCCATGCAAACCACTTTTGGTTCACCGTCTGTGAATGACAAAAATGTTGTTTATCTAAAATATGATTCTAATGGCAGTTCCCTTTGGACATATGACATAGAAAAACATAAACGTATGTGTATCGAGCCGCCCGAACCGTTGCAGGAAATATGCATCACAAACTCTTTTATCGTAGGCGTTTCGGAGTGGCAGCCGCAAAAATCAGAATCGTTATACTGTTATGACTTCGCTCATAAGAAATGGTCAAAACAGATAGACGCCACCACGAAATTATATCCAAACAATATTGACAGCACCTTAGAATTTGCTGAACTGCAATCTTCAAACGATTTTATAACATGGCGTCCGATTACTGGAAATGCACTTTATGTGTGGGATATAACAACCAATAAAGTATTGGATTTGTCCGAAAATGTTTCTGGGTTAATTGATTATGTATTATATCCTTTTGATGAAGATTATCTGGTTTGGTGTGAAACAAATACACAAACGCAAGAAACTAAGTATCCATGTATAAAAATATCAAGTGAATCATAAAATTTCTGCGCTCGCCACCGCGAGAATAGAAGGCTCGTCTCAGAATCGAAACATTCTGCGACGAGCCTTTTTCCTCTTCGGTATTCGATTTTCACACTTCGTTACTTGCTACTTTTCCCCGTACAAACGCATACATCACCCGATGATTTTCCAATTCCCATCCACCCGTTTCAGTGCAAGCTCAAACTGCGAAATCTGCGTCATTTTCGTGATGGTATCCAGATATTCCACCGCCACAGTTGCCGTCACGGTCTCGCCATTCTTGTTCAGCACCGTGCTTTTAAGCTGGCTGAACGTATAGTCCGCGCACTTGACCGGCGGCATGGAATCCCCGCTGACGTAGTAAGACAGCTCTTTTTCCGTAGCCGTCGGATACAGCGTGAAAAAGGTAATCAGGAAATCCGTAATATCCTCGCTTTCCACCGCAGAAACCGTTCCGTCGAGTTCTGTGTCTTTTGGCATATATGCAGATTTTGCAGGCTTGCCGGTAATCGTCGGTGCTTGCGTAATGACCATATCTCCGTTATCGTCCTTGTGGACCATCATTTTGTAAACGCTGGATACAGTGTCTTTTTTCTTGCCGTCCGAAATCATCTGCGCCACTGTGAACACGACTGCAAAATCGTTTTCACCGTTCTGCGCCACAGACCAAATCTGAATGTCCTGCACGGACGAAGAAACCGCAACGTCACTTTTCACGGTGTCAGCCGTTAAACGCTGCAGGTCCTCGGTCAGATAACCAGTCAACGCATCGGTGCGCTGTGCAACAGAATCCTTGTTACCACTCCATGAATAGTACGTTTTCGTAAAGTTCCGCACAAACGCTTCTACGCCGCTGGTATCCTCTACACGGCGCTCAACGATCTCCTTTTCGTGAACAGTATGTGTATCAATCGCAGTAAAGTTCTTATACACTGCAAACACAAATCCGCAGATGAACAGCAGCCACATTGCAATTACAGCAGGTTTGCGGCTGTTCACCGTGTAAACGCGCAGTTTCTTTGATTTCTGCTGCTTTTCTGTCTTTTTCTGAAACATAATTCGTTCTCCTTTGTCTTATTTTTGTGCAACCACAGCGCCGCCCCAGCCCCAGCCGCCGAAGCCATAGTAGGCCGTCCAGCCCTCTACGGTATCAATAACAGTGCCGCCGATGTTGGAAATAATCTGGCCGTTGCCGATGTAAATGCCGACGTGACCCGCATTTCGTCCGCAGATGTCGTTTGTTCGGGACTGGTATACCGCCGGGTCATTGTAAACCATCGCACCGAGCGGAATATTCTTGCTGGACTTTCCGACCGTATACAGCGCACGATTTTTGCCCGCACAACAATGCCGGTCGATGGATACACCCGCTTTTCGGTAAACTTCTTCCGCCCATGCTTCACAATATCCGCCAGCAGCCGAAATACCGTACTTTTCTGAATTTCGTGCCACCTCGACAATGCGATTCTGTGCGTCCGTTCCGAGCGCATCACCGCCTGTAAGTGTCAGATATTGCTTTACCAGCTTGACATAGAACATATTGCCGTAGTTATACCTCCAGCCGCCGTTGATCGGCGTGGAAACCTCATTTTTATAGGTAACTTTCACGCCGCCGGAGTGCTGTCGGGAAAACTCCTGTGCCAGTTCAAAGGTGTACCGCTTGCCGTTTTTCGCAACGAAGTCCAGAAAGCTACTGCCGTAATTGTACGCTTGAATTACAGCGTCCATATCACAGCCGAGTTTGTCCGCCTTTGTCACCAATTCGGCGAAATACTTGCATCCCTGCTTGATACTGTCCTCTGTGCCGAGCGTATTCACCGGCAGTCCGGCAGATTCCGAGGACTGCATAACGTCCTCCAGCTTGCCTTCGCTTTCCACCTGAATAATGGCAAGGAGAACATAGACATAATCGCTGATACCGTTCTGCCGTGCGTACTTCTCAACCATGGGTTGATGCGCAAGCACTTCCGCTGAGAGATTCACGCCGATGTACAAACCCGAGCCACTTCCGCCGCTATCCTCATCCGAAGCAATAATCAGAAACATCGACAGCAGTAAGGCAATCAGCAGTCCGAAACCCAACACGCCTGCCATTGCCGCTTTTTTCATCACTTGCGCTCACCTCGGCTCTCTGAACACCGCTGTTTGCGCGTAGTTTTTCTGGTTTTCCGCTGTTTGAACTCAGCGCCGAACGTTTCTTCGTCCAGTCCTTTTGGCATTGTGTGTCGTGTTTTCGACTTGTCCGACACCGTCGGACGATCTTCCCGCTGTCTGGGTGTCGGTTCAATCCGTTCCGACCGAGGTCGATTCTGCGGTGCAGACGGCTTTTCCTGTTCATGCTGTTCTTGTCTGGACAGTTTCGTCGTTGTCGGACGTTCCGGCCGTTCTGTTTTTGGTGCAACAGGTGTGCTTGTCTGCTTTTCCGGTTCGGTTTTCTGCTGTTTGGGGACAGTTGGGCGCTCCTTTGGTGCAACACGAGTGCTTTCCGTTCTGGGCTTCTCCGTATTACCCTCATTGTGTTCTCTTTTACGCTGAGATAACTTCTCACGGTGGCTTGCCGTGGTAGTCCTGCGAGATTCCATCTGTGCGGCACGCGCTTCTCGGCGTTTCTGCATGGTTTCCCGCACACTTTCCCGTGCAGATTCCACATTGCTACGGACAGCATATTCCGCATTAGTCGGTGCGTCCTTGACCTTTTGCACGGTTTCTGCCGCCTTATCCCGCACACGAGATGGCGTATCTGCAATCTTGCCTGCCGTTTCGCCTACTCTCTGACCGAGATTCTTTTTCTCCGGCTGAACGGTTTCACGGCTTGCACTTTCACGGTTAGCAGAGGTCGAAGCCGTCCGCTGGGTTCTTTGCACGGCACGGCGCTGCGCCGAACGCTTTCCCACTCCGACTCCTGCCGCAAACGGCAGTGCCTTTCTCACAGCACGAGAGATTGTCCGGCGCGGCCGGTTTGTCATGGCTCGACCGACACGACCCGTGCCCTCATCACGCAGACCGATCATGCCGAGCAGTTTGTCGCGCTCCATATACACGCCCGCAAACACAATTACCTGCAGCAACACGACTACCACGAACGGCTTGCCGTTTGCAATCGTGTATGCCAGCGAGGACAGCACCAGCACAAACGTGGTCAGCAGCGTTGTACCGACGCGAAGCATAATTGTATTGAACAGCGAAATCACCGCTCTCTTACTCGTACCGGAAAACGCCGGAATCATGCTGATCAGCAGGCTCACCGGCAGGAACATCGCGCTGATGATGAACAAAATCTGCGACAACAGCATACTGCCTGTCAGCATAATCGCAAACGCCGACACAATCAGATTAAAAATCAGGAAGAACACGGATAAACCAAACCGACTTGTTACCTCGGTTACGGTCAGATTGCCGTTATCGTAATCTTCCAGTTCCGACTTCACGGCTTCTTCTCGGTCTTTGCCGCGGTTTTCGTCCGGAGAAGTGCCGAGCAGGCTGTTTACCCGTTCTTCTCCGATATTCTCCACATCCGAATCGCCAAACTGCATGATAAGCCACGGCTGCTTGACTTGGATACCGAACAGGCAATCCCGAATCGCAGAAACACCGGTGTTCTCGCCTGCCGTATCCGGCGCAAGAATTTTCGCGCTCACATCGACAATGCCGTTGCTGATGTCGCTCGAAAACTCGTTGACACCGCTAATTGCCGACGGTGCATAGGCAATCAGCCCGACCGACACTACGAACACGACCACAAAATTCAGCGCCGCATGAAACGCTTTTGTCGTTTCACGTTTGACCAGTCCAACATAGGTACAGTACACGCCTACCAGCAGCGTGACAATCGCCATCATGCCGGGAAACAGGCCCGTGCTGTCCAATCCGCTGGCCGACACGCCTGCAATCAACTGAATGTTTTTGCCAATCTCACTTGCAGCACTGCTGATGAAGTCAAGGTCATACGCCTGCTGAATCAGATACCCAACTGCGTTTGAAATGTACAAATTCAGCGTCCACAGGAAGTTCGTAAACAGGTAAATTGCGTACTGCGCCGTTTTCCCGATACCGTCCAACCAGTTCCACGGCAGCCAATCCCACGAAGAATCAACATAAAAATCAAGCTGGTAGTTATCAATCGGATACTTGCTGAACTCGTGCGCCATATCGATGGTTTCGTCCAGCAGTCCGGCGGCGTGCGCCTGCACGGTGAACAAATTGAGAAAAAGAAAAGCCATCACAACCGCGATAAAGGCTGTAATGGCAATTTTCTGAACTTTTGAAGTATTTGTCACACGTTACACCTCATTCCCTGTAACCGGCGGGCGAGTATCAAACGCATGGAACAGGTAATCGAACATGACATGGAACTTGATCACACCGACGCGGCCGTACAGATCTTGGAAAAGGCACTGACCGTTTTCCAGATTGCGAAGTCGTTTCTGGTTATTTTCGTCCTCGGAATCCAGACCAAAAAATTCAAGCGTTTTCTTGATCTCGTTAATATCCGTAGAGCGGAACGCGAACTTCATGCCGATATTGTTCTTGATATTCTCGTCTGCCACATCACCGGCATTCTGTGTGACGAAGTAGACAGCGGCGTTCATCGACCGACCGGCGCGGACCAATTTATTTGCCAGTGTTTTACCCTGTGCCACATTAAGGAACGCCCATGCTTCATCAAGTCCAACCATCTTGAAGATACTGCGGTCTGAATGGATGAAGTCCAGCGCAAAGGTGGAAATGACGATAAGCATGGAGATCGACAGCATTTCGATGGTGGTATAGTCCGCAGGTGCGGTGTCCTTGTCCGGCAGAACCAGATCGGCAACTTGAATGATATTCAGCTGCTTTTCAAGGCTGA
>OLQN01002525.1_pt1 | contig 12231 bp, 11 predicted proteins | sample 1673181 | NCBI WGS metagenome assembly OLQN01 (sample SAMEA3136763, study PRJEB25190) | human gut metagenome | biome: human gut; feature: human-associated habitat; material: faeces | place: Austria | collected 2013
TGTCCTCCTGCATCTTCTGAGCCTGACGCATCAGGGCGTTCATATCGGGGCGGCCGTAGCCTGCGGGCATTCTTGCTTTCATAATGGTTTCTCCTTTATTATAAACAATTTTTAGCGCTTTTTGCGGGCGGTATCCTCAATGCTGACCTCTAACCCCAGCTTTTCCAGCGCCAGAAGGGACTGCTCCGCGTTGGAGGAGGTCTTTCCTGCCGTTTTGGGCTCGTAAGGGCCGATGGGCACCGGCACGCCGGATACCTCTGCGATCAGCTTTTTGATCAGCTTCTGGCTGTCCTTATTCACCCGGATAAAATCCCGGAAGGTCTTGCCGCCGTCGATCAGCACGCGGGTGCCGTCAAAGTAAGCCTTGGACTTGCGCAGATACATATACAGCATGGGGTCGATGCCCTCCAGCTTCTGCACGATCTGTCCCCAGTACGGGAAGGGGTTCGTGCCCTGCTGCGCCACGCTGCGGGGCTTGGTCAGTACCGGGTCGGCGGAGTGCTCCTGCACCGGGGCAGGCGGTTCCTCTGCCGCAGAAACCGGCTGCGCGGGCTCTGCAGGGGCGGGCTGTTCCGGCTGGGCGACCGGCTCCGGCTCCTCCGGCGGCGGTGCCTGCGGGGCAGGCTCGTCCCACGGCAGGGCGGCATCGCTCTGCTGTACCGGCGGTTCGTCCGGCATCGGCGGCAGCTCCTCCGCAGGGGCGGACGGGGCTTCCGGTGCGGCAAGCTGCAAAGGCGTCTGCTGCACGGCAGGGGCAGGCTCTGCTCCTGCTGCCGGGGTCTGGGGTGCAGTTGCTGCCGGTGCGGACTGCACCGGGGCGCTGGCAAAAGGCTGCACCGCTGCCGCAAAGGGGCGGGGCGCTTCCGTCTGTGCCGCGCGAGCGGGGGCTGCCTGTACCGTTACCGCCTGCATCTGCTGGGGCGGCTCGGACAGGCTGAACAGTGCCAGTTCCAACTCAATGCGCTGGTCGCTGCCGCGGGTCATGTGTTCCAGCGCTGTGCCTAACGTGCGGATGGCGCGGATGGCTTCCCGCTGCCCCATCTCCGGGCCTTTTTGTAGGTACAGCGCCTCTTCCTCCGGCGAAACACCGGACAGCAGCGCCTGCCCGCCGGGCAGCGCCGCCAGCATCAGGGCGCGGTAGTGGGCGATCAGTTCCTCGGTCAGACGTTTTACGTCCACCGACTGCTGCCGCAGCTGCGCCAGCTGTGCCAGCGCGGCGGCGGCGTCCTGTGCTTCCAAGGCGTCCGAGATGTGGAACAGGTAGCTGCGGTCGGTGACACCCGCCATGCGGCGCACCACGTCCGCATCGATCTTTGCCGTGACACCGGCGCAGGTGTCCAGAATGGACAGCGCATCGCGCAGCGCACCATCTGCCAGACGGGCGATCAGCTCCGCGCCGTCGGAGGTCAGCTCCAGCTTTTCCTCCCCGGCGATATACTCCACCCGCCGTGCGATATCCTCCGGCCCGATGCGGGTAAAATCGTACCGCTGGCAGCGGGAGAGGATGGTGGCGGGCACTTTCTGGATCTCGGTGGTCGCCAGAATAAAGATAACGTGTGCGGGGGGCTCTTCCAGCGTTTTCAGCAGCGCATTGAAGGCCGCTGTGGACAGCATATGCACCTCGTCGATGATATACACCTTATACTGGCAGGCGCTGGGGGTATAGGCGGTCTCGTCCCGCAGGTCGCGGATATCGTCCACGCCGTTGTTGGAGGCTGCGTCCATCTCCACCACGTCCAGCAGGCTGCCGTTGTCGATGCCTTTGCAGATCTCACACTCCCCGCAGGGGTCGCCATTTACTGGATGCAGGCAGTTGACCGCCTTGGCAAAAATTTTGGCGCAGGTGGTCTTGCCGGTGCCGCGCACGCCGGTAAACAGATACGCATGGCCTACGCGCCCTGCGGTGATCTGGTTTTTCAGGGCAGTCACGATGGCACGCTGACCCACCACATCCTCAAACCGCTGGGGTCTCCATTTGCGGTAAAGTGCACGATACACGGCGATGTCTCCCCTTTCCCGGCCTTTGCGGCAAAAATAAAAGGACAGCGCTCGACGGGGTTTTGTCCCCGCCTTGCGTAACTCGGCATACGGATGCAGGCTTACTGAAACGCACGAACGCACTGCTTAAGGCTGCTTGGTTCCCCACCTGACCTGGTTCACAGCGAGCCCATCGTACAGGACCCGCATCCGTATGCCGAACCACGCAGCAGGCGCTGTCCGACACATCCTTGTGGATGCTAAGATATTGTACCATAAACCCCGCCGGATTGCAAGAGGGGGCAAAACAAAAAGGAGAAGCCCGAAGGCTTCTCCTCGTTTGTGCTAAAATTGTTTAAGACTGGCAAGCGGTGATCAGGCTCATCTTGTAGACCTCGTCTGCGTTGCAGCCGCGGGACAGGTCGTTGATGGGTGCGTTCAGACCCTGCAGGATGGGGCCGTAGGCAGCGTAGCCGCCCAGACGCTGTGCGATCTTATAGCCGATGTTGCCGGCCTCGATGCAGGGGAAGATGAAGGTGTTGGCCTGACCGGCAACCTTGCTGCCCTTGCACTTGACCTGTGCCACCTCGGGAGCAACGGCTGCGTCAAACTGCAGCTCGCCGTCCACAGCCAGCTCGGGGTCCATCTCCTGAGCCTTGATGGTAGCGTCGTGGCTCAGTGCCACGGTGCCGCCCTTGCCGGAGCCCTTGGTGGAGAAGCTCAGCACAGCCACCTTCGGGTCGATGCCGAACAGCTTTGCGGTGCGGGCAGTCTCCACAGCCACCTCTGCCAGCTTGGAAGCGGCAGACACCTTGACCTCGCCGGTAGCCTTATCGACGGTATCGGTGTAATCAATGTTGACAGCGCAGTCGCCCATGGCAATGCGCTTCAGACCCTCTTCGCCGCAGTCGCGGTCCAGAATAAAGCAGGAGCTCACCAGATGTGCGCCCTTCTTGGTCTTGACCAGCTGCAGAGCGGGACGGATGGTGTCGGCGGTGGAGTAGGTAGCGCCGCCCAGCAGGCAGTCTGCCTTGCCCATCTTCACCAGCATGGTGCCGAAGTAGTTGGACTTCTTCAGCAGTGCGGTGCACTCCTCAGCGGACTGCTTGCCCTTGCGCAGCTCCACCATGGTGCTGACCATCTCATCAAAACCGGCGTAGTTCTCCGGGTCGATGATCTCGGCAGCGGAAATATCAAAGTTACCGGCGGCGGCAGCAGCCTTGCACTCTGCCTCGTTGCCCACCATAACGACCTTCAGCACGCCCTCGGCCAGCAGCTTGCTTGCGGCCTCCAGAATGCGGGGGTCATTGCCCTCGGTGAACACGATCGTCTTGGGATTTGCCTTCAGCTGTGCTACCAGCGGTGCAAACATATCAGCCATTGTGATTACCTCCGAAAATGCTTTCCAAAATTTGCTTCCTCTGTCTGTTGGACACAAGGATGCCTTTCTTCTTTATTCTAGCACAGACGGCAAAAAGTTCAAGACAAAATTGTGTTTTTGTGCTATATTTTAGGGGAGAAAGCCTTGTTTTATTTGTGAATAAAATATCATACTGGTTTTAAAGGATATTTTTCCCGCAAATATAAAAGAGCCCGTGCAGTCCACAGGCTCTATGGGCAGATGCTCCATCATGCAGTTTTCTTTACGGGGACGCTGTTCTCATACAGTTCGTGGGGCGCAACGTCCTGTCCCTCCGGCCATTCGATGCCCACGCCGCCGGGCAGCAGCTGCACCGCGTTGAAATAGCTTTCGTCCTTCAGCTGTCCGTACCACGGCCCCGTTGCATAGGGTGCAACGTCAAAGAGCTTTACCTCTCCCGTTTCGTAGAACAGGCGAAGCTTCAAGGGACTTATGGTCTCCACCTTAGTCAATTTCGGCTGCAACATAAGATCACTCCTTATTTCAAAGGGTCAATGCGGAAGAACTGCTCGCCGTTGCTCAACAGCTTCCAGTTCGCTTCCAGATCATCGCGGTGTATTACTACCCACGCTTCCAGCAGCTTCAGCTTGTTTTTGGGAAAGCCGCCTTCCAAAATCGTCCCGTCCAGTGCCATCACGATCTCTTCCCCGGAATACTCCGCATGGATATGCGGCATATTGTGTTTTCCGCCCTGTTCCCGGTACATTCTGACGATGATGCCATAAAATATGCTTAATACCGGCATTTTACCCACTCCCTTCTTCAAGTTCATTTTATCATACGCAGGTGTTTTTTTCAAGAAACCAAGATAATCTCTTTTGGGTATTTGCCGTACTCTTGAATCTGTGTTATAGTTTACAATATTATAATTTGCAAATAAATCGTTGATCTGATTTTAAAGGAGATGTTCTCCATGGATATGGATACTTTAAAGGCCGAATGCCTTGCCTGCACCCGGTGCGAGCTGTGCGCCACCCGGACGAACGTGGTGTTCGGGCAGGGCGTGCCGGACGCCGAGGTGCTGTTTGTGGGCGAGGGTCCCGGCCAGAGCGAGGACGAGCAGGGTCTGCCTTTTGTTGGGCGCAGCGGGCAGCTGCTGGACAAATACCTGTTTGCCATCGACCTTGACCGCAAAAAGAACTGCTATATCGCCAACATCGTCAAGTGCCGCCCGCCCCAGAATCGCGACCCGCTGCCCGCCGAGAGCGAAGCCTGTATGCCGTGGCTGCGGGAGCAGTTCCGGCTGATCCAGCCCAAGATCGTGGTCTGCCTTGGGCGCATTGCCGCCCAGCGGATGATCCGGCAGGATTTTTCTGTTACCCGGGAGCACGGGCAGATCATCAATAAAGGCGGTATTTTGTTCATGGGCACTTTCCACCCCGCCGCCCTGCTGCGCCAGCCCCAGAACAAACCCGAAGCCTTTGCGGACTTTACCGTGCTGCGGGACACCATTGCCGCCGTGTGCGAGCATACCTATAATAGGTAAGGTCAGGAACCAACCGCGCCGCTTTTGCATACTGTAAAGCAAAAGCGAGGTGTTTTTGTATGGAAAGTTCCGTGCATCCTTCTGTGGATTTCTTTCTGGGCGCTACAACGCCCGCCGGGTTCAAGGGCTACTTTGCGCCGCTGCGCCGGGAGCCCGGGATGCAGCTGGTGCTGCTCAAAAGCGGGCCGGGCTGCGGCAAGTCTACTTTGATGAAGCGTCTGGCGCGCGCCGCACAGGATAAAGGCGAACCCATCCAGCGCATCCACTGCGCCAGCGACCCCGACAGTCTGGACGGGGTGGTGTTCCTGCGGCAGAAACGCGCCATCATCGACGCCACCGCGCCCCATGTGGTGGAGCCGGAAGCCCCCGGCGCAGACGAGCGGGTGTTGAGTTTGTACCACACCATTGACGCCGATGCCCTGCACCCCCACAAGGACGAGGTGACCGCCCTGTTTGCCCGCAACCAGCTGCTGCGCAGCCGGGCGGCGCGGTATGTGGCCTCGGCGGGCAGCCTGCTGCTGGACAGCCGCCGCGCCGAAGCGTGCAGCGCAAACTTTGAAAAAGTGCGCCGCTACGTCAAGCGGCTGTGCACCCGCCTGTTGCCCCGCACCGAGGAGATGGGCTCTGAAGAGCTGCGGCTGCTCTCGGCCATCACGCCCAAGGGCGAGGTGTTCTATCAGGGCACGGTGCAGGCACTGGCAGACAAATGCATCCTCTTCCGGGACGACTACGGGGCAGTCTCCCGCCTGCTGCTGGAACTCATCCGCGCCGAGGCGCTGGCGCGGGGCTACCACATCATCACCTGCCCCTGCGCCATGCACCCGGAGGATAAGATCGACCACATTATCATTCCCTCCCTGCGGCTGGCGTTCCTGACCGACAACCGCTGGCATCCGGTGCGGTTGTCTGCGGCGCAGACCGTGCGGTGCAGCCGCTTTGTGGATAGAGAAAACCTTTCTGCCTGCCGTGCACGGCTGCGCTTCAACGAGCGCGCCGCCGCCGAACTGCTGGAACAGGCCTGTGCCTTGATGGCGCAGGCAAAAAGCTGCCACGACGAGTTAGAGACCTACTACCGCACCGCCGTAGACTTTGCACAGGTGGATGCCGCAGCCGCCCAGTGCATGGAGCTGTTCGGGGTAGGATAAAGTAAACTATAACGGAGGTGAAACGCCTTGGCAAGCATCCATCTGCCCATCCGGCAGCTGGTGGAGTTTTTGCTGCGCACCGGCAGCATCGACAGCCGCTTTGCCGGCTTTGACCGCGCCAACGAGGGCGCACGCATCCACCGCAAGCTGCAAAAGGCCGCCGGGGAGGGCTATCAGGCCGAGGTATTCCTCAGCGCGGAGCGGGAAGCCTGCGGCATCGCCTTTACGCTGGAAGGCCGGGCAGACGGCATTTTCACCGATGAAAACGGCACCGTGACTATTGATGAGATCAAGACCACTACCGTCCCCTATGAGGAGATCACCGAGGAACTGAACCCCTGCCACTGGGCGCAGGGCATGGTATATGCCGCCATTTACAGCAGCCAGCAGGGACTGGATGCGCTTGCCGTGCGGCTGACCTATTATCAGGTCGATACCGACCAGATTCAGCGCTTTACCCGGCAGTTCACTCAGCAGCAGCTGGAGCAGTTTTTGCAGCAGCTTTTAACGCAGTATGCCCCGTGGGCGCAGCGGCAGCTGGACTGGGACACCCGACGCAGCCAGAGTCTTGCGGCGCTGCAATTTCCCTTTGCGGAGTACCGCCCCGGGCAGCGGGCGCTGGCGGGTGAAGTGTACCGCGCCTGCCGCGCTGGAAAAAGCACCGACCGCAAGGGCGGCACCCGCGTTTTTTGTCAGGCACCCACCGGCATCGGCAAGACCATGAGCGCCCTCTTCCCTGCCCTGAAAGCCATGGGCGAGGGCTGCGGCGCAAAACTGTTCTACCTGACCGCCCGCAACACCACCCAAGCCGCTGCCGAGGACGCAGTGGCGCGGCTGCGTGCCGCACAGCCCGGCCTTGCCCTGCGCAGCGTGACCCTGACCGCCAAGGAAAAGGCCTGTCTGCACCCGGACGCCGAAGGGCACCCCTCCTGTCTGCCGGAAGTATGCCCCTTTGCCAACGGCTACTACGACCGCCGCAAGGACGCGCTGGTGGCTCTGCTGGACGGCAGCGGCAGTTTCAGCCGCGCCGCGCTGGCGGACACCGCCCGGCAGTTCTCGGTGTGCCCCTTTGAGCTGGGGCTTGATCTGAGCGAGTGGTGCGATGTGGTCATCGGGGACTACAACTATCTGTTTGACCCTGTGGTGCACCTCAAGCGCTTTTTCGATGCCGCCGGGGACTGGCTATTCCTCATTGACGAGGCGCACAACCTGCCGGACAGAGCCCGTGCCATGTACTCGGCGCAGTTTGCCAAAAGCAGCCTGACCGAGGCAAAGCGGGCGCTGGGCAAGGGCAAAAGCAGCCTGAAAACCGCGCTGACCAAAGCAGACAAAGTCTTTCTGGCGGCGCGCAAGGCCTGCGCACAGGCTGCGCCCCGCACAGGTGCAGAGCCCTCCGGGGAAACCGAGCCTACGCAGGTGAGCCTTTTACCCGCTGAAGCTGCGCCGGATTTTGCCCTGCCGCAGCCACTGTACGCCCGGGACGGCACCGTGTTTTTGCAGCAGCTGCCCGCCGCTTTGCCCGCTGCGCTGCGGGCGGTGCACACCCCGTTACAGGACTGGCTGGAACAGAACCCCGAGGACCCCGCCCACGCCCAGCTGCTGGAACTCTACTTTGCCATGCAGGACATCGCCCGCGCCGCCGACCGGTACGACAGCCATTTTGTCACCCAGCTTACCGCCCGGGGCAGCGAGCTGGAGCTGCATCTGCTCTGCTTAGACCCCGCACCCTTTGTGGACGCCAGTCTGGCGGCAGGGCGCAGCGCGGCGCTGTTCAGTGCCACATTGACCCCGCCTGCTTTCTACCGCAGCGTGCTGGGCTGCGCCGATGCCCGGGCGGTGGCGCTGCCCAGCCCCTTCCCGCCGGAAAATCTGGGGCTGTTCTGTCTGCCGGGCATCTCCACCCGCTACCGCCAACGGGAAGCCAGTGTGCCCGCCGTAGCGGATGCACTGGCGGCGCTGGCAAAGGGCAAGACCGGCAACTATCTGGCATTTTTCCCCAGCTACGCCTATTTGCAGCAGGTGTACGAAGCCTTTGCCGCCCGCTGGCCGGACATTCCCACCCTTGTGCAGCAGCGCAGCTTGGACGATGCCGGGCGCGCAGAGTTTCTGGCGCAGTTCGTGCCCCGCCCTGCGGAGACGCTGCTGGGCTTTGCCGTCATGGGCGGCATCTTCGGCGAGGGGGTAGATTTAGTGGGCGACCGGCTCATCGGCTGCGCCATCGTAGGGGTGGGTCTGCCGCAGGTGAACCCCCGGCAGGAGATGCTGCGCCGGTATTACGAGGAGCAGTCCGGCTGCGGCTTCGACTACGCCTACCGCTACCCGGGCATGAACAAGGTACTGCAAGCCGCCGGGCGGGTGGTGCGCACCCCGCAGGACAAGGGCGTAGTGCTGCTTTTGGACGACCGCTTTGCGCAGCCCGACACCGCCCGCCTGTTCCCGCCGCACTGGCAGCACATCCAATATCTGCCCGGCACCGCCGCGCTGGAAACGGCGCTGAAAGGGTTCTGGGATGTATAAAACTGCAAAAGGAGTTGTTGCATCATGCGCAACAACTCCTTTTGCTATAACCTTAATACTCCACGCCTTTCCGTGCGGCGATGCCCTTCTGGTAGGGGTGGCGGCGGCAGCACATCTCTGTGAGGTAATCTGCGGCGTCCAGCATCCACCCGGGGGCTGCGTGGGCGGTCAGGACGCATTCCTGCCCGGCGGGGCGGTGCAGCACCGCCTGCTGCAGCAGGTCTTTGTCCACCATATCCAGTTCCCACGCGCTGCCGGCTTCGTCCAGCACCAGCAGATCACAGGGCTGCGCCAGTGCCGCCGCAAGGTTTTTGTTTTGCAAATCGCGGGTAGCGGCCTTTTCCGCCTCGTTCATCTGAAAAACGAATTTCTGCCCGGCTTTGCCCCGGTAAACGGTGGCGCCCAGCTGTTCCAGCAGCGGGATCTCGCCGCTCTGCCCGCCCTTTAAAAACTGCACGATGACCACACGTTTTCCGCTGCCCAGCGCCCGCAGGGCAAGCCCCATGGCGGCTGTGGTCTTGCCCTTACCGTCGCCGTAATACAGATGCAAAAGGCCTAAGCTTTCCATCGTTTTTCTCCTTTTTCCGGCTCTTCCGGTTTTGTAACAAAAGGCATCCGCAGCCCTGTATGCTTAACAGAACGGCTGCGGATGCCTTGTTATTTACACGTTGCTTTTACTGGTACAGCGGGAACTCCCGGGTCAGGCGCAGGACGCGCTCGCTGATCTCGTCCTTCTTTTCCTCATAGTGCCAGATGCAGTCTGCAATGCAGTCCGCGATCACCTGCATCTCGGCTGCGCCCATGCCGCGGGTGGTGACAGCCGGGGTGCCCAGACGCACGCCAGAGGTCACAAAGGGGCTGCGGGTCTCGCCGGGGACGGTGTTCTTGTTGGCGGTGATGTGCACGCTGTCCAGACGCTGCTCCAAGTCCTTGCCGGTGCACTCCTCGTCCCGCAGGTCAATGAGCATCAGGTGGTTGTCGGTGCCGCCGGATACCAGCTTGACGCCGCGCTGCTGCAAAGCCGCAGCCAGTGCCTGTGCATTTTCTACGATCTTGCGGGCATATTCCTTGAACTCCGGCTTCAGTGCCTCGCCAAAGCAGACGGCCTTGGCTGCAATCACGTGCTCCAGCGGGCCGCCCTGCGTGCCGGGGAACACTGCCGAGTTGATGCGCTTGGCAATGATGGGGTTGTTGGTCAAAATCAGGCCGCCGCGGGGCCCGCGCAGGGTCTTGTGGGTGGTGGTGGTCACCACGTCGGCATAGGGCACGGGGCTCTGGTGCTGACCGCCCGCCACCAGACCGGCAATGTGCGCCATATCCACCATCAGATATGCACCGTAGCCGTGGGCGATCTCGGCCAGCTTTTCAAAGTCGATGGCGCGGGGGTAGGCAGAAGCGCCCGCCACCAGCATCTTGGGGCGCACCTTGCGCACCTGCTTTTCCAGCTCGGCGTAGTCGATCACGCCGTCTGCGCCGACGCCGTAGGAGATGAAGTGGTAGTTTTTACCGGACATATTCACCGGAGAACCATGGGTCAGGTGACCGCCCTGCGAAAGGTCCATGCCCATAACAGTATCGCCCAACTCCAGCAGGGCAAAATACACGGCAAGGTTGGCCTGTGCGCCGGAATGGGGCTGGACGTTGGCGTACTTTGCCCCGAACAGCTGGCAGGCGCGCTGGATGGCAATATTCTCCACCTCGTCCACATAGACGCAGCCGCCGTAGTAGCGCTTGCCGGGCAGGCCCTCGGCGTACTTGTTGGTGAGGATGCTGCCCATCGCGGCCATGACGGCGGGCGAGACGATGTTCTCGCTGGCGATCAGCTCAATGTTTTCCCGCTGGCGGGTCAGCTCACGGTTCATGGCCGCAGCCAGCTCCGGGTCAGCCTTGTCCACGAGGCCAATGGTATCCATCATATCGTTGTACATCATACATTACCCCTCTCTGATGCTGATGCTGAGATCAGCTTTTTCTCCATAATACCAGACAACGTAAAATTCTTCAACAGCATTTCGCACAAACCGATACGCTTTGGCCCCTTTCTTTTCGGTCGGATGAAGATATTTCACCCTTCGGCCCAAAGCCTTGCTTTTTCTGCGCCCAGCGTTTATTATACATCTATAAAAATCCGTTCCGGTTTTTGTGCAGTTCTGCCCGCCGGGCGCAGAGAGGGGCGTTTTTCCATGACCATCGCAGAGCAAAAAGCGGCGCAGCGGAAAGCGGGCATTGCAGCCCGCCGGGCGCTGTCGGAAGCAGGCCGGACCTCGGCCAACGCGGCGCTCTGTGCCCGCATCGCAGGGCTGGACTGCTTCCGGACGGCGCAGAGCATCCTGCTCTACGCCGCATTCGGGGGCGAAGCCGACCTCTCCGCGCTGGCCGGACAGGCCGCAGCACAGGGCAAAATACTGGCATGGCCCGTCTGCGGCGAGGGTTTCTCACTGACCGCCGCCGTGCCGGAGGCCGACGGCTGGGAGGTCGGCGCTTACGGCATCCGCACCCCCGTCCTGCGCCGGTCGGCCCTCCTGCGGCCCGACCAGCTCGACCTCGTGCTGGTGCCCTGCACAGCTTTCGACGCCGCCTGCCGCCGGGTGGGCATGGGGAAGGGCTACTACGACCGCTATCTCCCCCTCTGCACCCGGGCTGTAAAGGTCGGCGTCGCCTTTGAGGCCCAGCGGGTGGAGGCGGCGGCCGTGGACGCCCACGACCAGCGGCTGGACGGATTCGTGACAGAGGGAGGACTTTATTTTGGAACTGACACAACTGAGCTGTGAGGAATTTCTGAGCCAGCTTGCCAGCAAAGCCCCCGCCCCGGGTGGCGGCGGCGCAGCGGCCCTTGTGGGGGCGGCAGGCGCAGCGCTGGGCAATATGGTGGGCAGTCTGACCACCGGCAAAAAGAAGTATGCCGCCGTGGAAGCGGACCTTCTGACCCTGAACGAGCGGGCCGGTGCCCTGCGCGCGGAGCTGGAAGCACTGGTGCAGGCGGATGCCGAAGCCTTTGCGCCGCTGGCCGCCGCCTATGGCCTGCCCAAGGACACTCCGGAGCAGGCGGCTCACAAGGCCGCTGTGCTGGAAACCGCACTGGATGCTGCCTGTGCCGTGCCGCTGGAGATCATGGGCAAGTGCGCCGAAGGCATTGCACTTGTGGAAGAATATGCCGCCAAGGGCAGCGCGCTGGCCGTGTCCGATGCAGGCTGCGCCGCCGCACTGTGCAAGGCCGCCCTGCAGGCCGCCAGCCTGAACGTGTTCATCAACACAAAGCTGATGACCGACAAAACCCATGCCGCCGCACTGGATGCGCAGGCCGACGCCCTGCTGAGCGAGTATGTCCCGAAGGCGGACGCCGTGTTTGCACAGGTCACAAAGCAGCTTCGCACCTGACCCGACGGTGGGCGGGGAGAAAGCTCCCCACACGCCATACCGCATTACCTGAAATGAGAGGAATACAAAATGGCAAGCATCCTGAAGGGCGCGCCCGTAGTGGCCGCCATGAACGAACGCAACGCTGCTCTGTGTGAGCAGCTCAAGACAAAGGGCATTGTGCCCACGCTGGCCGTGGTGCGCGTGGGTGCGCGCGAGGACGATCTTTCCTATGAGCGCGGCGTGATGACCCGCTGCGGCAAGGTGGGCGTGGAAGTGAAACAGTATCTGCTCCCCGCCGACGCAGCACAGGACGACCTGCTGAAGGT
>OLQN01002533.1_pt1 | contig 12201 bp, 17 predicted proteins | sample 1673181 | NCBI WGS metagenome assembly OLQN01 (sample SAMEA3136763, study PRJEB25190) | human gut metagenome | biome: human gut; feature: human-associated habitat; material: faeces | place: Austria | collected 2013
TTTCTAATGTAGAACAAAACAGACTAAAGGTGGAAGTTAGTTTTTCATTTAAGGATTCACAAAATCTTCACAAAAATTAGCACTCACCTCTTGACAATGCTAATAATGCGTGTTATATTACAGATAGAACAAGGGAAGAGAGATAAAAGAAAAGGTATTCCAGATGTTCGAAGAACTAGAAATGATAATACAGCAGACTGGATCGTGAAGATCTAGGGAGCTTTTGAAAGGAGATATGACTTATGTTAATGCCTAGTATTTTTAGAGAAAACTTATTTGATGATTTCTTTACACCATTCTATTATGATGACAAAGATGAGAAGAAAGTGGAAAAGAAGCTGTACGGAAGAAGAGCACAGAATCTCCTGAAGACAGATATTAAGGAAAAACCGGAAGGTTATGAACTGATTGTTGATGTTCCTGGCTTCAAGAAAGATGAAGTCAAAGTTGCATTGAAAGATGGTTACTTAACTGTCAGTGCAGCAAAAGGTCTGGATGAAGACGATGAAGATAAGAAGGGACACTACATCAGACGTGAACGTTACGCAGGAGCCTGCGAGCGAAGCTTTTATGTAGGCGAAGAAGTGACTCAGGAAGACATTAAAGGTGAATACAAACATGGTATCCTGAAACTGTTTGTTCCGAAGAAAGAAGCAAAACCAGTTTCCAATGATCCGAAATATATAACCATTGAATGATAATGATAACATCTGATTGATAAAAAGCTCGTGGTGTTGCCCGAAGATTTCGGGCAGTACCCTTTAAATATAATTGTAAGTAACAGTCGAAAGACTTGAATATAGATTTGTTTGTCATGAAAAGGAGAGATGACTTATGTTAATGCCTAGTATTTTTGGAGAAAACTTATTTGATGATGATTGGATGAACTTCCCGTTTAACGATGAGTTTTGGGGCAAGAAGAATCCGCTTTATGGTAAACATGCGCAGAACATGATGAAAACGGATATCCGTGAAACAGACGGTAGCTATGAACTGGATGTCGATCTTCCGGGATTTAAGAAAGACGAGATTCAGGTACAGCTGAAAGATGGTTATCTGGTACTTTCTGCTGCAAAGGGACTGGATAAAGATGAAAAAGATAAAGAAGGTAATTATATCAGGCGTGAACGCTATGCGGGCAGCATGTGCCGAAGCTTTTATGTAGGCGATGCAGTAAGCGAAGAAGACATTCATGCAAAATATGAAGATGGTATTCTGAAACTGTCCGTGCCAAAGAAAGCACCTGAGAAAATAGAAAAAGATGGTTATATTGCCATTGAAGGTTAAGGAAATCTCCTTATAGTCGGGGCTGTCGCATCAATGATTAGGAAATCATAGGTGCGGCAGCATCTTTTTGCCGTTTTTAAGGCGAAATATTCTCTCCTTTCATTCTGTTTCTACAAGAAGGCGAACTTTAATAAACCTTTTCTGGAAAAAGGTTCGTTTTCAGGATTTACTTTTGACCTGTCAAAATCAGGCGGTTTGTTTGAGTGGAAATAAATGCCGCCCTGTCCTTCCTGCCTGAATCTTATAATGAAGCTTGTTTATGTTATACCCGATCGCCAGCAAGATACTCTGGGCGGTTACATTTGCTTTCCTTCGATATAAATATCGCCTGAATTCCATATACAAAAGTTCTTTTAATTCTATTACTATCTGTTCGTTCTCCATTTTCACCTAATCTCTTTACTCCAGTTTCAGCCTGCTCTTTGTTCTGTGTCTTCTGGGGAAGTACTTTGCCTCCCTTGGCTCCATAGAACAGCTCTGTGAGCGCTTCGGCATTTCACAAAACCTGTTTTACAAATGGCTTAAACTGTGGAACTCTCACAGACGGCGCTGGCTTGGTGTTCTGGATGACTCCGAGACTCAGCATAGTTACATTATAACATGTAACGGAGAGAAAGATGGTTGTCGTTAGCCATCTTTTTTTCTTTTTATGATAAAAATTTGGGGAGGGTGTGACTCGACATGAGTCACACCCTCCCTCTCTTAGAACTGTCTATTTGATATGCTCCCTTCTAGGTAGACAAGTGAAATAATAAAAACTTGTCACTTAGGAGGGAGCATATTTTATGTCTAAAAGAAAAGTATCTGTTGCGGATAAGATATATGCTGTAAATCTATATCTGGATGGAAAAGAAAGTCAACGGCGAATTGCCGATATGTTTGATGTAAGTCTCGCATCTGTCCAACAATGGATTCGAAACTATGAATCTATGGGAGCAAATGCATTCACATTGAAAGGGAATAAAAAATATTCCAAAGAATTGAAACAACAACAAGCAAAGTTATCTCTACTCCCGTTATCAAAGAATTGCCGCGCGCAGAGGTGGGAAAAGGGCTTTAATTGCAGTAGCCCATACCATGTTAATCGCGATCTATCATATACTAAAAGAGAAAGTTCCTTATCATGACCTTGGAGCGGACTACTACTCCGTTATCAATCAAGAAAAGATAATCAATAGGAATATTCGTACATTAGAAAAGTTAGGGGTAAATGTAATGATTCAGCCGAAATGAATCTCTTTAACTGTATAATTAAGAGAAGGAAATAAGCCCGCCAAAAGGCGAGCTTATTTAGAATGCTTGTTTATAGGTTATCGCTGAACTACGTTTTCAGGACAGCCCCTCGATTTCATTCTAAGCAGCATTTTTTAAATCAAGGCTTAATTGTCCTGCCTGCTCCCATGTTTTTGTTGGTATTCCGCACGCATTCAACGCTTCTTCATACCGAACTCCATTATTAGTCAAATTCATACAGATCTTATAATGTTTAGGATGCGTTACAAGCATTCTTTGAAAACGGTTTGGTTCAGCCTCTAAGTGTGCGCCAAATCCGCAGAACATACATCCGGTTCTTTGTTCACCAGTCGTATAGTACTGTCCAAATTCATCCTGTAGGATATCCCCATATACCGAACTGATTTCAATATCTTTTTCAACAATGTATCGTAGTACATCAGCCCTCGTCCAAGAACCCAAAGGCTGACTTTTTATAAGAGCTCCACTATATACATTGCATCCTGTTTTCGAATACTGATGTTCTCTTCGAGAACTTTCATCCTGTGTAATTCCAATGTACGGCTTTCTTCCAGTCTCTTTTACATATCTGGTAAAAGGTTCCTTCTTAAGGATATCACAACACTTTGGACTTATATCGCACTGCATGCAAACAAGGAAACGCCATTTTTTAGGCAACATACCAAATTTCCCACGTTCATCCCCATATAAAAGGTAATTACGATAGCGATCACTTAGGTTACCATGACGAAGTTTACTGACTTTGCTTGCCGTTTCCTTTGAAGCAATCGGGAAACCATATTTATCCACAACTTCCGAAAAATAAGCTCGTTTTCCAGACTTCCACCTGGGATAAATCTCCACAAAGTTACCGCTTGCCCTACGTGCGTGCCGTACAATTTCTGGAAATTCCAGTCCTGTGTTAGAAAATACAGCCGGTATCTCATCTCCTAATACCATTCGTATCATATACAGCAGTGCCGTACTATCCAGGCCCCCAGAGTAACTAAGGTACACATCTCCATACCAGTTTTCATACCATTCTCGAATCCGTGTTTCCGCAAGCTTCACTTTCATTTCATAGGGCAGGTATTTCCGCTGACTAAATTGCCACTCATTTAATTTCAATTCATCCTGAAGAATGTACATTTATTCAGCTCCATTAACCTACGGATATTAAAAAAAATATCCGTAGGTTCGTCCTTATGCAGCCAGTGCTACAACACCAGTGCCCTCCTCATAGAAATTAATACAGTAGCAAACTGTATCTGTCTCAAACTTTACATACTCATCATTCTGCTCCAATACTCGCCTAATTTTTCCTGTTGAACGCCATAATCCATTCTGACAATAGTGAGCTTTCTGTCCTTCCTTCAATGGCTGCATCACGGATCCATATAATACTACCGTGGGCTTAAATTTCATTCGTTCTCCTCCTTTCTGAAAATTCTTCAACGAAGCCACCTCCTTTTTGCGCACAAAAAAAGCACAGAACAGACATTCATTTTTCAAATAAATCAATGTCTTTCTATGCTTTTATTTGTACATATGATTGGTTAAATTTTTTCTCCAGGCCATAAGCCTGAACAAAATATCTGTTTCTGAATCCAGAAACAAAAATGATTACATGTTCATAATATCTATATATAGCTATTTTGTCAACTGTATAATACAATATATTGCATTATTATATTTATTGGTTTAATATGGGAACTTCACAACACATATAATCAAACGGTATACAAACTCCTCATATAAATCTTGATCAAATTGACTATTTACGTTTGCGTATTTATATAATAGCGGATTATATAATTCTATTATCTGAACCATCGCGGTATCATCCATCGTTTTTGCTCTATTAAGAAGTTCCCTAAATCCCATATCTATTTTTCTCCTATGATTTTTCTTAGTTTTGTAAGTGTATTGAAATATATGTTTTTAGCTTGTAACTCACTTCTTCCTACCAGTTTCCCAATTTCACGAAAAGTTTTCTTTCCAATACATCGCAATACTAATATTTCAATCTGAAGGGTATTTAAAGCAGAAATAGCAGAATAAAGCGTGGGATCATCAATACTATTTAATACGTCTCTCGCATGAAATTCTTCACCATCTTTGATTTTATAATCAATACAGACATTCTCTAACATGCGTTCTGCTGCCTTATCCTCAATAGAATCAACTTCATCCAAAGATGTCTCTGTTTTGATTATTTTATTCAGCTCTATCAGGTATTCTTTTTTCGCGTTCAATATTGAAGCTTTTAAATACGCTCCAAACTTTCTCTTTAGTTCTTTATCCATTTTATTTGGCATTATTGCCCCCCCCCTAATTTGTAATCCTGTAAAACTTCTCCAGTTGGCGGAGCTCTTTGCAATTTGTCATAATAACAACCACTTTTACAATTAACAAAACAGACTACTGAAATAACTTTCCAGTAGTCCGCACAAACCAGGTAATGTTGAGTATCCTTCTGCTTTTTATGAATTTTCTGTTCCTCCTGCCTGATCGATCCATGCCACAATGGAGTTAACCGCAAACATTTACATGGAACCAGGAATTATATTTTCTTTTACATTCTATATATAATACGATTCAAATAATTTTTGGCATCATTTCTTCATAGAATTTTCACAATTTTTGTATAATTAATTTATGCAATTTAACACATTCTTGATTTCTTCCACAACCTAACCAAACACCAAAGATACTATTTTCTTAGAAAATCATCCAGTTCTGAATCATAGGCCTTGACTTCTTCCATTGAAAGAGTATCTACTTTTTCAAATGCCCTATCAATCTGCTCGGAGCTCATATCGTCTTCTTTTTCCTTTTCAATAACATCTGTTAGCTGTTCTTCAGACAACCCTTCTTGAAAAAGGTGTCCACATTCCGGACAGATTCTATACGACTTCCGAATTTCACACTGACACTCCGGACATATTTTCTTATGTGTTTTTTCCATTCCCAGATAAACTGTATATACTGTCAGCAAACTTGTTCCTGCCAGGCAGATTCCTGCTCCCAAATGATATCCCATAATGTTTCCGACAGTCCCTACTGCCTCCAGAAAACAAATGCTCCCCAATATTTTAAGTTCCATCACTTTTTGCACCTCCCTGTCTAATCCTCAGAATTATCAAACAGCTTATAATTCTTCAGCATTAAAGAAACCTCCGCATCATTCGCTTCATACTCTCCATCTATACTTACAAAATGATCCTCCTCATTCTTATCTTCTGGTGCCAAAGGAACTTTTTGTTCCTTTGGCTGATCAGAAAAAACCGGCTTTGGGGCTATCTGTTCAATTGATTTATTTTCGATTGTCCAATAGGCCAGTACTGCTTTAACAATATATCTGGCTTTTTTCCTGCTACCACAGTAATCATTCAAAAACTGGCAGACTTTCCGATGATCTTCATCGGTTTCATCAAAACGGAGATTGAAACGGTACTCATTTTTTTTACTCATTTCCGTTCCTCCTTATTCTCAACCAGATACTGTAAGCGATACCCTTTTGCATTTGCTTTTGTATCATTGATAATATTGTATTCTACACCGAATCGTTTCCATACAATTTGGATGAAATCTGCCAATAAAATAGAACCTCCTCCAAGAAATACTGTCTGTGTCGTATTGAAATCAATTCCAAGCTCACGAAACTTTCCAAGTAATTCTGTCACATATCCGATAGCAACCTCACGTACACGTTCTTTTAACTCTGGTTTATAGCAACCACCTCTTTCCAATATAATATTGTCAATATCCTCTTCATCCAAGAGAATACTGTATTTTTGTCTTATCGCAGCTTTAATACTGTTATATAACCGAATGACACCATTTTCTAATGAATCGACATACTCCATTTCCAGCTGTCCAAATCTTAAAACCATATAATCTACGGTAAAGCCACCAATATCGATTAATAAAATTTTTGGTATTACCGATAACTGTTTCTTCACAGCAAGAAGACAATATGCGGCATATGCCTGTATATAAACTTTTACTTCTTTGAAAACAATTCGGTATGAAATGCCTTTATAGCAAAATTCAACTACTGCCCCATTCCGATAAAAATACTCCCTGAATTTTTTTCGCTGTTTCCCATAATGCGCAGGCGGCAGTCCTACCAGAAGCTCAATCTCCTGCAGATTTTGCGGAAGCAAACCTTCATTTTTTTCGCGGTAAGATAATTCTTTTGCAATGGCAAATAATGTCAGAATATAATACCGATCATCTGCGGTCTTATCTTCCATATACGAGATTCTTCTATTCGTTGTCATATAATATTTTCCTTCGTACTCAATCACCTCTTCCAACTCTCCTGGCAGTGTATCCAAAATTTCCACTCCAGAATTGAACTCACAGTTCTCTGTTTTCATGTGTTTATTACCGGTATCCACTGAAATAATCATATATTTCTCCTTTCAAAATCCAAATATAGTATTGCTATACGCCTTTTTTGCGTCCTTGCAATTTCACTATAGAGATTTTGGAAAATCTGTGTCAATAGGATTTTGGAAATAATTATTTTTCTTCGTAATCTTCGCAAACCAGCTTCAGTACACGTTCACTTTCTCCCTCATAGCCCCATAATATGCTTCCTACAGCCCCAAAAGCCTGTTCACGCCACCGAAAATATGTGGTTCTATGAATCCTGGCATATTGTGGAAAATGTGGTTCCAGCTTATCCAGAATTTCATCAATGTTCTCTGGTTTCGTCGATGATAAATAACTATAATAGAGTACCCAATAATATCGCTCGCCCTGCGGATGATACCTTCGCATAAGATCTACGGCTTCATCAATTAAACGCAAATACTGATTGGATCGGTTGATTGCCTCAACACGTTCCTTCTCTGATGCCAAATCTCTTTCCACATCCATTCCAGCTTGATAAATACTATCTAAAAATTCATCTACATCTGTACCATACTCCATATGGAAACGCCGTTTAACCTGATTGATTTTTATTTGCATCTGCCAGTTTACCGCCCGGTAAATTTTAAATAGTTTTATTACGTCATGATAGGCAGTATTTTCTTCCCCCTTATACTCCTTCGAAATCACTCCTGATCTTCCCCTTGCCACAGCTCTGTCTCATCCTTTCTTTTTTCACTTAGTTTTCTAAATGTCTCCTCCATCTCGTCGTCCATTTTTCCGGCTCTAACAAGGCAGCAATACATGAGTACAATAGCCACTGCCAGCAAGACCAAGAAAAAGAGCCAAAAATACCACATCTTTGATTCCTCCGTTTCTAAATTATGGAGTGGTACTATACTCTCCTATAATAAATAATGGAATAAAGTATTGAAATGTGTAAAAAGATGGAAAAAAATTGCGATTTTTTTAAGATTTTTTCGATTTTGAAAAGAAACTAATAAGAAATGGATTCAATACATCAGTGCAATAAAAAAATATATACATGCTTTGCATTCGTTTTATACAGATGTGATCAAATTATGAATACAAATTTTTTAGAGTTCGCATAATGTGTACAACTAATTTTGTATAAAAAAAACGAAGTGATTTTCCATAACACTTCGCCACAAACTTTAATGATTATCCCTGTTACACGAAGTGTAACAGGGATAATCATTCTTGTCAATCACCTTTTTTACCTTCAATTTTTTCAAAATAAGAACATTAAAATCAATCTGGTCTTATGTTCTTACAACCAGATAGTACTTGAAATCTGGTCTTAAAAAAATTTTTCTAGGTTGTTTTTTGCCACCCACGTTGACACCCTTTTTGAGATAATTCCATACTATTCCATACCATTCTGTACCATCTTAGAAATCTCCTACTAATCTCCAAAGTACTGAAAACTCTACACTTTAATGATACTCAGATTTTATAAATAATACCCCTTCATCATGGGTGACATGTTCATTCTTTTGCCAGAACCCCTTGATTTATCTACATTTGCGCCGCTTTTGGAAGTGTTACTGCACGGTTTCTGCACGGTATTTTCATTTTTTGTTTCATTTGTATTCATCTTATTCTTCTCTTACTATCATCATAAAATATCGTAGTTTTATTAAGTGTTTTGTAAATGCGGATTCGGTGTGCATGAAAATCAATGTCTTCCCACATAAGAGCTGCCAGTTCTCCAATACGCATCCCAGTGTTTAAAATAATATAAAACACCTCATAATATCTGGTTTTCATCCTTTCCCGACCAGATCACAAGTACATCAGAATATTAACACGTTCCAGAAAAATATTCAAGTCTCCTGTTTTTCCAGCCATTTCTCAAATTTTTTCTTATGAACAAGGGTTCTTCGCCCAATCCGAACGGTAAAATCATTTTCTGCCATTAAAGTTCGCACTGTCCTTTCAGACAATCCGGTAAATCCGCAAGTTTCTTTTACTGAAAGAAGAAGTTTCTCATTTTCTTCTCGTCCGCCTCTACTTTTCAACATAACTGTTCTCCTTTCGAAATTGTGTTCTGTTTTCAACACGATCAAGACTTTCCCTTCTAAATATACTCTGTTTATCCACTTTTCCATCCTCCAGTATGCAATTTGTTTATCATATCATCTGACTGATGCTGTATTTTTATCATTTGTTTATTGTATCTGGTCTCTGACGCTTTGCATCAAAGATCTCTAGATAAAAATAATTTTTTCTTCATATAATGTGACAAATTCTCTTCTGATGTTTATAAACAGATAGGAAGCATTCGAATTCTTACAGGAAAGGAGAACTATTATGAGCGAAATCAAACAGAACATTACAAACGAATTATCTGAAGAAGAATTAGAAAATGTTGCCGGTGGTTTTGGCCGTCCTACTATGGATGATCCCAGATATAGGGAGCAGATGAGGATAAACAATATGTTAAAACGAGGCATGAATATGGAGGAAATTCAAAAAGCGTTGAAGTCCTATTCGTAAATAACTATATCAATCCTTCCGGGCAGCCTTAGGGCTGCCCCTGTTTTTCTCTGGTCACCTTATCACTTCCACGATTAGTCAGAGTTCCTGCCAGTACCACCGTTCCTGGCACCAGCACCATGATATATATGATTCCAAGCCCAAATCTGAGGAACTTGCCAAGGCTTCGGCTTATTTCTTCTATTATATATGGGCACCCTGTATTTATCCACCAGTACAAAGGAATTAATGCAAAAATACCGATAAACAACCTTAGCTTTTGCGAAATTCTGTCAAAATCTAATTGTCTTTTTTCCAGTATCCTGCAGATGACAAAGGATGCAATAAATCCGACTCCTTCATATGCATCTCCCCGCATTTTAGCAGGATCAACCAGAAGTGATCCATCCGGCAGATAATCAAGTGGATATGGTTTGTATTCATAGTACAGCACAGCAGCAATACAGATCAAAAGCCCTGCCACAAGAATCATGAGGTCTCTTTTTTTGTCTTTTTCACTCCACAATTCCAACCACCCGGTCAGATACATCATAACTGCTGTTGATATAAATCCCACCAGAACATCCTGCGGAGTATGCACTCCCAGATAATTTCGTGAAAACATAGTCAGAAATACCAGCACAAACAACAGACCTGCAACGACACTGTGCTTTTTTTCCATGAACCAAAGTCCACTTCCACCGAACATAGCCGTTGCCCGCGTTGTATGCCCACTTGGAAATGAATATCCGGTAGCTGCTGTTTTAGAATCACCATAGGGTAAAATCCGTGTATCCCGTATCCATGGGCGATAGACACAGAAAGTAAGCTTTAAAAATCCGTTGATAAACAGACCGCCCCCAAGTCCTGCCAGGATTTTTCGTCCCGCCTTCCGGTCAAATGCCCAGTAAATCATACACATCATTGCAATAGGTAAAAATCCTGCGGACAGCTTTGTTACTGCATTCATAAGCGGTGTCAGAATACTGCCAACCGTTTCGCGAAATTGTTGCAGGTACAATAAATACTCAATATCCATAGCTTTCCTCTTTCTGCTGTTCTTTCAGGCGAAAATAAAGCTGTGACTGTGTTAAATACTGATATGGTCCGGCAAAGAATATATTAACCAACCCGAATGTTATAATTCCCAGAAGGCTCCATCCTATAAAAGACAGATCTAATACAAATGCAGCCCACTTATTTCCCTTCATCATCTGACGGCTCTTTTCAAAAGCTTCTTTTCGATTCATCTGTGGATTCTCTGCCAACAAAAACGGAATCATCATATACTCATACTGTTTTATAATTCCCGGAATTATAAACAAAAGACTCCATAAGCTTACAAACAATGTCCGCAAAAACATAATCCAGCCAACATTCTTTCCATCTCTCCTGTTGATCACCGACCAGATACATCTCGTCTCCGCTGTTCCGTATTCACATTGAATAAACAGCTTTTTACATCCCACCTCCAGAGGATTCCAAATCAAAATCGTCATAATAAAGTTAACAAGCAACGCAACTGCCACAATTCCAAGTGCAATTCCTAAAACAAGGCCAAAATCATCAGTTTCTACTGCGCCTATCACTTCATCAAAACTTCCGGAAGAAGACCTTTCTACTACCGAGACCACTCCTGAACCTCCAATCAGGGATAATATAACTCCTGCCAGAACTGCTTTCCAATAATTTATCTTTAAAAGCTGTTTGGCACACTCTTTCAATTCTCTCCTTGTCCACATATACAATTCCCTCCTCTTCAAACTACCCATATGCAAATATCTCATATCTGAAATATGTCATCCGGCTTTCATAATCTATTACAATGCATTATCCCCAGTCAGTTCAGGCAGAGTCTCTGTAGCCTGAACGCCTATTCCCCCTGTTTTTCCATAATCATTCGCAACTTCTCCAGAGCACGTTTCTGTATCATCCTTACATTTCCCGGTGATAAATTCATCTGCCTGCCAAGCTCTGTGGAACTTTTCTGATAATAAAATCTTCCCAGAAGAATTTCCCGTTCTCTGTCAGAAAGCTGCTCCAGACTTTTTCTTAATGTCTCTTCTCTCATAATCTTTGCCACAATCTCTTCCGGCATTTTTTCCCGGGGAATTGTCTGCTGCTTCAGGATTTCCAGAGAATAATGAGTCTTTTTATCCCTATAATAGTTTTTCAGGCGGTTTGCTGTGATTGCATACAACCAGGTAGCTATACTACCTTTTTCTTCATCATAACTGTCCATATTTCTGTAAAAAGACAGAAATACATCTCCAGTCAGTTCTTCCGCTTCATACAGATCAGGAACTCTTTTATGTATAAATGTCAAAATTTTCAGATAATATTCCTGATAAATACGCTCAAACTCCTCATACTTCATCCTCCGCCTCTTCATAAGACTCAATCTCTGCATAGAGATGTGTGTCTTCTTTCACATCTTCCTCTGGCTCGTACAGTTCTTTACACTCCTTATCTGTATACATAATGTAATAAGAATTATCGTCATGAAGCATGATCCATACATGATTATCTGCTGGAACCGTGATTGTATAATCCTTTTCCTGCTCTGTACCAGGAGCTGCAGTAACTGTTACATTACGTACATCACCTTCTGCTTTTTCTGCTTCTTCGTACTTTTCACAGAGATCTGCTACATCCTCAGGCCTGTCCACGCCGTAGGAGAATTCCATCTTCGAAGCTTCTTCCGAAGTGCCGTCCTTATGATTCAGAATCTGAGTATGTTTCAGTGGTCTGTAATCATCCGAAGCAACCACATATTCCATAGAAATCCAGTCTCCCTCT
>OLQN01002538.1_pt1 | contig 12177 bp, 10 predicted proteins | sample 1673181 | NCBI WGS metagenome assembly OLQN01 (sample SAMEA3136763, study PRJEB25190) | human gut metagenome | biome: human gut; feature: human-associated habitat; material: faeces | place: Austria | collected 2013
CCACCTTTCCCTTGTGGGTCTCGTGCATTTCCAGAGCTGCTTTATTGTAATCCATGGTTTTATCCTCCAATTTCAGCAAAAGGCTTTCCCCCGCAGGGAAAGGCTCATACAGTTTTATTGTAACAGAACCGTCCGGGTATTTCCACCGGTTTTGCGGCATTTCCCGCCTCAAAGCGGGCAAAAGTGATACCTGTGCCGGACGGCATTTGTGGAATTTTCGCAAAAATCTTTTCTTTTCGCATTTTTCCGTTATAATAATAAGGTATGACATTTGCATTCTCCGTGAAAACGGTCTGCTATTTTTAGGAGGTATCTCTTTTGAAACGCATTACCAAGATCCTGTTGTGTGCGCTGTGCGCGGTGGCTGCTGTGCTGTGCGTAGCTGCGGCCTGCTTTATGCTGCTCAAAAAGCAGAGCGGCACCACGGCATCCTCTGCCGCATCCGGCGCAAGCGTGTCCATCTACGGCAAGGTGTCAGATTTCGACTACGCCAGCTTCGATTATTCTGAGGGGCTGGACGATAACGGCCACTGGACCGGCATCCGCGCACTGGACTATGTGACGTTGCCGGAGGATGTGTCCGCGCTGCCGCTTTCCAAGGCCGACATCGAGCCCACCGAGGCCGAGATCCAGACTCAGATTGACACTTTGCTGAACCAGTACGCCACCACCCAGAACATCACCGACCGGGCAGCCCAGAGCGGCGACACCGTGAACATCGACTATTCCGGCGCGGTGGATGGCGTAGCCTTTACCGGCGGCACCGCCACCGGCTACGACCTGACGCTGGGCAGCCACTCCTTCATTGACGGCTTCGAGGATCAGATCATCGGCCACAACATCGGTGACACCTTTGATGTGACCGTCACCTTCCCGGAGGGCTACGGCGACTCCACCGATGCCGAGGGCAACACCATCACCCTCAGCGGCAAGGAGGCCGTGTTCAGCGTGACCCTGAACGCCATCACCCAGAGCGTTGTCCCCACCCTGACCGACAAGTGGGTGGAGACCAATTTTGCCGCCAGCGACGACCTGCACACCGCAGACGCCCTGCGCCAGTACTTTGACAGCGCCCTGTACGCCAACAATCTGGACAACGCCGCGATGGACTACCTGCTCACGAACTCCACCTTTAAAGAAGTCCCCACCCAGATCACCAGCTACTACATCCGGATGTTCCTGAACTACCACTCTCAGCTGGCTACCCAGTACGGCATGGAGCTGGACGCCTACGCACAGGCCAAGGGCTACGCCGATGCCGACGCGATGCTGGCGGATTCCGACGCTTACTTTGAGCATCTGGCCAAGCAGGATCTGGTCTTTCAGGCCATTGCGGAGCAGCTGGACATCACTCCCACACAGGAGCAGATCGACAGCGCCAACAGCTCCTACGCCGACACCTACGGCGCACAGCGCAGTATGCTGAACGCCTTGCAGCTGGCAGTGTTGGACAAGGTGGAGGAAAGCGCCGTGCTTTCCTGACAGCATCTATAATTTTAGAAACCCGGAGCGTCTGCGGATGCACCGGGTTTTTCTTTTTCACGAGAGGGGCGTGAAGGGAAGCAGCAGATGTAGCGTTGCTGCTATGGCAACTTTCTGCTTGCTTTCAGCGTGCAAAGACGCTCCGCTGGGCCAGAGGCAGGGAGGGGTGTTCCGAGTCCCCCCTCCCTACCTCTGGACTCCACCCACCCCGCAACGGGCCAAGGGCTGCTCGCCCTTGACAATCCTAAAGAAGAAGTCGAAGCACAAAAAAGCTAGCGCTGCGCCAGTCGGCGCTATCGCTTTAACGCTTTTTTCGCTTCTCCATTTATAGCCCCTCAGTCGCTACGCGACAGCTCCCCCGAGGGGGAGCGGGCACGCCCGCACACTTTGCGGTTGAGCCGGAAACTTTGTCGCCATGCCAAAGGCTCCCCGGGGGGAGCTGTCGAGCGTAGCGAGACTGAGGGGCTTCAAATCGGCGGAGCCGGAAAAAACTGAAGATTCACGCCGAACAGGCGTGAATCTTCAGTCTTTTCCGGTGTAGCTCACTTCTTTGGGGTTAAAAGGGGCGAGCAGCCCCTTTTTCGTGGCTCCAGCGCGTCGAAATCGCTGGCACTTTTCTGGTTCTCTTTTGGTGTCAAAAGAGAACATCCCCGGCTACCACCTGCTACCCCTGCGGAGGGCATTCCAAATCATCCCACACAGTCAAAAGGCCGCTGCACGGTGAAGTGCAGCGGCCTTTGGTTTTCCACATTTTTACTTGGCGGTGTTGATAAAGCTGCGGTTATCCCACAGGTACTTGATGCCGGAGATGGCGGTCACAGCGGCCACCAACCAGCACAGGGCGATGGAGACCACCACCACGATGGAAACACTGTCCACCGTACCGCGGTAGCTCAGTGCCGTGCCAAAGAAGTAGAAGATGATGCTCAGCATCTGCAGCACGGTCTTTACCTTGCCCCACATATTGGCGGCGATGACCTTGCCGTCCTTGGCACCGGCGGCCACCATGCGCAGGCCGGACACCGCAAACTCGCGGGCCAGAATGATGCACAGCACCACGGGGCTGCACACGCCGTCCCGCAGCATGTAGATAAAGGCCACGGTGGTCAGCAGCTTGTCGGCCAGCGGGTCGGCAAACTTGCCGAAATCGGTGACCATGTGCCACTTGCGTGCCAGATGGCCGTCCAGATAGTCGGTAAAGCTGGCAGCAGCGAACACGATGCCGGCCAGCAGGTAGAAGGTGGCGTTAAAATTGCCATCCACGATGCTGTCCAGACTGGTCAGGGACACAAAGATCATGAACACCGGCACCAGAATAATACGGGTCAGGGTAAGTTTATTGGGCAGATTCATAGGTTTTATCCTCCAATTCGTTATTTTACGACTGTACCATACAGATCGTAAAGGTCGCTGTCCTCTACCAGCACATCATAGAACTGGCCGGGGTACAGCGGTTCCTCGCTGGAAACGCAGACGCAGCCGTCCACTTCCGGCGCATCGCCGGTGGTGCGGCAGAGGTACAGACCGTTTTCCTCGTCGATGCCGTCACACAGAACGTGCACGGTCTGGCCCACCTTTTCGGCCTGCTTCTGCGCCATGATGCCGGTCTGGATCTGCATTACCAGCTCGGCGCGCTTGTCCTTGACTTCCTGCTCGATCTGACCGTCCATCTTGGCTGCCACAGTGTTCTCCTCGGCGGAGTAGGCAAAGCAGCCCAGACGGTCGAACTGCACCTCCTTGACGAAGTTGCACAGATCCTCGAACTGCTCCTCGGTCTCGCCGGGGAAGCCCGCGATCAGGGTGGTGCGCAGGGTGATGCCGGGGATCTCGCGGCGCAGCTTGCCGATGACCTCCAGCAGCTCCGCACGGGTGGAGCGGCGGTTCATGTTCTTGAGGATGGTATCGTTGCAGTGCTGGATGGGCAGGTCGAGGTAGGGCACCACCTTCTCGTTGCGCTTCATGGCGGCGATGAATTCATCGGTGATGCGCTCCGGGTAGGCGTACATGATGCGGATCCATTCCAGCCCCGGCACCTTGTTCAGCTTGTCCAGCAGCTCACAGATGCTGCCGGGTTTGCCCCAGTCCTCGCCGTAGGCGGTGGGGTCCTGCGCCACAACAATAAGCTCCTTCACGCCCTCACCGGCCAGCCAGCGGGCTTCGGCAACGCAGTCGGCCATATCGCGGCTGTGCAGCGGGCCGCGGATGCCCGGGATGGCGCAGTAGTGGCAGCGGTTGTTGCAGCCCTCGGCGATCTTTAAGTACGCATAGTGGGCGGGCGTGCCGATGACGCGCTTGCCGCCCAGCGGGAAGTCCTTTTTGGCGCCGTAGCTTTCCAGATGATCCTCGCCGTGGAACAGCCGCTCCACGATGGTATCAATGGCCTTGTTGGAGGCGCAGCCTACAACGGCGTCCACCTCCGGGATCTCTTCCTCGATCTGGCTGCGGTAGCGCTCGGCAAGGCAGCCGGTAACGATGACCTTCAGGTTCGGGTTCTGCTGCTTATAAGCGCAGGCTTCCAGAATGTTTTCAATGGCCTCGGTCTTGGCGCTCTCGATAAAGCCGCAGGTGTTCACAAGGATGACATCGGCTTCGGCCAGATCGGCCACAGTCTCGTGCCCGGCAGACAGCAGGATGTGAACCATCACATCCAGATCCACCTGATTCTTCGGGCAGCCAAGGGAAATACACGCAATTTTCATAAGGGATGATACTCTCTTTCTCTTTTGAGGGATGCTTTTAAAATTTTACGGGAGGGTCATTCCCCCTCCTCCACCCTGCGGATGGCTTCTTTGATGACGGGGTAGGCAAAGCCGCGGCGCTGCAGGGCAGCCACCACAAGGTCGCGGCGGCCGATGGCCAGTTTTTTGCGGTAGCGGCTGTCCACCAACGCGGCGGCGGCCTCCAGCTCCGGGTCGTCGCCGTCCTCCGGGGCGTAGACCGCTTCCAGCGCGCCCGCTACCTCGGCGGGGGCAAGCCCCTTCTGGCGCAGGCTCTGGGCGGCGGCGCGGCGGCTTTTGCGGGCAGCCAGCAGGCTGTGTGCCCGTGCTTCGGCGTAGCGAGCATCGTTCACATAATCCAGCTGCACCATCTCCGCCACAGCGGCGGCAGCAGCGGGCTCGGTATAGCGGCGGCACAACCGCTCATACAGCATATTGGCAGAGACCTCCTGCCCGGCCAGCGTTTCCAGCGCGCTGGCCCGCGCCTTGGCGGGGTCGGCGCACTTTTCCGCATCCGGGCGAGGTCGACGGCGGTAGAAGGCCATTTAGTCCTCCACCATGATATCCAGCTCGCTCTCGCTGCTGCGGGTGGGTGCCTTGACCACCGGCTCCTTTGCGGCGGCGGGGTCGGCGGGCTTTTCCGCTGCGGCAACAGCGCGGCCTGCCGGGCGGCGGGTGGCGTACAGCTTATCAGCGTTGGCGCGGATCTGTCCCTCGATGTCATTGGCGATCTCGGGGTTGTCCTTCAAAAACTGCTTGGCGTTGTCGCGGCCCTGACCCAGACGGATATCGCCATAGTTGAACCATGCACCGCTCTTCTGCACGATGCCCAGCTTGACACCCACATCGATGAGCTCGCTCATTTTGGAGATGCCCTCGCCGAACATGATATCGAACTCGGCCTCACGGAACGGCGGAGCCACCTTGTTCTTCACGATCTTGGCGCGGGTGTGGTTGCCGATGAACTGACCGGAGGAGTCCTTCAGACCCTCCACGCGGCGGATGTCGATACGCACCGAGGCGTAGTACTTCAGGGCGCGGCCGCCGGTGGTCACCTCCGGGTTGCCGTACATGACGCCCACCTTCTCGCGCAGCTGGTTGATGAACACGCAGACCGTGTTGGTCTTGCCGATGACGCTGGTCAGCTTGCGCATGGCCTGACTCATCAGACGTGCCTGCAGGCCCACATGGCTGTCGCCCATCTCGCCCTCGATCTCGGCGCGGGGCACCATGGCGGCGACCGAGTCTACTACAATGGCATCAATGGCACCGGAGCGCACCAGCGCTTCGCAGATCTCCATGGCCTGCTCGCCGGTGTCCGGCTGGCTGACCAGCAGGTTGTTGATGTCCACGCCCAGCGCCTCGGCATAGGTGGGGTCCAGTGCGTGCTCAACGTCGATAAAGGCCACCTCGCCGCCCTTCTTCTGGGCTTCGGCAAGGATGTGCAGTGCCAGCGTGGTCTTACCGCTGGATTCCGGGCCGTACACCTCGATGATGCGGCCGCGCGGCACACCGCCCACGCCCAGCGCCAGATCCAGCCCCAGACTGCCGGTAGAAATGGCATCCACCTGCATGGAGGCGTTGTCGCCCAGCTTCATGACGGCACCCTTGCCGAACTGCTTTTCGATCTGCGCCAGCGCCGTAGCCAGCGCGTCCTTCTTGGCCTCCGGCTCGGTCTTTTGGGTGGCCGGTGCAACGTTGTTGTTCTGATTTTTTGCCATAGCCTGCTGCTCCTTTTATCCTTTGGGCCCGCAGAGGGCGGGCTGTCCTTCGCTTTCCTTCTTAGTATAACACAAAATCAAAATATTACAACAAGAAGTTGTTTGTTTTTTCCAATTTATTTTGGGCGATGGGCGATCACGCAGCGGTCGTTGCCGCCAAAGTCCTGAATGCAGCGGATCTCTGCCCAGCCGTTCTCCGCCAGCAGGGCGGTTACGGCTTCCCGCTGCTGCCAGCCGATCTCCAGCACCAGCGCCCCGCCGGGGCACAGTGCGTTTTTGTAGTGCTGCGCCAGCGCACGGTAGAACACAAGGCCGTCCTCCCCGGCTTCCAGCGCCATGGCAGGCTCCTGTGCCACCTCGGGCTGCAGCTGCTCCATCTCGGCGGCGGTCAGGTAGGGCGGATTCGAGACGATGAGTTCCAGCTGCCCCTCCGGCAGGGTTTCCCAGTAGGTGAACAGGTCGCCCTGCACCGGCTGCACCGCGTAGGCAGGCTTTTGGTTTGCCCGCAGCGCGTTCAGCGCCGGACCCCAGTCAAAAGCAGGGGCATCTGCCTGCTCAAGAGCGGTAGGCTCCAGCACATTCTCGGTCTGTCTGCCCTGTCCGGTCAGGGCGCAGCGGGCGTTCTTTTCCAGATAGGCAAAGGCCGCAGGGCTTTTTTCCACGCAGGTCACCTGCGCGGCGGGGCAGAAGCGCTTGACCCCCAGCCCCAGACAGCCTGTTCCGGCGCAGAGGTCCAGCACCCGGGGCGCTGCGATGCCCGCAAGGGTCTCGGCGGCGGCCTGCGCCACCACCTCGGTGTCTGCCCGGGGGCAGAGCACCCCGGGGCCCACCGCCAGCTCAAAATCTAAAAAGCTCCAGCTGCCGCAGAGGTATTGCAGCGGTTCCCGCGCGGTGCGGCGGGTGCAAAGCACTTCCAGCGCCGCCGCCTGCTCTGCGGTCAGCGGACGGTCGGAAAGGCGCACGTCCCGCCCGGTCGCCAGCCGGAACAGCTCCCGCGCGTCAAAATCCGCGTCCGGGCAGCCTGCGGCGGTCAGACGCTGCTCCACCTCCCGCACCGCTGCGCGGGGGAGCATTGCTTCGCTTACCATTTGCCCTCCTCCGGGTTTTCAGGCAGCACGGGGGTGATGGCTGCAATGGCCACCTCGATCATACTGTCATCCGGCTCAAAGACGGTGAGGTGCTGCACCCAGATGCCCGGCTGCCGGATGATGCGGGTGGCGATGTTATCCGACCGTCCGCACCACTTGAGCAGCTCGTAGCTGATGCCCATGACCAGCGGCAGCAGCAGCAGCTTACACACCACCCGCAGACCGATGCTGCCCCACGGCAGCACACTGTACAGAAACACGCTGACGATGACCACCAGAATGAGAAAGCTGGTGCCGCAGCGGGGATGGAAGCGGGTGTACTTGCGCACATTCTCCACGGTCAGCGGGTCACCCGCCTCGTAACAGGCAATGGTCTTGTGCTCTGCGCCGTGGTACTCGAACACACGATGAATCTCCTTCATTTTGGAGATGCCCACCATATAGGTCAGGAAGATGGCCACCTTCAGCACGGCCTCCATCACCACCTTGCCCCAGCGCCCCAGCGGCAGCAGACGGTTCACCCCGCCCACAAGGAAGGTAGGCAGCACGGTGAACAGCAAAATCGCCAGCAGACCGCCCAGCACCGCAGCAACGGTCATCAGCGCATTCTCGGCTTTTTCGCCCAGATGTTTCCCCACCCATTTTTCAAAGGCGGTCTCCTCCTCGGCGGGGTCGTAGTCGTCCCCCATGCTCACCTGTGCCGAGTACATCATGTAGCGGTAGCCCACGATCATGCTCTCGATCATGGAAATGGCGCCGCGCACCAGCGGGATCTTCGTCCATACCCCATGGGTAGGGGTGGGGTCGAGTTTGGTCTCGATGGTGCCGTCCGGCTTGCGCACGGCGCAGCACATCTGTTTGGGGCCGCGCATCATAATGCCTTCCATCAGTGCCTGCCCGCCTACGCTGGTCTTAAAGCGTTCCTTTTTAGGTTGATTCATTGGTTTCTCCCGATATCCGCCCCTGCCGCTTTGGACAAAGGGCGGTCTTTTTTGTATTATATCCGGGGCATATCCCCGAGCAAAGCTCATTTTAGCACACAAATGTGACAAAATCTGTGTTTTGGGCGTTTCTCACGCCTTGTGGTACAGCGGCAGACCCAAGGTGACCACGGTGCCGCGCCCGAGGGTGCTCTTGATATCCAGCGTGCCGTCCAGCGCAGTCATGATGGAATCCACCAGCGCCAGACCGATGCCGCTGCCGCGCACCGAGTTGCTGCCCTTGTAGAACTTGGTCTTTACGTTTTCCAGATCCTCCGGCGGGATGCCGCGTCCCTGATCGATGATCTCCACAAAGGCCTTGTACTCCCCTGCCCACAGTTTGACCGTGATGCGCCCGCCGGGGGCAGAGTATTTGATGGCGTTATCCAGAATATTGATGAACACCTGCCGCAGACGGTCCGGGTCGGCGTAGACAGGGATCATCTCCTCCGGCTCGGTGTAGTGGAGCAGCAGCCCCTCCTGCCGGATGCGTGCCTCGCAAAAGAGCACCGCATCGGTCAGCTCTGCCACCAAGTCCAGCGGGCGGCACTCCATGCGGATGCGTCCGTTCTGCAGGCGGCTGAAATCCAGCAGCTCCTCCACCATATTGTTCAGCCGCCCGGTCTCGTTGTTGATGATCTCCAGTCCCTTGCGGTAGTTCTCGTCGGTGGGGTCATCCAAGGTCATCAAGGTCTCCACCCAGCCCCGGATGGAGGTAAGCGGGGTGCGCAGCTCGTGGGACACCGAACTGATGAACTCGTTCTTCATCTTCTCGGTCTCTTCCAGTCCCTCGGCCATCTGGTTGATGGTGCCGCGCAGCCGATCCACCTCGTCGTGGGGGTCGCCGGTCAGGGGCAGACGCACATCCAGCTCGCCCCGGGCGATACCGGCAGCGGTGCGTTCCACCTGCCCCAGCGGCACCACGATGCCCCGCACGAAGTACAGCCCGGACATGATCGTAAACAGCAAAATTGCCACCGCAAGGAGCACACTGATGATGATGGCGTTTTTGACCTGCCGCTCCACCAGCGCCAGACTGGTGACCAGCCGCAGGGCAGCCACGTCCTCAGCATCGTAGGGCACCAGCGAGCAGGCCGCCATGACTACCTCGCCAGACTGGGTGCGGTACACCGCCACGCCCAGACCGTCCGGGCCGTTGAGCGCCTGTTCAAAGTCCTTGCTGCTGACGATGCCCTCCGCGTCCGTACCGCTGGAGGAGGCAATGACGCCGCCGTAACTGTCCAGCAGCATGAACTCGTATTTATCCTTATCGGCAAACTGTTCCACCATGCGCCGCAGCGCCAGACTGCGGCTGGCAGCGGCGCTCTGGGCGGTATCGCCGGTATACATTTTCAGCTGACCGGTCACCGAGGAGAACCGCCGGTACATGATCTGCTGCACACTGCCGTAGTAGCTGCGGGTATAGCTGTACAAAAACATTGCCTCGGCCAGCAGCACCACCAGTACGGTGATGAGCAGGTTGCCCCGCAGCCAGCGGCGGGTGATACCGCTTCGCATAACAGTGTCCTCCTTTCGGTGAGTATCGATAATAAAAAAATATTTTTTTGTGATTCAGGAAAGTCCTGCGGACTTTCCTGAATCACATTTTTATTCTTCCCACCGGTAGCCATAGCCCCACACGGTCATGATGTGGGTGGGGTGGCTGGGCTCGTCCTCCACCTTCATGCGCAGGCGGCGGATGTTCACATCCACGATCTTTACGTCGCCGAAGTAGTTCTCGCCCCAGACGCCTTTCAGGATCTTTTCACGCACCAGCGCAGTGCCCGGGTTGCGGAAGAACAGCTCCATGATCTGGAACTCCACCTGTGTCAGCTCAATGGGCTGACCGGCTTTCAGCAGCACGCGGCGGTTCTCGTCCAGCACGAACTCGCCGCTGGTCAACGTGCCCAGTGGGGTGTTCCCGTTGCTGTCCGCCTCCTTGGTGCGGATCACCCGGCGGCACAGCGCCTCCACCCGTGCCAGCAGCTCGCTGACGCTGAAGGGCTTGGTCATGTAATCGTCTGCGCCGATGGACAAACCGCGGATCTTATCCTGCTCCTGCCCCTTGGCGCTGAGGATGATGATGCCGATCTGCTGGTCGGTGCGGCGGATGGTCTCGCACAGCGAGAACCCGTTCATGCCCGGCAGCATCACGTCCAGAATAGCGGCATCACAGCCGGGTTTCTGTGCCAGCAGCGGCAGGGCGGCTTCGGCGCTTTCGGCCTCCACCACCTCCATCCCCGCATGGCGCAGGTTCAGGGCGATCATATCGCGGATATTGGCTTCATCTTCTACAACAAGCACTCGTACCATGCAGCATCCTCCATTCCTTAATTCAGCAGATACAACGCCTTGGAAAGGCGGTAGTTCGTGTCAGATAGCAAAACGTCCGGACCCATTCTGGCCTGCACCTGACGGGACGCCACCACGCCCAGCCGGGTCCAGCCGGTGGAGTTGGCCGAGGTCCTTGCCAGCCGTACCGTCAGCACCAGCTGATCCTCGTCCACCGTGCGCAGTTCCACTGCGTTGTCATATTCCTCGCTGTCGGTCAGCTTCAGGTTGCCCTCCCACTCGGCGGGCAGTTCGATATAGCAGTTGGTCTCCTCGTCCAGCAGGCCAAAGCTTTTTTCCGGTTGGCTGCTGGTGTAGTCCATCCAGACGATAAAGTCCATGCGGCGGCTCTGGCTCAGGTTCAGCAGACCCGCCTCGTCCGGCTGGGTGGGGATCTCCACGATGCCGTCCCCGTCCAGGTCCCGACTGACCAGCGTGGGCACGTTGCGCAAAGAGGCGTTATACAGCCGCTGGCTGCTGATCCGTGTGGCGGGCACCATCTGCTGGCTAGTCTCGTCGTAGCACAGCAGCACCGAGGCCAGATTGTTGCCGGAAATGCCAGTCCAGCCGTCCAGCACCAGATAGTGCCGCCCGTCCGCGCCCGCGCCCGCTGCCACCGAGGCGCAGCCGGAAAATTTATCTGCGGAAAGGCCGTTGACCGCCACCTGCCGGAAGCTGCCCTCGCGGTCTGCGGTCAGAAGTTCGATCTGCACACTGCCGTCCTCCTGCGTGGACATCAGGATCAGATCCTGACTACTGCCGCCGGTGATATTTTCCACCAGATACTGCTCGTACTGCTGCTCCAGAATGGTGGACAGGGTGCCCTTCTGATAGGAGTACACCGCCAGATAGTGGTCATTCTGGGCAGCGGTATAGCCCACCACCAGCTGGCAGCTGTCCGTATCCTGCAATTGGGCAAGACTGACGTTTTCCACCGTTTCGGCAAGGCCCTCCACGCTCTGGCGCACCTGCCAGCTTCCGGCATCATCCCGCTGCAAAATGGCCACGCAGACGTTGGCGGTCTGGGCGGTGGTATACAGCACCGCCGCATCCTGCTGACCGTCACCATCCAGGTCCTGCAGCACAAAGGGGGAAAGCAGCTCCCCCTGAATGGGATATTTCAGCTGGGCGCTCTCCCCCAGCCAGTCGTTCAGGGCAGTTTGCAGCGCGCCATAATCGCCGGAAAGCTTCGGGGCACGCAGCAGTTCCTCTACCTGTGCCTTTTCGTTGGCCGGCAGCACGGTCTGGCAGCTGCACAACACAAAGCACAGCAGCGTGCACAGCACCAGCCGCAGCCTGCGGGTCCTGTTCATACCGGTCAACCTCCTTCCGGGCATAAAATGCTATTTTCAGTATACCACACTTTGCGGACACAAAAAAGGGGGTGCTTACGCGGAAGTCACCCCTTCCGTCTGCTTACTGCGTTCGCAGCCACCTTCCCCAAGGGGACGGCTTTTCGCGGTGGCGGGAAACTTTGCGGCAGCACCGAAAGGCGCCCCCCCTTGGGGGAGCTGGCAAAGCCGCAGGCTTTGACTGAGGGGGTAAACCACAAAAAAAGAAACCACTGCACAAAAGCTGTGCAATGGTTTCTCTTGTTACTGTATCAAACAGTCAGAGCAGGATCAGACGAGCTCCAGAACTGCCATCTCAGCTGCATCGCCGCGGCGAGCGCCGATCTTGATGATGCGGGTGTAGCCGCCGTTGCGGTCAGCGTACTTGGGGCTGATCTCATCAAACAGCTTCTTTGCAACATCTTCCTTGGTGATGTAGGCGTAGACCTGACGCTTGGTGTGCAGGTCGCTGGCCTTGCCAAGGCTGATCATCTTCTCGGCCATGGAACGAACGTCCTTAGCGCGAG
>OLQN01002548.1_pt1 | contig 12137 bp, 5 predicted proteins | sample 1673181 | NCBI WGS metagenome assembly OLQN01 (sample SAMEA3136763, study PRJEB25190) | human gut metagenome | biome: human gut; feature: human-associated habitat; material: faeces | place: Austria | collected 2013
CTATTATTTGCGCTCGTTGAAGAGTACGTATCAGTTCTTTGTCACACCGAACGAGTATATGAAAGACTATGTGGACCCCGTGGCGAAATCATACGCCTCGGAAAACTATCGGTGTAACCTGGAATTCCAGTTGACGCCGCAGAATACGGTGGCTGCCGTACCGACCCGTACATCCGACGGGACGGTGATTATGGACAATGGTTTTCCGTTGGGCTCGAATGGTACCGTCAGTAACAGTTCCATCCTGAAGAACCGTTTGGAAGACATCCTGAACTGCCAGACTTTGGTCACGGAAAGCAATGAAGCTTTTGAAGCGGCTCGTGCGGGTGGACAGGAGTACTTTATCACTAAAGGATATGCGCCGGTTCGTATTACGCAGGACAACAAAATCAGCGGGGCCGGAAATGAACGGCCGCTCACTGTGAGTAAGATATATAATAAGGAAAACGGAAATACTTATCTGATAGACGGTATCTTGCAAAACACGACGACTTCCATTTATGATGTATTGTCGTCCAAGGATGATTTCCGGGAGTTTTATGACATGTGTGCTTTGCTGGGCATTTTCGTCAACAATCCGACGTCTTCTACCGTGGCACCGGGACGTAAGGTGAAGTTCCTCAACCAGTATCATTATACGGTGTATGTACCGACGAATGAGGCGATACGCGAAGCTCAGGCGAAAGGATGGATTCCCACGGTGGGGCAGATAGAGAACGAGGGGGACCAAAGCGTGAGGGATTCTCTGGAAAACGTAATGGAGCGTTTTGTCCGCTATCATTTCCAAGATAATTCCGTGTTTATAAAAGGTGAGAAGGTGGAAAACAAAGCTTATCTGACCTCTACGATCAACGAAGCAAGCAATAAATTCTATCCGGTGTATGTGACGAACAAGGACGGGAATATCACTTTGGTCGATGAAGCTGACTATGGCACGGGAAGGGTTTCGGCCCGTGTGGTCAAAACGGAAGGAATGTATAACCTGATGACTCGCGACATGACGTTGAACAGCGGCGATAAGGAAAAGGCCACGACGATAGAGGCTTATACCTACGCCGTGATACATCAGATAGACGATGTGTTGTGGTTCGAACAGCCCAAAGGAGAGAATGCAAAAGACCAAAAATGACCTTAAAAAAAGAGAACGATGAAGAGATATTTGTTATTAATGGCTTTTCTATGCGCGGTATGGCGTGCCGGGGCGCAGGTCATGGTGAGCGGGCGTGTCGTGGATGCAAACGACGGGCTTGAACTGATGGGATGTACCGTGGCGGAGAAGGATGCGACCAATCGTGTGGTCGGCGGTATGACGACGGACATGAACGGTAACTTTGCCTTTAAGGTGAAGAATGTGAACAACAAACTGGTATTTACCTTTATGGGATATAAAACGCAGGAATTTCCTATCGGCTCCCAACGTAAGTTCAATGTCAAGATGGAAGACAACACGATGAAAGTGAGTGAAGTCGTGGTCAAAGCGCAGAAGAGAGGACCGGACGGGGCTTTCAATATTCCGCAACGGGAGGTGAGTATGGCCATGACTACTTTCAAGATGGATGCCATGGAAGGAGTGTCTGTGGCCGGAGCCGACGATGCTTTGCAAGGACGTGTGGCCGGTTTGGATATCGTGGTAGGCGGAAGTCCCGGTTCGGGCAGTCAGATGCGTATTCGTGGTACGACATCCATCACGGGTAACTCACAACCTTTGGTGGTGGTGAACGGTGTGCCTTATAGCGGTGAGATTGATGAAAGTTTCGATTTCGGTACGGCTAATGAGGAAGAGTATGCAGACTTATTGAGCGTTAATGTGGAGGATATCGAGGAGATTACCGTATTGAAAGATGCCGCCTCCACCGCCATGTGGGGTTCTAAGGGAGCCAACGGCGTATTGTTGATCAAGACGAAACGGGGTACGAGGGGGAAGACACGTGTGTCTTATACCTATAAACTTTCCGGTTCCACCCAACCCAAAGGGATGAAGCTGCTGTCGGGAGGGGATTATACGATGATGATGAAGCAGGCATACTTTAACCGAACTTTGAGCGGACGTGACGAGACTTACGAACAATATGATTATGACGAGTTGCGCTACGAACCGGACAACCAGAATTACAATAATAATACAGATTGGGTGGACGAAGTGACGCGACACGGATGGACAAACGACCACTATCTGACCGTGTCGGGTGGCGGTGAACGGGCTGCATTCCGTATTTCCGGTGGTTACTATGACCAGAAAGGTACGGTCATGGGGCAGCGGTATCAACGTTTTTCTACCCGTTCGCAACTGGATTATTATGTGTCCGACCGTATGGTGTTCGGTTCGGAATTCCAATTTACTTATTCGGATAATGACCGGAATTATGAGAATTTGTTAGACATCGCCTACAAGAAAATGCCGAACATGGCCGTGTATGAGGAAAGTGCGGACGGCAGCAGTACGGGGCGTTATTATAATATGGATGCCGAGTCGGGCTTCAACAAAGAGCAGCGGGAATTGAAGAATCCCGTGGCGTTGGGCAAGTTGGCCAAGAACAACCTGAAAGGGTACCGTATTATGCCCAAGTTGTCGTTGCAATACGACTTTTTCAATCCGGAGGAGCATTACTTGCGCTATCTCGGCTGGGTGGCCATTGACTTGAACAATGAACGGGAAGAGAAGTTTCTACCGGCGGAATGTGTGTACAATGCGGCGGACAACTATGGTTCGGCCAATGTGGCGGAGACGAAAACGTCCGGCAAGCTGACGGTAGCCACGGAGCACGGACTTACATGGCAGAGCCGTTTCCTGAATGACGACCATAACTTGCAGGCGCAGGCTCTGATGCAGTTGACTACGACCACGAGCCATTCCCAATATGTGAAGATGCAGGGATTGCCGAGTTCTGCCATTAACGACGCCACGGCTACGGGATACATATCCGGCACGGAAAACGGGAACAGTAATGACAAGACTTTAGGTTGGATGGGACGTGTGCACTACAGTTTCAAGGGGCGTTATATCTTTGATGCCAATCTTCGTGTGGACGGTTCCACACAGTTCGGTCCTTCCAACCGTTACGGATTTTTCCCGGGAGTGGGTGGCAAATGGATTATCTCGGACGAACCGTGGTTGCAGAAGTACACGGGAAAAGTGCTGACCTTGTTGGCTTTCCGTCCGAGTTGGGGTATCGCCGGTCGGCAACCCGGACAGAATTACCTTCAGTATAGTGTATTGACGACGAATTCTACAGGCTATATGGACATGAGTGCCGTTTATCCCACACGTATCCGTCTGGACGGGTTGAAATGGGAGAAGGTGACTTCGTTGAACTTGGGTTTCGACATGGAACTTTGGAACGGAAAGGTGTCTGTCATTTACGACTGGTACAAAAAGCGTACAGACGATCTTCTGTTTAAAGATATCGACATTCCGTCTTCTTCCGGCTTCGCCACATTGACTTACAAAAACGTGGGGCGAATGGATAATGACGGTTGGGAACTTACGGTCAATTTCAACAAGGTGGTGGAAAAAGGTAAGTTCTCGTTGGACATCAATACAAACTTTGCTTCCAACAAGAACATGATTCGCAGTCTCGATCCGAGTGTGCTGAACAACTTCAACAACCATTCCGACTTCGGAAACGGGGCTTACTATACGCGTTTGCAGGAAGGCAACTCGTTCGGTTCCATCTATGGGTTCCGTTACAAGGGGGTATATTCCTACAGTTACGACCGTTACGACCAAGCGGTGGCAGAAGGTAAGACGGTGCCTGTGGCCCGTGATGAGAACGGAGTCCCGATGACGAATTTCGACGGTACGGTGAAACCGATGTACTATTACCACAGTACGACCAAATACCAGTTCCAGGGGGGTGATGCCATCTACGAGGATATCAACCACGACGGAAGCATCGACCAGTATGATGTGGTCTATTTGGGTAATTGCAATCCTAAACTTACGGGTGGTTTCGGCTTTACGTTGCGTTATGATCGCTTCTCGTTGAATGTGTTCTGTAACTACCGTTGGGGGAACAAAATCGTGAACATGGCGCGTATGAATGCCGAGAACATGTATCATGCCTACAACCAGTGTACGACGGTGAACTGGCGTTGGCGCAAGGAAGGAGACGTGACGGACATGCCGCGTGCAGTGTACAACCAAGGTTATAACTGGCTGGCATCCGACCGTTATGTAGAGGACGGTTCTTTTCTGCGTGTGAAGTACATCACGCTTCGTTATCGTTTCCCGTCCAACTGGGTGAAGCGTATCGGCATGACGAACCTGAGTGCTTATCTCACTGTGAACAACCTTTGGTGTTTTACCAAGTATTCTGGTGTAGACCCTGAGATTTCTATTTGTACGGATACAGCCAAAGACTATTACGGCATAGCGGTGGACAATTCCATGACTCCGCGTGCCAAGGAATGGACATTCGGACTTTCAGCTACATTTTAATTAAAAAACGGAAATGATGAAAACAATGAAATATTATCTGAAGAATATCTTTCTGGCGGCTTCCTGCTTGTGGCTTTTTACCGCATGCAACGACTTCCTGACGCTTTATCCGGAAGACGATATCGTGGACGACGAATATTGGGAAACGGGAGAAGACGTACAGAGTGTGGTGGCTTCCTGTTATCGTTTCATGCTGGAGGATAATGTGATCAGCAGAATCATTTATTGGGGCGAGGCGCGTTCGGACAATATGGATTATTCTACGTCGGCTTCCACTGACGAGCAATATTTGAAAGATGCGAACCTGCTGTCATCGAACGGATTGGTGACGTGGGGCGATTTCTATAAGGTTATCAATATTTGCAACAAAGTCATCAAGTCGGCTCCGGCCGTGCGTGACCGCGACGCCAACTTTACCGAAGAACGCCTACACAATTATTTGGCGGAGGTTTATACTTTGCGCGCACTCTGTTATTTCTATTTGGTACGCAGTTTTGGCGACGTGCCTTATGTGACAGAGCCCAGTGAGAGCGAACAACAGGACTATCAGGTAGCGCAAAGTTCGGCGGACGATGTGATTGTACCGGCTTTGATTGAGGATTTGAAACTGGCGGAGGAGTACGCTCCCGAAGAATGGCCGACGGAACAATACACACGCGGGAGGATTACGAAGAACGGTGTGCGTGCCCTTTTGGCCGATGTTTATTTATGGAAGGCTTCCGACGCGGGCAATTCCGAAGCGCAGGCGGATTATCGGTCTTGTGTGGAAGCTTGTGACCGTGTGCTGTACAATCAGGCCATGTATGAAACGGAAATGATGATGGTAGAGGGTAACAGGATGTATAATTCGGTGTTCTACACCGGTAATTCCACGGAGGCGATTTTTGAATTGAACTTTGATAAGGACGGAAAGATGAACGGGGCCACTGCCAATTTGTACGGGAATACTACAAAAGGCAAAAGTGCCCATTTCGAGCCGACTGCTCAGTTGTTCAATACCTATTTGGATGTGCAGTACGATTATCGTGCTCGCGACTTTATTGCAGCTACGGTAGAGGCCGGTTCCGACGGCTCTGTCGTGCCGCCCACGAGCTTCAAGGTATTCAAGTACGAGGGGCAGTCGCCGGCATTGGCCTTGGTGCCGCATACGTCGGATGAATATAGTTATCGTGCTTCTACCAGCACGGCCAACTGGATATTCTACCGTTTGTCGGATATTTACTTGATGAAGGCGGAAGCATTGGCCGAATTAGCCGTGACGGATGATGAACGCAAGACTGTCATTTCCTTGTGTAACGTGACGTACAAACGGGCTACCATGGAGATGGACTCTTTGGAATATGCCGACTATCCTTCTATGGATGCCGTGAAAGCGATGGTACTCCAAGAACGCCAACGCGAACTTTGTTTCGAAGGCAAACGCTGGTACGACCTGTTAAGGAAAGTACGGCGTGAGGGGGCGACTGCGGGGGCTTACGCTTTGTTGGAAAAGGCGTATGCCCGGGAGGTTTCCACCTATAAAGCCCGGTTGTCCAATCCGGAGGCGTGGTATCTTCCTATTTCGCTTACGGAGATGAACGCCAATACGCAATTACACCAGAATTCATATTATGCAATGAAAGAACAGTAATCACAGAGGAAAGCTATTATGAAAAGGACTATTATACAACTATCGTTCGGTTTGGGTGTACTGGCTTTTGCTGCCGGTTGCCAAGACCATTTGTGGGACGACCATTACGGGATAGACGGTTCGACGGAGACCCGTACGCTCATGCAGGTATTGGAAAGCCGTCCGGAGTATTCGGCTTTCTGCGAAGTCGTCCGGAGCCAGGGGCTTGATTCCTTGTTGTCCACGGACCAGACCTTTACGGTGTGGGCTCCGACCAATGAGGCCATGGCGGGTTATGTAGAGGACGCAGATACGAAAGACCAGTTTTTGAACAACCATATCTCCCGTTACCTGTACGGTATGGTCGATTTGGCGGATACCGCTTCCGTACGGGTCAGGATGCTGAACGGCAAGTCGCAGGATTATGTACGTGAGGGAGGAGCATATACTTTTGCGGGTGTACCGGTAGAGGCCACGGACATTGCGGCCGGTAACGGGATTATCCATACGCTTCGCCAAAGGGCACCGTTTTATTATAACCTGTATGAAAGTATCCGGCAAAAGGATAACGGGACGGACTCCATAGCCCGTTTCTTGACCTCGTTCGATGAATATACTTTCGACGAGGAGGGGAGTACGGCCATCGGAAAGAATGAGCAAGGCCAGATTCTTTACGACTCGATTTTCGATTTTAATAACGACTGGTTGCGCCGCTACGGTTTCCTCCATTCCGAGGACAGTGTGTACACGATGATCGTACCGACCAACGAGGGATGGGAAGACGGACGCAGGCGTATGGCACGGTATTTCCGGACTTTTGGAGAGACATTGAAAGACACGGTGAAGTCTTTGATTATTCCCGACCGCGAGTATGCCGTGGGTACGGCATTGGCAGATTCTTTGTCCGATACCTACCTCAAGCAGGCGATGTGTATGGACTTGGTGTTCCGTAAGGATTTGGATTTCGGAGATGTGCCGGGTGACTCTTTAGCCTCTACCTCGGGAAATGTTTTCCACCATCCGTCTTACCTGTTGTCAGGAGCGACGGAGGTTCCGGTCAGCAACGGCAGGATATGGAAGACCTCGGCGTTGAAACACAAACCGGAGGAGTCGTGGCTGAAGACCATTGTCGTGGAAGCGGAGAACACTGCCGGACGGGAGTCGAATTATGCGGTCATCAGTTCGCGTAGTGCATCCTCCACGTCGTTCCGCGATTCTGTATCGGAAGGACGTTTCATCGAGGTGGCCGCTACCAGCGAGAATCCCCGCCAGCAACCCGTGGTGCAGTTTACCGTGCCGAACACATTGGCAGCCAAATACAACGTGTATTGCGTGTTTGCTCCGGCCGGAGCTTATATGGAAGGAGTCGCTGCCGATAGCACGAAAGTGAATTTCTATCTGAATTATGTGCACGAAGACGGAAGGATGTACGAAGATGCGGTGATTGCCGGTCCGATGCCGACTCATGGGGAAACGATGACCAAGATGTTTGTGACCCAAATAGAATTGCCATATGCCAACTATTCTGAATCCCCGTTCGAGGGTCCCCTTACGCAAGACGACGATTGTGTGAAGTTGCGTGTACAGGCGAATGTCGACCGGAACGAGACCACGAAGTTTACCCGTACCATGCGGATAGACTGCCTTATTTTTGAACCTGTAATAGAATGATGCGATGACGAACATATTGAAATACGCCATGCTGGCCATGGCTTTGGGGACAGTTCCCGCACGGGCAGCCGGGGACGGTGTTCCGTCGGAAAAGGACGGACAGGAGATATATGTAAATGGCCGGGTTACGGACGCTCGGAGCGGAAAGCCCGTACAAGGTGTCAGGGTAGCGGCCGGTTCATGGTCGGCACTGACGGACGAGGAAGGCCGTTATAGGGTACGCGTACCGTCTTATATGGTGCAGTTGACCCTTTCTTCTGAAGGTTATTTGCAGAGGACTGTGCCTTTGCAGGGAGATTCGGTGAAAGATGTGTCTGTTTATAGCGATGCCTTTCTGACCTTGAAGGGAGATGATGCTTTTACCAATACGCAAGCTGTGTCGTTGGACGAAGTCTTGGGCGGACGTTGGGGAAGCGATGTGCGTGCGGCGACCCGCAGTGCAGTGGGCGGCGAAGGGGCGAACCTCTTTATACGCGGATATAATTCGCTGAACGTGAACGCACAGCCGCTGATTGTCGTAGACGGTACGATTTGGGACACTTCGACGTGGGTGGAATCCGTTCATGACGGTTTTTATGAGAACCCTTTGGCTTTCGTCGATGTGAACGACATAGAGTCCGTGCAGATACTCAAAGACGCTACATCCTTATATGGCAGTAAGGGAGCTAACGGGGTGATACTCATATCCACAAAGCGGGGACGGAGCATAACGACCCGTATTGCGGCCGATCTCTCATACGGATTTGTGCAATCGCCCGAACCGATACGGATGATGGGAGCCGCCCAGTATCGTACTTATCTGAGCGAGATGCTGAAAGGAAGCGGTCAAGGCAATAAACTGGCCACTTTGTTCGACGGATACCTGGGGATGAATCCGTCATCGGCAGATTATTCCACATATCATCAGAACAATGATTGGACGGACAACGTGACCCGTAACGGCAACATGCAACATTACGGTATTAACGTGCAGGGCGGGGACGACATAGCCAAGTATTCCATCTCGTTGAGTTATGACAATCAGAAGGGAGTCGTGGAAGAAACCGGATTCTCCCGCTTGAATGCCCGTATCAATTCCGATGTCTTCCTGACCAAGACGCTGACCTTGGGCACGGACATTTACTTTACGAACTTGAATTATACGCTTCAGGACGACGGCGTGAACGCTACGACCGCTCCCCGTTATCTGGCGTTAATCAAAGCTCCTTTCTTGGTGGGCTACAGCTATACCGACGACGGAACGCAGCTCACGAATACGTTGAACGACGTGGACGAACTGGGGGTATCCAATCCGTTGGCTTTGTTGGAGAATGCGGAGAACACCAATAAGCAATACCGGTTTGGAGTAAGCCTGGCACCGAAATGGGACATCACGGATGACTGGGCGGTAGAGGGACGTTTCAGTTATAGTTTCAACAACTCCAAAAGCCATTATTTCTCCCCGATGGTCGGCGTGGCTCCGCAGGTTGTGGGCAACCAGGTGTGGGAGAATACGGTGAAAGACCAGACGGCCACGCAGAACGATTTGTTCGGCAACGTGAAGTTGTCTTATTGCAAACTGATTCATAACGATCATTTCGTGGATGCTTTCGTGGGTTACCGCATCATGAACACCTCTTTCAAGAGTGTGTATGAGGACGGGCACAACACGGGCAACGACAAGGTGTCCAACATGAATAATTCGTTGTCTTACCGTACGGTAGACGGCCTGAATACCGATTGGAGTTCTGTGGCTTTGTATGCGCAAGGCAAATACACTTTCCAAGAACGTTATACTTTGTGGGCCGCCGTGTCGCTCGACGCCTCTTCGCGTTTCGGCAAAGATGCCCCCGGAAGTTTCCGCATGTGCGGCGGCACGTGGGGCACGTTCCCGAGCATAGGTGGATCGTGGTTGGTCACAGGCGAGCGTTTCATGCGTCGGCTGACGTTTTTGGATCGTTTGAATCTGCGTGCAAGTTTCGGGGTCACAGGAAATGATAATATCGACGGGATGTATGGCTACTCTTATCTGTCGGGTGTGAACTATTTGGGCTCGGCCGTGGGGTTGAAATTGGCCAATCTGGCTAATTCGTCTTTGAAATGGGAGAAAACGCGCAAGTGGAATGCCGGAATCGATCTGGCGTTCCTGAACGACCGGATAGGAGTGAGTTTCGACTATTTTCGGCACAAGACCAAAGACTTGCTGACGTGGAAGCAGGCCGATACGGAGACCGGGCTCGACACCTATTTATATAATGGCGGAGAACTTACGAACCGAGGTTTCGAAATTGCCCTTTCGGCCAAGGTGTTGGACACCAAGCCCTTTAAGTGGAATGCGGAGCTTGGTATCGCGAGGTACAAAAATGAGACCTCGGCCTTGCCCGATGGAGATTATACAACGGAAATCTTAGGCGGTGAAGTACTGACGGCCGTGGGCCATCCTGCCGGAGTTTTCTACGGTTATGAAGCCCACGGGGTATATGCTACGGAAGCCGAGGCGCAGGCCGCTCGCTTGAAAGTGCAGCATGAAGATGCCTCTTACACCTATTTCCATGCCGGTGACGTACGTTTTGCAGACCTTCATGCCGACGGGGTATTGGACGAAAGGGATAAAACGATTATCGGTGACCCGAATCCCGATTTCACGGGGTCGTTTGCCAACCGTTTTACGATGGGACGTTTCGCTTTGGATGTGTTATGCACGTTCAAATGCGGGGGAGACGTTTATAACTACCAGCGTCAGACATTGGAGAGCATGACCGATACTTACAACCAGACCGGTGCCGTCATGAACCGTTGGCGGCATGAGGGGCAGGTAACGGACATGCCGAAGGCCGTGTATGGCGACCCGATGGGTAACAGCCGTTTCAGTTCCCGCTGGATAGAAGACGGTAGTTTCTTCAAGTTGAAGAATGTGCGTCTTTCCTACGTGTGGCCGATAAACAACGTCTTTATCCAAGGGGTGACTTTCTGGGCAGGTGCATCCAACCTGTTGACGTTGACTAAATATTTAGGTCCGGATCCGGATGTGTCGATGCAGACCGGCGTGTTATACCAGGGCATCGACAACGGATTGCTGAGCCATGGACGTTCTTATCAAATCGGTGTGAAACTTAATTTATAAAAGTCATGAAGAAATATTTGAGATATATTTTACCCGTTTGTCTGGCCGGAAGCCTGTGCACTTCCTGTACCGATTTTTTCGAAACCGATTCGGACGGGGTTCTGAAAACCGAAGGCCAGCGTTACCAGGACGAGACCACGGCGCGGGCCGGTCTGTTCGGTTTGCTGCAAGGTTTGCAACGAATCGGCGACAACTATGTGATTATGGGTGAGCTGCGCGGTGACTTGATGGACGTGACGGAGAACTCTTCCCAGGAACTGCGCGACATCAGCCGTTTCGAGGTGGATGCGGAAAATTCCTATCTGAAAGAGCGGGAGTATTATTCACTCATCAACAACTGCAATTATTACATCCATCGTTTGGACACGACCATATCCCGACGGGAGGATGACAATAGCTATCCGGTGAAAATCCTTCGTCCTTACATGGCGCAGGCCAAGACCCTCCGTGCGTGGTGTTATCTCCAGTTGTGTCTGGACTACGGACGGGTGAAGTATGCCGACGAACCTTTTTGGATGTCAGCCGTCCGGTGGAGATGCAGGCGTTGGACTTGGACGGTTTGTTGCCCGTACTGATCCGGGATTTGGAGGGCGTGTTGCCTTGGATGGTGTCGGACGACACGCCGGAGAGCAGCGGATGGATACGGGGAAATGCCGACCCCGGGTTTGCCGGTTCTGTCCAGTATGAAGGTTATACGGCCAACCAGTTGATGCTTCCCGTACGTTTCGTCTTGGGCGAGCTATATATGTGGAACCAGGATTTCCAGAAGGCGGCCCAGACATATTATGACCTGATTTATTGGAATCAGTTGTATGTCTTGTCGACTTATGTGAATTCATATAATGAAACCACTCTGTTGCCGGCCGGAAAGAATTGGACGAGTCAATTCTCAGGATTTTCCTACTACGACATTCTGACTGCCATTCCGTTCACGGATGAATATACGGATAATTCTTCCGCTCTTTCGAAGATGTTCACCACCTCTTATGTGTTGGCGCCTTCGCAGGCTTTGATTGATATGTTCGACGAGCAGTCGTATTCCATCAACACGAAACCGGTGACGGGAGATCTGCGTGGGGCTTACGGAACTTATTATGATAAGGAAGAGACCGTGGATGGCAGCGAGACGGAACGCCCGTATGTGGATAAGTACAACTATATGCAAAAGAATGAAAATGCTTATGTGGTACTTTGTCGTACCGCTTTGGTTTACCTGCGTTATGCCGAGGCCGTCAACCGCTTGGGGAAACCCAAACTCGCTTTTTATGGTGTGCTGAAATATGGTTTGAGCAAGAACACTTTCGAAATCTACAATG
>OLQN01002554.1_pt1 | contig 12120 bp, 6 predicted proteins | sample 1673181 | NCBI WGS metagenome assembly OLQN01 (sample SAMEA3136763, study PRJEB25190) | human gut metagenome | biome: human gut; feature: human-associated habitat; material: faeces | place: Austria | collected 2013
GGTAAAATTGGAAACCTTGACTTGTTTCACCATAATAAATGACCTCCAAAATAATCCCACGCAATCTGCCGCATCTTCAGCACCGGTGTCCAGGGCGGAACCGGGCGCACGGCTTGCGGTAAGGAGGTGAGCCACCATGCTCTATCTGCTCCTTACATTGGGCATTATAGCATAATTATGTGCCGTTTCTTTGTTCATAATGCACAAATCCGATTTTTTCCATTTCCTGCACAAAAGAGAAAATCCTTCATTTTTGGCTTTTGGTCAGAATGCCCGAGTTTTGCCCGCCGCGGCCTTTTGCTTTCACATATATTATGTATTTGCCAACAAATATTTTCGTTTTCTGAATGTTTTTGTCGTGTTTTGGTGTAAATGCACGACTCATCTCGTTAAAGTCTTAACACCGTCTTTTTTTGTATGCAACATTTATATATGTTCGTGCCGGTTTTGTATTAGTTTTGCTGGGGCACGCCCTTCATCGTCAGGGCGATGCGCTTCTTGGCGGTGTCCACATTCAGCACCTTGACCCGCACAATGTCGCCGACCTTGAGTACCTCGCGCGGGTGCTTGATAAATTTATCGCTGATCTGTGAAACATGGACCAGGCCGTCCTGATGCACACCCAGATCGACGAACGCGCCGAAGTCTATGACGTTGCGCACGGTGCCGGTCAGCTCCATGCCGGGCTTCAGATCGTCCAGACCCATAACGTCACTGCGCAGCAGCGGCTTGGGCAGGCTGTCGCGGACGTCGCGTCCCGGCTTGCACAGCTCGGCCACAATATCGTTCAGCGTCGGCTCGCCCACGCCCAGCGCCTCGCAGAGGGTACCGGCCCCCTTGGCCCTGACGACGCCGGGCAGACCCGCCAGCTTGTCTGTGCCGATCTCGGCAGCCGTGTAGCCGCAGGCGTCCAGCAGAGCCTTGGCGGCGGCGTAGCTTTCGGGATGGACGGCGGTGGCGTCCAGGCGGTTCTTCGCCTCGGGCAGCCGCAGGAAGCCCGCGCACTGCTCATACGCCTTGGGGCCGAGGCCCTTGACCTTTTTCAGCTGGGCGCGGGAGGTGAACGCGCCCTCCTCCTCGCGCCAGGCGACGATATTTTTGGCGGTGGCTGCGCTGACGCCCGCCACACGGCGCAGCAGCGGCGCGGAGGCAGTGTTCAGATCGACGCCGACGCTGTTCACGCAGTCCTCGACCACGCCGTCCAGCGTCTCATTCAGGCGCTTCTGGGGCATGTCGTGCTGGTACTGGCCGACGCCGACGGCCTTGGGGTCTATCTTGACCAGCTCGGCCAGCGGGTCCTGCAAGCGGCGTGCGATGGACACGGCGCTGCGCAGGTTGACGTCAAACTGGGGGAACTCCTCAGCGGCCAGCTTGCTGGCGGAGTAGACCGACGCGCCGGCCTCGCTGACGACCATATACTGCAAATGCAGGTTCTTTTCGTCGGCCAGCTCGCGGATGACCTCGGCGGCAAATTCCTCCGTCTCGTGGCCCGCCGTGCCGTTGCCGATGGCCATGACCTCGACGCCGTTCTTCAAAACCATCGCCTTGATGGTCTTTTTTGCCTGGTCCACGCGCTTGAACTCCGGCACGGGATAGACGACGTTCGTGTCCAGCACCTTGCCGGTGGGGTCAACGACAGCGACCTTGCAGCCCATGCGGTAGCCGGGGTCCAGACCCATGACCGTTTTGCCGCGGATGGGCGGCTGCAAAAGCAGCTGGCGCAGATTATCGCCAAAGACTTTAATTGCGCCCTCGGCGGCGGCATCGGACAGCTCGCCGCGCAGCTCGTTTTCAAGGCTGGGATGAATGAGGCGGCTGTAGGCGTCGCGGGCGGCGGCATCCACAAGCTCGGCGCTTTTGCCGCCGGTCTTTTTGCGGGCGAACATCCAGCTGACGATGCCCGCGGCACGCTCGGCGTCGACCTGAATCGTGACCTTCAAAAAGCCCTCGCGCTCGCCGCGGTCCAGTGCCAGCACGCGGTGGCCGGGAATCTTGTTCAGCGGCTCGGCGTAGTCGTAGTACTGGGCGTAGACGCTGTCCTCGTCCTTGGCCTTGGCGCTGGCGACACGGCCAAACGCGCGGTAGTAGCGGCGCAGCTCGGCGCGGCAGGCGGCATCATCGGAGACCGCCTCGGCAATAATATCCTGTGCCCCGGCCAGCGCCGCGGCGGCATCGGGGACCTCGTCGTTGAGGTAGTCCGCGGCGGCCTTCTCGGGGTCAAATGCGGCGTCCTGGCGGAAGATGGCCGTGGCCAGCGGCTGCAAACCGCGTGCCTTGGCGATGCTGGCGCGGGTCTTGCGCTTGGGCTTATACGGGCGGTAGATGTCCTCGACCTCGGCGAGGGTTTTCGCCTTGGACAGTGCGGCGGTCAGCTCGGGCGTCATCGCGCCCTGCTCGGTGATGGAGGACGTGACCTCATCCTTGCGCTTATCGAGGCCGCGGAGGTATTCCAGACGATCCCCGAGGTCACGCAGGACCTGGTCATCCATCGAGCCTGTGGCTTCCTTACGGTAGCGGGCGATAAACGGGATCGTATTGCCCTGGTCGATCAGTTCAATCGCGCCCTGCACGTTTTTGACGTTTAAGTTCAGCTCCTGTGCGAGCTGTTCAGCATGGTTTGGCATGGTTTTTCCTTTCTCGGTTCGGCTAAAGTATGAACGGCATCCTCCCGGAAACTCGCTTTCTTTTGGCAGCAAAAGAAAGCTTGCAAAGAAAACTGCCGCTGTTTCGACGCAGCGGACCCGCGACTTGGGGGCTGCACGCCCCCAAGACCCCCAAAGCGGAGGTCGGAAGTCTCGGCGGCTAAACGGACGCAGTATTACTGTCCGTTCTTAACGCCGCCGAGCCTTCCTCCACCTTAAATTCGGGTGTTCCCCCGAACCCCCGTTGTTTTTAACGGCTGCTATAATCTCGGGCGACAGCCCGCAAAAGGCTCCCCATCAGGGGAGCTGGCCGAGCCTGCGAGGCCTGAAGGGTCCCGACGGGCTGTGTGTTGCCACCCATCCCCGGGCAACCGCCCGTCAACGGGCTGACCCCTTCCGGCCTACTCCGCGGCCACCTCCCCTGATGGGGAGGCTTTTCTCGCAGGCTTCGCCCGCGCAAATGGCTCCCTTTTCCAACAGGTTCGTAGGGAGGGGGCTTGACCCCTCCCTACAAATGTTACTGCTTACTTCCCGGCTGGCTTTTTCGTTTCCTTATAATCACCAACAAATACACCCCATACACCGCAATCGCCGCTGCGCTCACGCAGGCGGACACCTTCAATCCGGGCGTATGGTAGGTAAATTCTATCTCGTTCTCCCCCGCGGGCACGTACACGGCCATCAGGCCGTCGTCCACCTTCTCAATCGCGGCGGGCTCACCGTTGACCGTAGCACTGAACCCGTCGTCATAGGGCACGCTGAAAAACACCAGCTCGTCCGCGTCATAGGCGGTCTTTGCGGTAAAGCCGGTGTCCGTCGCAGTAAACGCTGCCACACCGGCGGCACGGCGGGCGGCACAGTCGGCAGCGTAGGCGTCCTCGCCGCGTTCGGTCAGCTCCTCGTCGGGCAAGGGTTCCAGCAGGCTGCCAAAGGCGGAGATCTGGTCGCCGTCCAGCAAAATCGCGCGGCACAAAATCTGGGCGCGTTCTTCCTCGCTTACCCGCTCCAGCTGGTCCGCTGTCACGTAGCAGTCGTAGGTAAAGCCCATCGGCACCCAGTTTTCGTTCTCGTAGAGGGCGTAGGCGTCTGTCTCGCCGGTGCGCTGCCAGCCAGGCAGATCCTTGTCGGTCCACTCGGTCTCCTTGTCCTTGGCGACCAGCGTGTACCGCACGCTCAACAGGCCGCGCAGGGCGTAGTTCTCGGCGTCGGGCTTGGAGTTCACATCCCGCTTGACGCCGACCTCGGGATAAAACGCCATGATGCTCGGCGCAACCGTCGAGTTGAAAAATTGCAGGCAGCTCCTGTTGAACCACAGCCCCAGATTGTTATGCGCACCGTAGGCGTCAATGCGGTAAAACGCATCGTCCGGCAGCGCGGCGGCAACGTCCTCGACAGAATCATAGGTTTCGGCAATCAGATTGCTGTCCACGTCCCACTGGGCGTACTTCGTCAGAGACAGATGCAAACTGCCGTACAGTAGGCTGAATCCCAGCACGGCGGCGGTCAGAATCGCGCCCCACCGCCGCTTATGGCGGCAAAAATGCCACAGCAGCGCAAAAATCACGATACCCAGCATCGTCATGCCGAAGATAGCCCAGAACCGCGCGGGCTCGTCCAGCACGCCAAAGACCGTGTTGCCGTCGTCGTCTTTGCCCGGCACAACGGCAAACACCACCGCCGTCAGCGTCAGGAAGGTCGTCAGCCGCAGCGCCCGCGGCAGACGCTGCTCGGCCAGCGCCGGGCGGGAGAGCAGATAGCACGTTGCACCGCACAAAACCAGAATTGGCATATAGTACCACCGCGCGTAGTAACTCGAGTTGAGCGCATAGAACGCGCTGTTCAGCACCGGCACAAACGCACAGGCGACGCAGGCCTTTAAAACGTAGGTGAACGGGTGGCGCTCCCTTGCGCGGCAGAACGCCAGCCCGCCCGCGACACCGACCAGCGGCAGATAGGCCGTCAGGCTCGTGTGCTTGAGGATGCCCTCCTGAAACAGGTCCTTGAAATAGGGTGCGTCGGGCATGAGCAGGGTGCTGTAAAAAATCGCGCCGTACTGCTGGGATTTGCCGTAGAACAGATACCCGTACCCGCTGAACGGGTCGATGGTACGCGGATTTTGCAGCAGCGACAGCCCCGCCGGGAGCAGCAGCACGCACCCGCAGGCACAGCCCAGAGCTGTCTCCCACGCCAGGCGCACGAACTTGCGCAGGCCCAGCTCATACCGCCGCCCGGCGGCCATGCAAAAGAAATAGATGATAAGAAAGACCGCCTGCCCGGCGAAGAAGAAGTAGTTATCGACAAGGTTCAGCGCGACCCAGAACGGGAACGCGCCCTTTTTATCGTCGATGACCGCGTCGTCCAGCGCGGCCAGCATGTACGGAAACAGCGCCACAACGTCCAGAAAGTGGTTGAAAAAGATGTTGTAGATACTGAACCCGGAAAACGCATACAGGCAGCCCGCCAGCATGCTCCAGGTCTCGTCCCGCACCCAGCGGCGCGCCCAGAAATACCCGCCGCCGCCCGCAACGGCCATTTTCAGGCAGAGCAGCGGCACCATGGCCCACGGCATGAGCCGCGCGGGCACGACCATGGACAGCCAGAAGAACGGACTGCCCAGCAGGTAGAACGAGTAGGAATTGACAAACCCGCTGCCCAGGTCGGTGGCCCAGCTGAACGACCCGCCGTTTTTGACAAAGGCGTTGGCGTACTGGTAAAAGTTGATCTGCTGGTCGTTGAAGTCCCCCGCGTAGTGGAAGTACCCGCCGCCCGCGACGGCATCCACGATGCAGTGGGGCGCAAACAGCAGCACCGCCGTGAAAAAGCAGAGTGCAAAGACGCGCCAATAGCTCGATTTTTGTTTAAAAATTGTGGTTTGCATATTGATAGTCCCCTTTATGGGGCCTCACTTTGAGGAAAGTTGTGGTATACTTACCGTAGAGCTGTAGGGGGCGGCGTCCCTGACGCCCCCCGGGCCGATGCAGCGCACCGGACACCTGCACGGGCGGATATGGAATCCGCCCCTACGGTGAATCGGCGCAATCGCAGGGGCAAGCATCGACCCCTGCATACGCCCCATTATACCACAAACCGGAGGTCGCGTGAAGATGAAAACCTATCCGTTCAGCGCGCTGTTCAGCCGCATGAAGTACATCACCCGCTGGTGCCTGATGCGCAGCACCCGCCCCGAGTCCCTGAGTGAGCACACCGCCGACACGGCCATGCTGGCGCACACGCTCTGCCTGATCGGCAGGCACTGCACGGGCACCGGCGCGGCCCTGCGGCCCGAGGTCGTAGCCACAGCGGCCATTTACCACGATGCACCGGAGATTCTGACCGGTGATATGCCGACGCCCGTCAAGTACAAGAACGACGCCCTGCGCACAGCGTACAAGGCCGTGGAGCACGAAAGCGCCCGCGTGATGGCGAGCCTGCAGCCCGAAGAATTACAGGCCGAGACCCAGGTCTGGCTGACCGGCAGCGTGCTGAACGACGCCGAGCGCAAAATTTTAAAGGCCGCGGACCGGCTTTCCGCCGTCATCAAGTGCATCGAGGAGGACCGCGGCGGCAACCGCGAGTTTGAGGCCGCCTACGCCCAGCAGATGGCCGCCCTGCACGCCATGCACAGCCCCGAGGCGGAGTATTTCATCGAACACATGCTGCCCTGCTACGAGCAGAATCTGGACGAATTGACGAGGGGACGGTTTTGAAGCCCACGGTAGGGGCCGGACATGTCCGGCCCGCGGCATACCGGTTATTGCGCTTTTACGGGAAGGTTGCGGGCCGGGCATGCCCGGCCCCTACGTTACTGCAATCTGTACACCGCCTCGATCAGCGTATCCACATCGCTGAAGTGCTCGAGCATCGAGCAGTAGCGGCGCAGGGCGGCAGCGCCGTGCAGGCCCTTCATATAGTGCATGGCCTGGCTGCGGGCCTGGGGCATGGCGGCCCACTCGCCCTTTTCCTCGCACATTTCGTAGATTTGGTCGCGCAAAGCGGTCATCCGCTGGTTCAGCGTCGGCTCGGGCGGGCGTTCCTCGCCCAGCAGCGCCGCGCGCACCTGCGCAAACAGCCACGGGTCGCCCAGTGCGCCGCGCCCGATCATAACGCCGTCGCAGCCGGTTGCTTCTAATAAGGTAAGGGCTTCGTCGGCGGTGGTCACGTCGCCGTTGGCCAGCACCGGGACGGACACGGCCTGCTTGATGGCCGCGATGGCCGCCGTGTCGATGGGCGGGATGTACATCTGCTCCCGCGTGCGGCCATGGACGGCGATCAAGTCCGCGCCGTTGGCCTCAAGCTGTTTGGCGACCTCGACGCCGGTCAGGTGGTCGGCGTCCCAGCCGATGCGCATCTTGACGGTCAGCGGCGTATCATCGCCCAGCGCTTTGCGCGCGGCGGCGACCATCTGCCCGCAGAGCGGCGGGTCCAGCAGCAGCCTGCTGCCCGCGCCGCTGCCGGTGATCTTGGGCGCGGGGCAGCCCATGTTGATGTCGAGAATGTCAAATTGGATGCCCTGCTCCCTTACAAACAGAATTGCCTTGGCCATCGACTCCGGCTCCGCGCCGAACAGCTGGATGGCGTACAGGCCGTGGGGGTGCTTGTCCCGCAGCAGAGCCAGGGATTTTTCATCGTGGAAGTTCAGCGCCTTGGCGCTGGCCATCTCGCTGACGGTCCAGGCCGCGCTGTGGTCGGCCATCAGATGGCGGCACGCCGCGTCGGTCAGGCCGGCCATCGGCGCAAACACCGCGCCGGTGGGGATGGATAGGTTGCGTAGCTGCATAAGTTTCCTTTCCAAAAGGCTTCCCCCTCGGGGGAAGCTGCCGCCCGCAGGCGGCTGATGAGGGCAAAGTCCGCGCAGCCGCCCGTGACCGGGTCCTGGCCGTAAGCCCGCCCCCTCATCCGGCGCTGCGCGCCACCTTCCCCCGCCCGGGGGGAAGGCTTTAGACTTTTCGATTTTTACATTCTATTCTACCATATTTTCCGCAAATGTGGTATACTGAAATGTAGATTGTTTATAAGGAGTATTGCGCATGAAACTCATGGTCCTGGACGGCAACAGCCTGGTCAACCGCGCGTTTTTCGGCATCAAGCTGCTGACGACGAAGGATGGCCGCTACACCAACGCCATCTACGGCTTCCAAAATATACTGCTCAACCTGCTGGCGGCGCACAAGCCCGACGCCGTCGCCATCGCGTGGGATGAGCGCGCGCCGACGTTCCGCCACACCGCCTACGACGGCTACAAGGCCACCCGCCACGGCATGCCCGAGGAGCTGGCCCAGCAGATGCCGGTTTTGAAGGAGCTGCTGACCGACCTTGGCTTTGTGCAGGTCAGCAAGGCGGGCTGGGAGGCCGACGATATTCTCGGCACGCTGGCCGCAGCGTGCGAGGCCGCGGGCGGCACGACGCTGCTGGCTACCGGTGACCGCGACAGCTTGCAGCTTGTGGACGATGCAACGACGGTTTTGCTGGCGACCAACAAAGAGACCATCCTCATGGACCCCGCCGCCATCCGCGAGAAGTACGGCATCGAGCCGCCGCAGCTCATCGACGTCAAGAGCCTGATGGGCGATGCGTCGGACAACATCCCCGGCGTGCCCGGCATCGGCGAAAAAACCGCGCTGGCGCTGATTTCGAAGTTCGGCAGTTTGCAAGGCGTCTATGACAACATCGACGACAAGGCCGTCAAGCCGGGGCAGCGCGCCAAACTGACCGCCAACCGCGACAAGGCCGACCTGTCCTATATGCTGGGCACAATCCGCAAGGACGCGCCCATCGAGACCGACCCTGCCGCCTACCTGCGCCAGCCCGGTGACCCCGCTGCCGCCGCGCAGCTGCTGGCCGCGCTGGAAATGCACAAGCTGGTGGACCGCTGGGGCCTGAACGGCGGCACCGCGCCCGCCCCATCCGAGAATGCCGCACCGCTTGAGACCGTCGAGCCGTCCCCCCTGCCGCTGCTGCTGGAGGGCCGCTTCTACGCCGCCCGGAATGCCGACGGCGATTGGTACCTTGTGCAGGGGCAGGACGTCTACCTGCTCGACACGGACCGGCTGGCCGCGATTCTGGACAGCGGCGCCGAGCTTTGGGCGTTCGACGCAAAGCCGCTCTACCGCCTGGCGCTGGAGCACGGCGGCATTGGCAGTGCGCTGCGCTTTGACGGCAAGCTGGCCGCGTATCTATTAAACCCGTCGGCCAGCGGCTATGAGGTACACTCCCTGGCCGCCGAGTACGGCGTACACGCCGCCTTTGCCTGTGAGGCCGCGCCCGATGCGGGCGTGCTGGCGGGCCTGTGCGACACGCTGGCCGCCGCACTGGACGAGAGCGGCCAGCGCAAGCTGCTGGACGAGATGGAGCTGCCGCTGGCCCGGGTGCTGGCCGACATGGAGCGCATCGGCTTTGCGATTGACGCCGACGGCATCCGTGCGTTCGGCGACAGCCTGCGCAGCGAGCTGGACGGGATCTTACACAATATTTATACAGCCGTCGGTTATTCGTTCAACGTAAACAGTCCGAAGCAGCTGGGCGAAGCGCTGTTTGACAAGCTGGGTCTGCCGCCGCGCAAGAAAAACGCCCGCGGCTACTCCACCGACGCCGAGACACTGGAAAGCCTGCGCCCCTACAGCCCGGTCATTGACGAGATCCTGAAATACCGCACCTACGCCAAACTGCTGTCCACCTACGTGGACGGCCTGCTGAACGCCGAGGCCGCGGACGGACGGGTCCACTCGACCTTCATCCAGACCGAGGCGCGCACCGGGCGCATCTCCTCCACCGAGCCGAACCTGCAGAACATTCCCATCCGCACCGAGCTGGGCAGCCGCCTGCGCGGCTACTTTGTGGCCGCCCCCGGCGAAACGCTGGTGGACGCCGACTATTCCCAGATCGAACTGCGCATTCTGGCCCACATTACAGGCGATGAAGCCATGCAGCAGGCGTTTTTGTCCGGGGCAGACATTCACCGCGCCACCGCGGCCAAGATCTACCACATCCCGGAATCGGATGTCACCCATGAGCTGCGCACCTCCGCCAAGGCCATCAACTTTGGCATCATGTACGGCAAGGGAGCGTTCTCTCTGGGCAAGGACCTCGGCATTTCGGTCAAGGAGGCAGATACTTTCTTGAAAACGTATCTGAATACCTTCCCGAAAGTGGACGGCTACATGCAGAACTGCATTGAACACGCCAAAGAGAAGGGCTATGTAGAAACGCTGTTTGGCCGCCGCCGCCCGCTGCCGGAGCTGGCAAGCTCCAACTTCCAGGTGCGCAGCTCCGGCGAGCGCATGGCCCGCAACACACCCATCCAGGGCACCGCGGCGGATATCATTAAGCTGGCCATGGTGCATGTCTGGCAGCGCCTGCGGGACGAAAAACTGCAGGCCCGCCTGCTATTGCAGGTACACGATGAACTGATCGTGGAAGCGCCGGAAAACGAAGTGGAACAGGTCAAGCGTATTCTGAAAGAGGAGATGGAGCAGGTGGTATCCTATTCCGTCCCCCTCACCGCCGAAGTCGGCACCGGCAAGACCTGGCTGAAAGCACATTAACAGGTAGGAGGTAGGAAGTAGGAGTTAGGAGTTAATTAGGAATTAGCAATGAGAAATTGCAATGCTCCCGCCAACCTTGCTGCAAATCCCGTCATGGCATCTGTAGCAAGGTTTCGGAACGGTCAAGACCGTTCCCTACAGATCAAAATAAAAGGTTGCTAAAATCTTTTCGTTCCTATTAACTCCTAACTCCTCCCTCCTAACTCCTAACTTCACATGGGGGTATACAATGTATATTTTAGGCATCGAATCGAGCTGCGATGAGACGGCGGCTGCGATTGTGGAGGATGGAAAACATTTAATTTCCAACGTTATTTCTACCAGCGTCAAAGAACAGGCGCTTTACGGCGGTGTTGTGCCGGAAATTGCCAGCCGCCGCCATGCGGAATACATCAGCGCAACGGTGCAGCAGGCTTTGCAGGATGCCAACATGACCATTGCGGATGTGGACGCGGTGGCCGTCACCTTTGCCCCCGGCCTGATTGGGGCCGTGCTGGTGGGGGTCAACTTTGCCAAGGGCCTGGCTTACGGCGCGGGCAAGCCGCTGGTGCCGGTACATCACCTGCGCGGGCACATTGCAGCCAACTATCTGACCCACCCACAGCTGGAGCCGCCATTCCTCTGTCTGGTGGCCAGCGGCGGCCACAGCCATATTGTGCAGGTAGAGGACTGGTGCAAGTACCATGTTCTGGGCCGCACGGTGGATGACGCCGCGGGCGAAGCGTTTGATAAAGTTGCCCGCACCCTGGGGCTGCCCTATCCCGGCGGGCCCAGCGTTTCGCAGGCCGCCAAAACCGGCGACCCGCACTATTACAAGCTGCCCACCCCGCATGTGGAGGGTAAATACAACGTGAGCTTTTCCGGCTTAAAGACTGCCGTTGTCAACGAGGTTCACAACGCCCAGCAGCGCGGTGAGGAAGTGCGCGTGGCCGATATGGCCGCCAGCTTCCAGGAGCGCATTGCACAGATCCTGGCCAAAAAGCTGCTGGCCGCCGCAGCGGATACCAACGCCAAAACCATCTGCCTGGCGGGCGGCGTTGCGGCCAATGGCCGTCTGCGCCAGCTGGTGAACGATGGTGCCCAGAAGCTCGCGAAAGTGTATCTGCCGGAACTGAAATACTGCGGCGACAACGGCGCGATGATCGCCGCGCAGGGCTACTATGAATTCAAGGATGGCAACATTGCAGACCTTACCCTGAACGGTCTGCCCACCCTTGCCATTGACTATCGCTAAGCGTTTTTTTGCTTAAAAAGCGGTTTTGCACGTTCAATTCTGCATTTTGCCCCTGTTCCCCATATTGCAAAACCCTGCCGCTTATTGTAAAATAAGAAAATCGACAATATTACAATCTACAATATTTTATTGGAGTGGAATACATGGCTGACGAAAAGTTTTCCAATTTTTTGACTGAGATCATTGACGCGGATCTTGCCGAGGGCAAGGTCAAGGAGATCCATACCCGTTTTCCGCCGGAGCCGAACGGCTATCTGCACATCGGCCACTGCAAGGCGCTGACCATCGACTTTGGCACCGCTGAGCGTTTCGGCGGCCTTTGCAACCTGCGCATGGACGACACGAACCCCACGAAGGAGGACGTCGAATTTGTCGACGCCATCAAAGAGGACATCCACTGGCTGGGCTTCGACTGGGGCGACCGGTTCTTCTTCGGCTCGGACTACTTCGAGAAGGATTACGAATACGCCGTGGAGCTGATTAAAAAAGGGCTTGCCTATGTGTGCGAGCTGACGCCGGAGCAGTTCCGCGAATACCGCGGCGATGTGAACACCCCCGCCGTCAGCCCCTACCGTGACCGCCCCATCGAGGAGTCCCTCGACCTGTTTGAGCGCATGCGCAAGGGCGAGTTCCCCGACGGTGCCATGACGCTGCGGGCCAAGATCGATCTGGCCAGCGGCAATTTCAATATGCGTGATCCGGC
>OLQN01002557.1_pt1 | contig 12110 bp, 9 predicted proteins | sample 1673181 | NCBI WGS metagenome assembly OLQN01 (sample SAMEA3136763, study PRJEB25190) | human gut metagenome | biome: human gut; feature: human-associated habitat; material: faeces | place: Austria | collected 2013
GGCCGCGGCGTTTCCGTTTCTTTTTTCTCTTTCCGTAGGGGCCTTCCACGGTTTCCTCGCCCGGATAAGGACGGGATTCCGTCGTGAGGATATCCAGCAGCCCTTCCGCAAGTCCGGTTTCCCCTCTTGCCCTTTCCTCTTTCAAGGAGGCATCCCCATGGGGGATTGCCATGGGAAGCGGCGTGCCGTACAGCCTGTTCAGGACGGAGGCGGAGAACTCCCGGCCAAGGGCCGAGCCCTTGAATACCGTTCTCGATCCGTGGTCGATGTAGGTCACCCCGTAAATCACGCCTTGTTCGTTTTCCCAGAGTATGGGGACGACGCCTTTTTCGGCCAGGAGCCGGAGGAATCCCTGACGGGGGTCCTGACGCAGGGCTTCCCGGATGGCCTCCTTTGTGCTTTCCTGTACGGGATGTGCCTTCATCCACGTCTTGCTCCGGGCGCATTTCCTTTTCAGGGCCTCGTAACCGACGCTCCTGCCGATGTCGCTGGACTTGATGCCCACGCCACAGCGTCTGCCCTTCTCATCGAGTGCCGCATAGACCAGCCCGTGGCATATCCTTCCGTCGACACTCTTGCGTACTTCTTCCACCGTCACGTTGAAGAGTCCGAGCAGGGCCTTGAATTCCCTGAATGAGCGGAAACGGTAATCCTGCAGGGCCGGTCTGACCACGTTTGCGATCTGGTGTTTCAGATCGCCTTTGCGGTATTCCACCGCTGTCATGGCACCGGAGGCCTTGCGTTCCTCTTTCGTTGACGGGACCAGTCCGTATTTCTGTTCCAGCTCCCGGCAGATTTTCATGGAACGTTCCCACTCCTTGTAATCCCGGATCTTCCTGCCCTGTTCGTCTATGCGCAGGGAGACGATGTGGATATGGGGGCGCGCGTTGTCCTCGTGCCGGAAAATGATGTAGGGCTGGTCGCCGTATCCCAGCTTCTCCATGTATTCCCGCCCGATGGCCTCCAGCTGTCCGTCGGAGAGCCTGTCATCGGGATGGGGGTTGAGCGAGAGGTGGATCACCGGCTTTTCCGTCCGGAGGTTGGCGGCAAGGTAGGCCTCGAAGCTGCGCATGCATTCCGGGATGCCGGCCGTGCCGTCGGGACGCTCCATGATACGGTTCCATGCCAGGGTCCGGGCCTTGCCCTTGTCCACTTTCTCCTGGTTGTAATAAAGCGCCCCGTAGACGGACACCCCGGACGTTATCTTTGCATCCATCGCTCGAATTCCTGGTGAGACGGATGATCTCCTTGTTCAGCGAGATGTACTCCACGGTCAGCTGTTCCAGCTTGTAAAGCAGGGCCAGGGCTTTCTTTTCGGTCAGCTCCCCGCTGTGGACGGCCTTGGCCACCTGGTTGTAGTTCACTCCCACGCGGCGGTAGTCGCTCTGCAGGTTCGTCAGCCGGATGTAGAAGTCCGTGGCGGCCTTGTCGATCTTCACCACCTTCAGCGGCCTGCCGAAAATGGCCGAGAGGATGAACTGCGACCTGGTCTTCGCGCCGGAATTCGCGTAGAGCCTCTCGAATTCGATGTTCTGCATCTCGTCCAGGCGGAACCCGTAATAATAGGAATGAAGTTCGGATTCATCCTTCGGCTTGCGCCCGCCCTTTCATGGTTGTCCGGCGGCAGCCTGTGCCGGCTTGCCGGTCTGTTTGATTTTAGCCATAGGACATATGTTTTCTTGGTTTCTTTTCATGGGGGCAAAATAAGTGAGAATTCCGCTATGTACCAAACGGAGCGGGGTGACTATCCCTGACAAAAGATGACTTTGAAGGACACGGTGCTTTTTGCCTGGTATCAACGCTGTCCGAGACCGCATTTTACTATGTTTTTCTCATAATTCTCCTTGAGTTTTGGAAGCAGGACGGAGAGGTTCTTCTTTCTGCGGGCAAGGTCGGCACGAAGGTCGTATGGCTTGGGAAGAGTGATGTTGAAGAATTCCTCAAATGCGGCAACCAGGCCGGCAAAGGATTGGCGGGCACCGCTGTCATTGGTGATAAGACCGGAGGAGTCCAGTGAGGCTATCAGCTCCATAAGGCTGGTGGTGGAACCGTTCCAGTGTATGGATGGGACGCCTGAACGCTTTTTCTGCATATCGGAGGAGACCTGACACTCCGGATGCTCCACTGAAAAGAGAAGGAGCTCGATTTCCATCTTGACAAGGGAAGTCGTTTTTGTAAGATATATTTCCATTATATGCTCAGGACGGTGTCCCGGTATGTCTCTGTAGAGATCAAGTTCCAGTTCCAATATCCTGAGATGCCTTAACTTGTCTATCACTGCCTGTTCCCCGTTTGCCAGCAGGGAGAGTTGGGATATGAACTCTCCATAGGCATCGGTTACCTTGTTCTCTGTGATTGTTTTCCCTTCCCGGAAGGTTTCTGCAAAATGTCCGAACAGACGGCTGCTTATTAATGTTTCCATACGCTCCTGATTTAAGTGTTACATCCGGTTTATGTATGGGCCAATGCCATGCCTCATATATGGGAACCGGCATGAAATCTTATAAATATCAGGCGGACAGACAGATAAATTCCACGCTGTCTGTCGGGTGTAAACCTACAATGTACACCTGCCTTACAATATTGTAAGGGATATGTACACTTTTTGTAAGCCCCCTTGCATTGGACAGGCTTTCAGGAAAGGTTCCGGCGGATAAATCCGGCAATCTCTTCCGTGTCCCACAGCTCTTTCAAAGCTGTACACTGTACACCGTTGGAGTTCAGATATTTTATGAATACCCTTCCGGTTCCCGGATTGGGCAGAAATATGACCGCAAAAGGCCTGTTCCTGTATAATAATGTGAAACTGCCCGTAAGTGTTTGTCTGTAACGGATGACCTTGCCGGTTTCCCTGTAAAGGTCGTCTGTTATCGGGACAAGGAGAACGGTTTCTATGATCCTGTGAACGCTGCCTTTTTTTGGGGGAAGCCCCATGGCCTGCGCCGGTCCTGTTTTCCACATTCTTTCCCGGTGTTCAAAGTCGCAGATCTGCATGTGCAGTCTGCCGCGTAGAGAGTGTATCTTCATAACTCATCGTTTTTTGTGGCTTGTTTTTCCAATGTCAAACATAAAAGGAAACCTGTCGGAATGCAAGACAAAAAGAGTTAATCCTATGGGAGTCGGATTTTCCGACACCCTTGCCCGCATCAGATGATTCCATATCTTTTCAGCTTCTCGTACAGGGTCGTACGGCTCATGTTCAGGAGTTTGGCCGTCCTGGAACGGTTGTTTCCCGTCTGTTCAAGCATTTTCACGAGCAGTTGCCGTTCTTTCTCGTCTTCTGAGAGAATCACATTCTCTTCCGGTCTTACACTCAGGTCAAGTTTCATGTTGCCGGCTGTTATCCAGCCGTTGGTGGCAAGCAGCATGGCACTGCGGACGGTATTTCTCAGTTCCCTGATGTTTCCCGGCCATCCGTATTCCCGCATGGCGGCTATGGCAAGACAGTCAAATCCCTGGAGTGAGACCCTGTGTTCCTTGGAAAAACGCTCAAGGAAGAATTTTGCCATGGGAAGTATGTCCTCCGGGCATTCGGACAGTAGGGGGACTCTGATGGTGAACTCGTTGAGACGGTGGAACAGATCCTCACGGAAACGCCCTTCCGTTATGGCTTTCTCCAGATTCTCGTTGGTGGCGGCCAACAGACGGATGTCAAAGCGGCGTTCTTTCGTGGAGCCGACTTGCTTGTAGCATTTTTCCTGCAGGGCACGAAGCAGGAGCATTTGTGTCTTATAGGAAAGGTTGCCTATCTCGTCAAGAAAGAGTGTCCCGCCGTCAGCCTCCTGAAACAGTCCGGGCTTGTCACTGTCAGCGCCGGTGAACGAGCCCTTGCGGTGGCCGAAGAATTCAGATGCGGCAAGCTCTTCGGGAATGGCTCCGCAATCGACCGTTACATACGGCTTGTACTTTCTGCGGCTCTGTTCATGCATCTCCCTGGCTATGTGCTCCTTGCCTGTACCGGAAGCCCCGCGAAGAAGGACGGATATGTCGGAAGCCGCAACCAGGCTTATTTGGCGGTACATCTCCCGGGCCTTGTCACTCTCTCCGCGGTAGAACTCATTTATATCATGTTTTATACGGCTGAAAACCTTGCCAATGGACTCCAGCAGTCTGTCCGGCTGTATGGGTTTGCAAAGGTAGTTTGCGGCACCAAGCTGCATGGCTTCCACCGCATTCTCAACCTGGCCGTAGTTGGTCATTATGAGGAATGGGATATTCAGATGCTTTTCATGTATCCATCTTAACAGTTCCGTACTGTTGCCGTCAGGCAGACGCAGGTCTGCGAGGACAAGGTCATACTCCCCGGATGAAAGTTTCCTGCGTGCAGAGGAAAGATGTGTCACGCATTCCGTCTCCATATTTTTTTTCTTCAGCCAATTGCTGATGCTGCGGCTGAATATTATATCGTCTTCAATTATCAGTATTGTTCTTTTCATGTGCTTCCTCCTGCATTTTTTCAACATGGATGACCAGTTTCGATGCAGCCTGTTCAATCCTGTATATTTCTTTGAGTTGCTTTTCCTGCCATTTGTCCGGATCCGTTGTGACAATTTCATGAAGCGTTTCCATCGGATAGTCCAGGTTCACGGTTTCCCAAAGCGGCAGGTTCTTGTGAAGGATATCCCGAAGGGCTTGTCTGTCATTTCCATGCAGCGCATCGTGCAGCCGGGAGAGTTCCTTACGGCTCTCATCGACAAAGATTCGCAGCATTTCCCTGTGGTTGTCCTCTCCGGCAAAGAGCAGGGACAAGTCCGGTTTCCATACCCGTTCCTTTACCGTTCCGATGATTCCGGATATGCCGGCAAACAGCCTGTCTATGGAGAACGGTTTGCGGATACAGCCGGCAAATCCGCATGAGAGGTAATTCATGTCATCATCCACACGGGCGGTCAGGGCTATTACAGGAATAGTGTTTGCACAGCCTATATTGGAGGAACGGAGCAGCTCAAGAATGGAGAATCCGTCCATTTCAGGCATCTGGATATCTGTCAGCAACACATCATAGCTTTTCTCCCTTATCCGGGCTATGAGTTCACGGCTGGTGGCACATGGGGTGCAGTCCGCCCCGAGCCGCTTGAGCATTTCTCCCGTTATGCGGAGCTGTCTGATATCATCGTCAAGCAGAAGCACGGAAATGCCGTTCAGTCTTGAAATGACGGATACAGGCTCGTTTTCCTCTATCGGAGATTTCTCGTCCGCCTCCCGGAGGGGAAGAATGACAATGAATGTACTGCCTTCCCCCGGGCGGCTTTCAACACGGATATTGCCGCCCATCCGTGAAACAAGACGGTACGATATGGTCAGGCCAAGTCCGAATCCCGGTACGTTACGGGCATTTTCAAGCCGTTCAAAGGCTGTGAATATCCGTTCGGTATCCTTGCTGTCCATCCCACAGCCTGTATCCCGTACTGAAAACCGCAGCTCACCGCCGTGATATTCGGCACTTAGGCATATGCCTCCTTTTTCTGTAAATTTGAGCGCATTGGCAATCAGATTGCTTATGATCTGTTGCAGCTGCCCCCGGTCCCCGCTGACAACAATGTCCATATCAAGGAACTCGCTTGAAAAGCGAAGGTCCTTCTTCCTCGCCTGCAGAACAAAATTGTCAGCGACTTCCTTGAACAGGGATTCCAGATTATAGACCGAGATTTGGGAACGGTTCTGCTCCGTATCCAGCAGGTAAAAATTCATAAGTGTCTCAACAAGTGTAAGCATATAGTCGGATGCGTGCGATATGCTCTCCAGGTATTCACTCCGGCATTCCGGTACGGACTCTTCCGGCAAGAGTTCCGCAGCACCCTTTATGGTACTTAGTGGAGAACGCAGGTCATGAGCGATGGAAAGCATCATGTCTTTTCTTGACTGCAACAGTTCCCTGTTTCTTGTATCCGATGCTTCAAGTTCCTTTTCGTATCTGTATTTCCTGTTTAACTCTCTGTGGATTATGATATACAGTAAAAAAGCAAGCAGGGAGACGGATATGGCAAGAAAGGAAATAACAAGATAAGAGTGTTCCCTTTCTGATACGAACCGCCTGTATCTGTCGGAAATTCGTCGGTTACTTTCAAATTCAAGTGTCCGGATAAGGCTGTTCAGCTTCCGGTTCAGGTCCATGTTTTTCACATACAGGCTGTCCATCTGGGTGGTCAGCTGCCTTTGCTGCGCCTGCCGTTTCCTTGTCACTTCATGGTTCAGGGAATAGAGCATGCCGGTGGTGACGGAAGAGGGAGCTTTTTCTTTTTTCCTTTCCGATTTTTCCTTTTGACGCAGGTAGGCGGATTTTTTCTCTTTTTTGCGGAATATGGAAAAGATGTTTTTTCTCCAAGCGGGTTCCTCACGGAGGCTTTTCTCCTCCGGGACATCGGGGACGTCCTCCACTTTGGATATGATGGACGGAATCCTCTCATTGATGATGTCAGTCTGGCTTTGCAGCCTTTTAAAGGTATTCATGACCGTACCGAGAAGCCGCTCCTTCTCCTTCAGCAGCAGGCAGAGGGTGTCTATTTCACCCTGAAGCCCGGTGGTGTGCGCGTTGCTTTTCAGGATCCGCAATGTGTCGCAGATCTCCCTTCTCCTTTCACTGTATGAAAGATAGTCTTCCTGCTTCCAGACGCTGACCATTTCGCCTTCCGTGGCAAGTTCCAGCAGGTCGGCGTAGATCTGTTCCGTCAGCTGCCAGGTATGGACCAGCTCCCTCTCGTTGCGCAGAAGGGTGTTCCGCTTTATCTGCTCACGGCGGAACAGGCAAATGGTTACGGCAAGCAGCGCTATCAGAATGGCATAGCCTAAGATTATTTTGAGTTTCAATCCCATATGCACCCGTTTATTGTTTTTGCGGCAGAGGCCAATCATGTCTGTAGGAGCACGCCAATATACCCGAAGGTGTAAAGGGCATGAATTCCTATATGGGAAATCCGGGATATCCGCAGAGAAGAAGAATTGCAGGGCGCATCCTGTGGCCAATATAGGGGTACGGACCACAGGTGTTGCCGCTTTTCCTTGCTTCCTTTGAAATTTACCAGATTTCTAATACAAGGTACCAGCCAACACGCTTTAAAATTGTTGTTTTACACTGCCTTACAAATATAATGAAAAAGTTTCATCCTGCAAGAGATGCGAAGGGAATGTTTGGCTCTTTTTATGGTTTCCTGGTGAAAATGGGAGGTTGATCCCAGCCATTTTACTTCATTTCAAACATCTGTGCTTGCGTGCATGTACTTCTCTAACTTCCATGACAGACCAACATCTTGTTGTGTAAAGACCGGGAAGAAAGGTTTTATGGGTTTTGGGATAGTGTTCAACCTGGGAAAATTGCCAATGTTGATAGTGGCAGTGGGCGCAGAGCACTACTTTACCTTGCCCATTCCGGTACTACAATTAAATGTTACCATATATTTAACCATAATGAACAAGTATCAAATGTAGTATAAATCAAGTACACACATAAAACTCTCAGTTTTTGTATAATCCATAGACATCAAAACAAGATAATAAAAAATATACCGATCCTCTTTCTTGAAATTTTTAAGTTTTGTATAATCATAAGAATCCAAAATCCTATGTTCTGCTATCCGGTCTCCTCTATGTCGGTGAAAAAAGAGGAGTTCATTCTCTTTCATAAAATCCTTCTTTACATTTGTCATCCTTCCCAATGGCATGCCACCAACCAAAATATTGCCTTTAAAGTAAGTCTTGGGATTGTCTTCTTTCATACTTTGTGCTAAATTCCGTAAATTTTCACTACTCGCAAATTCAAGACCTTCGTCTATTGTCAAATTCCAGCGAACATCCACCATCATCACTGTTTGAATACTATCTCTCAATTGGGTACTGACCATTACTCCCCAATCATCCCAGAAGTAAGTTATATACTCATGAAAGAAAGCCTTTCCTTTATACGTACGTGTATAAGGTTCACCGAAGATTTCCGTCACCTCTTCAATACTCATTCCCGGCCAGAACTCTTTGCCGTTATACGATATTTTATCACCGTCGAAAATAAACAGATGCTCGGTGTTTACACCCATTTCTTCCAACTCCGAGCGGCTGTAGCGTGTGCCATACAGACCGTCCGTCCTTTCTCCACAGGCTGTTAGCGTGAAGAACAACACTATAAGATAGACTGAGAGGTTGATTCGTATTTTCATGATAACTATGTTTTAATCAGGGTGGTTTATGTACTTTTCATATTCAGGACCTTCGTACGGTGGGTCACCAAAACCTCGTGAGTTAATGGCAATATCAAAGTGTGATATATCATTACCGTCATCAGACTTCTTGATTTTATAGGTATAATATTCTTCTCTGCGGTGTATAGGTGCTTTGGTGTAGTCCCAGTCATACAAGTCACAGTAATAAAGCAGAGGGAACGGATTGTTATCGAATTTCAGATTTGTTTTTTTCAGAAAATCATCCATGTGCATACCTCTGCCCAAAACTGCTCCACCGACAACTATTTTACCCGTAAAATACTGATGTGGGCAACGGTTCTTTAGCCATTTTAGGTTTTCTTCGGATAGAAAGTCATCTAATTCTATATTCCAGTCAATCAGTATTCTGCTTACAGGGGCACTGTCTTTTCCGCTTTCATCGTGTGATACCATAGTGATTCCCATAGAATCCCATATAAATATTCCGGGTTCCGCAAGACGCTCGTAGTGTCCGAATATCTCACACAGTTCTCCTATTGACATTCCCGGCATGAACGGCTTGCCGTTGTAAGTCATTGTCGTATCTGTAAATACAAACAAGTGCTTCCTATTCACCCCCTCTTTTTCGTAGTCTATAGGCGGTTCTTCCGGCAGATGTTCTTCCAAAAATCGGTCTGTTTTTTTCATCAGCGTATCTACTTTGCCCAGAATGTTATCTATGCTTCCCATCGCCTTTTGGTGGTTGTAGCTGCACCCTGTACAGGAGCTGAGCGCGGACAGGCAAAACAGTCCGAAACATAGGGCAACGGCTGCCGGAGCGGGGAGGAATGGATGTTTGTTCATATTATTCTTTGATTGTTGGTTTAAGAAATGATTATTCAATACAAAGAAACCATCGTTTATCTATTGATATACTTTAAATCATAACGGGAATCAATTTGTTTGTTCCTTTTTTCATGCTTAGATGAAGTTCTATATATCCATATTTTATGTATTCTTTTTCATCTCTTAAAAACAGCAAAGCAGCGGGAAAGCCACCATGCTTTTTCGACTTCAAAGAAATACTTTTCCCGTCTGTTGAGAATACCATTCTATATTCTTCAATTGGTTGTAATTCATTTACAGAGTACTTGTTAATAATATCAACATTACCTTTCCAGTCTCTCTCTATGTCTTTTTGAGATTGATACAAAGTAACACCTATTTCTTGGTAAGAGGGTCCAAAATATTCCTTCAATTCGTTTATCTTTTTTTCGGCAATCATTTGTCTTACTCGCTTATACTCTTCTACCACTTTCTGTTCTATATTGGGTATTTCACGCAAATCCACATACTCGTCCCATGTTGTGATTTCGTATGGCACCTGTGCTTCAAATTCTTTTTCTATTTTAATCTGCGATAGCCCTTCCTCGGGAATCTCTATTTCTGGTAATTCAAATACCTTATGCCATGTTCTGTTACCCATACTATCCAACTTCTCAGTAAAATCATAATATCCAATCTCCAGTCTGAAAGGTTTCTCATTCATTATAGTTTTCCTACCCGGAAATGGTTTCAGATTGATTGATATACTTTGTTTGCCGGATTTGAATATTACCGGATTTATGGTTATGGATGTTTCACCGATATTTACAGGTTCTGTAACTTCTGCTGATACATTGTCGTTTATTCTTAGTTCGAATAGACACCCTCTGTTTCCATATCTCGCATAATAAACAGGCCTACTTTCATTTTTGTAAACCATAGAGTCCACCTGCATTTCCATACCTGATTCAGAAACGAATGTACCGTCTTTCTTTTGTGCTTGAGCGTATCCTGCAAGGCTCATGCCCAGCATCGTTATAATCATTATCGCTTTTAGTTTCATACTGCTTTTCATTTTCATATCTTTAATTTTTAATTGCTGTTTCAAAGTTATACCGCCACCCCTAAACTCCCTTTTTCGTTTTCCGATTATTTTTTGCTAACCGTTCAAAGTAGGAATGAAATAGCATCCGTTTTTTAAAACCTTGAGTGCTCATAAAATAGAATTTATATCATAAGAGGAATCAGTTTATCAGTCCCTTTTTTCATTCCGAGATGTAGCTCAATATATCCATACTCTAGCTCATCTCCATTATTTACTTTTCTGATAAAAAGCAAAACACTCGGGAGTCCACCATATTTATTTGATCGTAAAGATACGCTCCGACCATTACTGGAATACACGATGCGATAATCTTCTATTGACTGAAGCTCACTTGTAGCGTATTCCTTTATAATATTATGGGTACTTTTCCAACTTGTCTCAATATCTTCTTTTGTTTGATATATAGTAATGGCAAATTCTTGATAGGAGGGCATAAAATATTTCTTTAACTGCTCTAAATCTTTCTGAGCTATTAATTTTCTGACGTATTCATACTCTTTGACGATTTTCTGTTCAATATCAGGTATTGTTCTTAAATCAACGCAATCATCCCAGTAAGTATATTGATATGGTACATTTGCTTCGAACTCACCCTTCATATCAATGTATGGCAACCCTTTTTCCGGTATTTCAATATCTGGAAGAGTAAAAACTGTATGCCAAGTCGCTTCTCCTGACTCATCTACTTCTTCTGCAAAATCATAATAACCAATTTCCAAGCGAAACGGCTTTTTATTACTTATGACTTCTTCTCCTTTTATGGGCGACAAATGGACTTCAATAGTTTGCTTCCCTGATTTAAATATTGCAGGATTAACGGTTATCAGAGCTTCACCTATATTAGTCGGATAGGTTATTTCTGTCATCAATATATCATTTACTCTCAATTCAAATAAGCAACCCCGATTACCATATTTGGCATAGTATACAGGTCTGCCTTCATTTTTATAAACATAAGAGTCCACATTTTCTTTGGGTACATTACCAATCTCCTTGACATTCGAGTACTCTTGCTTATTTTGAGCATTGGAGCATCCGCCAAGCCCAAAACTAAGTAATCCCATAATCAAAAGTGTTGTAATATCCATAATTGTTCTCATATTTGATATTTGAATTTTCGCAATATTTTTTAATTAACTCTCTCTATAAAAAGCTATGCATTACTCAGACGGTACTTCCGGAGTCGGGTCAAACTCCCTTTCCGCTTTTACCCACGGAAGAGGTTCTGTTCTTGCCTTAGCCACGGAGTATTCCGGAATACCGGAAGTCGTGGTGAAAAGCTGGTACCTTCCGTACATTTTCTTTAAGTCTTCTTTCTGTTCTCTGGTAAGTTCTGTTACATCCGGATTCACCCTGCCTTCCGCATGGTAGCCGCAAGATAAACAGACAAGTCCCATGATAACCAGTATTTTCAGTTTCATATTATGTGTATTATTGGTTTTCTACATTTATGTACTTTTCATATTCAGGACCTTCGTACGGTGGGTCACCAAAACCTCGTGAGTTAATGGCAATATCAAAGTGTGATATATCATTACCGTCATCAGACTTCTTGATTTTATAGGTATAATATTCTTCTCTGCGGTGTATAGGCGCTTTAGTGTAGTCCCAGTCATGCAGATGACAATAGTAAAGTAGAGGGAACGGATTGTTATTAAAGTTCAGATTTGTTTTTTTCAGAAAATCATCCATGTGCATACCTCCGCCCAAAACAGCTCCACCAACAACTATTTTACCCGTAAAATACTGGCGTGGACAACGGTTCTTTAGCCATTTTAGGTCTTCATCGGTTATAAACCCGCTTAATTCGATATTCCAGTTAATCATTATTCCGCTTACAGGGGCACTGTCTCTTCCACTTTTATCGTGTGATACCATAATGATTCCCATAGAATCCCATATAAATATTCCGGGTTCCGCAAGACGCTCGTAGTGTCCGAATATCTCACACAGTTCTCCTATTGACATTCCCGGCATGAACGGCTTGCCGTTGTAAGTCATTGTCGTATCTGTAAATACAAACAAGTGCTTCCTATTCACCCCCTCTTTTT
>OLQN01002558.1_pt1 | contig 12109 bp, 2 predicted proteins | sample 1673181 | NCBI WGS metagenome assembly OLQN01 (sample SAMEA3136763, study PRJEB25190) | human gut metagenome | biome: human gut; feature: human-associated habitat; material: faeces | place: Austria | collected 2013
TCTGATAGCTCCGATGGTTCCGATAGCTAACAGCCAATAGCTAACAGCCAACAGCCAATCCATGGCTGACACATTATATATAACGGACTCATCTATTCCTCGCTTGTCGCTATGTGTAGCTCCTGACAGAGCAATTATGATGAGACTTTGCATAAAGGCGCATCGCTGTGTTGCTTTCGGGATTCGGCTTTATGCAACAGTCTCAAAAAAGACTGCTACACTGACGTGATACTCATTCACTTCAATGCAGCAGTCTAATAAGCAGGATTGATCGTTTACTTCTTGACGACTAGTCGCTCCTGCCATCCAGTGCCTACGAGGAGGTAGACACCATCGCTGAGAGCTGTCAGGTCAATCTGTAGATGCCCCTCTGCATCTGCTTGCATAGCGCACATTAGCTCGCCAGTCATGCTGTGCAGCATCACTTCGCTAGCAGGCGCTATACCCTCCACGATGACATAGTCAGTTGCTGGGTTCGGGTAGAGCTTCACCTGCTGCGTGACGGTCGTCTCCACGCCTGTGTGATCCACAAACGTTGCCTTCACTTCGGTAGCACCCTTGACGACAAACTTCTTCGTGGCAAGGATATCCTCTCCGTTAGCCGTTAGAGCGGTCAGCTCGCATTGATCGTTCTTGCCCGTAGCTTGAACTGTCAAGGTAGTCCCATAGGGTACAGCCTTGAGATCTACGTTCTCGACAATCGAAATCGTACCATGCTCGTTGCTGGTAAGCGTCACGGCAAACGTCTTCTTCTCAAAGATCGCCTTTACTTCAGTAGCACCTTTGACGACGAACTTCTTCGTAGCGAGGATGTCCTCACCGTTGGCAGTAAGTGCTGTTAGTTCGTAACCCTCGGCTGGTGTAGCAACAATGGTCAACTCAGTACCGTAAGCCACAGCATTGAGATCATCTGCACCTGTAGCGGTGATCGTCCCCTCACCCTCCTTAGCGAAGGTGACGGCGAAGGTCTTCTTCGTGAAGGTTGCCTTGACGTCAGTAGCACCCTTTACAACGAACTTCTTCGTAGCGAGGATGTCTTCGCCATTAGCCGTCAGAGCGGTCAACTCGTAGCCCTCGGCTGGTGTAGCGACAATCGTCAACTCTGTGCCGTAAGCGACTGAGTTGAGGTTGTCCGCACCGGTGGCTGTGAGCTTCCCTTCACCCTCCTGTGTGAACGTTACGGTAAAAGTCTTCTTCGTAAAGGTTGCCTTCACTTCAACCGTCTCCTTCACGGTGAACTTCTTGGAGCTTAGGATGTCTTTGCCATTAGCCGTTAGAGCAGTCAACTCGTAGCCCTCGGCTGGTGCAGCCTCAACTGTGAGCTTCGTACCGTAGGGGACTGCGTTGAGATTGTTCGCCCCCGTAGCTGTGAGCTTCCCCTTACCCTCCTTAGCGAAGGTGACAGCGAAGTTCTTCTTCGTGAAGGTTGCCTTGACTTCAGTAGCACCCTTTACAACGAACTTCTTCGTAGCGAGGATATCCGTGCCATTGGCAGTAAGTGCTGTTAGTTCGTAACCCTCAGCTGGAGTAGCAATGACGGTAAGCTCCGTACCGTAGGGGACTGCGTTGAGATCGTCAGCGCCTGTAGCTACGAGCGTTCCTTCACCCTCCTTCGTGAGCTTCACGGCAAACGTCTTCTTCGCAAACGTTGCCTTGACGGTCACATTATCCTTTACAACGAACTTCTTCGTAGCGAGGATGTCCGTGCCGTTGGCAGTAAGTGCCGTAAGCTCATACCCCTCAGATGGAGTAGTGGCAATCGTTAGCTCCGTGCCGTAGGGAACTGCGTTGAGGTCGTCAGCACCTGTAGCTACGAGCGTTCCTTCGCCCTCCTTCGTGAGCTTCACGGCAAACGTCTTCTTCGCAAACGTCGCCTTGACAGTGACATTATCCGTGACAACGATCTTCTTCGTAGCGAGGATGTCCGTGCCGTTGGCAGTAAGTGCCGTAAGCTCGTACCCCTCGGCTGGTGTAGCGTTGATCGTCAACTCTGTGCCGTAAGCGACTGAGTTAAGGTTGCTAGCACCCGTTGCGGTGATCGTACCCTCACCCTCCTTAGTTAGAGAGACTGCAAAGGCTTTCTTCGTGAAGGTCGCTTTGATAGTTAGGTCGCTGGTCACGACTACCTTCTTGGAAGCTAGGATATCCGTGCCATTAGCCGTTAGAGCGGTCAGCTGGTACCCTTCGGCTGGTGTTGCTTCGATCGAGAGCTCCGTGCCGTAGGGGACTGCGTTGAGATCATCTGCTCCAGTAGCGGTGAGCGCACCTTCGCCCTCTTTCGTCAGCGTTACCTTTAAGGGTTGTGCGTCCTCTGCACCCTCGTAGGGAACAAAGTTTTGGATATCGGATTCGAACTTTAGCGTATTCCAGTTCTTACCCTTGGCAATAGCGACATCGGATTTAAGGCAAATATTGCCCTCAAGCTTAGGTCCTTGCACCACAGTAAATATACCGGCTTTCTTGCCGGTACGCTCAGGCAGGCTGTTCACCAAGCGGGTCATCTCTTCGCCTTTGATTTGATTGTCGTAGCAGTAAAGTGCTTCCAATTCGGTATTCTTGGATACATCCAATGCGGTCAGCTGATTGTAAGGGCAGTAAAGACTTGTCAACGCGGTGTTCTTGGATACATCCAATGCAGTCAGTTGATTTTGATGGCAGTAAAGACTTGTCAACGCGGTGTTCTTGGATACATCCAATGCAGTCAGTTGATTTTGATGGCAGTAAAGACTTGTCAACGCGGTGTTCTTGGATACATCCAACGCAGTCAGTTGATTTCGCCGGCAGTAAAGACTTGTCAATGCAGTGTTTTTTGATACGTCTAATGCGGTCAGCTGATTATCAGAGCAATCAAGGATCTGCAATTCGCCATTATGTGACACATCAAGGTGGGTCAGCTGGTTCTCCCCGACACCTAATCCAGTCAGCTTAGTACACGAAGAAAGATCGAGTTGCGTCAGTTTATTTTCATAACACACCAAGGTAGTCAATGCACGAGCATGTGACAGGTCTAGACTGGTCAGCTGATTACCATCACAGGACAACAGTGTAAGCGTCTCGCAGTTTATGTCTAAGCTCGTCAACTGATTCTCATGCGAGGGAGGCGTATCCATATCTACAGCACCATCACACTGTAGGAGTGTCAGGTTCCCCCGGAGGGTGACTGTCTGGTTCGTGAGCGTATAGAGATGCCCCGTGCCATCGAGGATCAGCGACTCCTTGAGACCCTCAGCGATGACAGTCTGCCCCTCGACGGGACTCACCGCCAGCATAATCTGCTCGCCTACTGCCCTAGAGGTGGTCATCGTGATGACACCGTCACCGACAGAGGGCTGAGAGTCGTCCTCTCCCTCGTAAGGGTTGTCATATATATCTTTGACTTTCCAATTTTTAGCCTTGGCGATGGCGACGTCACTCTTGAGACATTTGCCAGGTACGAAGGTACCCTCTTCCTGACCCGTACGATCAGATAGGGTCTTGACTAGTTGTGTCATCCTCTCTCTCTCGATCGGATTACCATCGCAATAAAGACCTTCCAGATTGGGGTTGTGCGACACGTCAAGGCTAGTCAGCTGATTATTGGGCAGATCTAAGAACCGTAGGTTAAGACACTGAGACAAATCTAGGTCAGTCAGTCGGTTTTCAGAAACGAGCAAGCTGGTCAAGGCTCGAGCATGTGACAAGTCTAGAGTCTCTAGCTGATTATTAAAACAGTATAGTCTAGTAAGAGCTTCGTTGTGCGTAATGTCCAAGCTTTGGAGCGAATTCCTAGAGCAGTTCAGCTCGCTTAATGTCTTACAGCCTGACACGTCCAAGCTTTGGAGCAAATTCTCAGAGCAGTCCAGCTCTCTTAATGTCTTACAGCTTGACACGTCCAAGCTGGTCAATTGGTTCTGATGAGAGATAGGCGACCCCTCGCCTCGGGAATAGAGTCCATTACAGTTCAAAGACGTCAAGTTCCCTCGGAGGGTGACTGTCTGGCTCGTGAGCGTATAGAAATGCCCCGTGCCATCGAGTGTCAGCGGCTCCTTGAGGCCCTCAGCGATGACTGTCTGCCCCTCGACGGGACGCATCGACAACCTAATCTGCTCGCCTACTGCCCTAGAGGTGGTCATCGTGATGACACCATCACCGACAGAGGGCTGAGAGTCGTCCTCTCCCTCGTAGAGGTAATATTTAAGCTTTCCGTTTTCTATAGTCGCTAGAGCGACTTGCCAGTTCTTAGCTTTAGCTATTGCAACATCGCTCTTGAGACATCTATTTCTCTCCTCTTGAGAGAGAGCATAAACGGCAAAGACCCCAGCCTCCTTACCTGTGCGGTCGGGGAGGCTATTGACCAATTGCGTCATCGCGTCTCCCTTAATCTGATTAAGAAAGCACGCTAGACCCTTTAAGGAGCTACATTGGGAGACATCAAGATTTGTCAACTCATTTGCTATACAGAAGAGCTGAGTGATGTCTCCTCGTAGGGATACTTGTTGGCTTGTAAGGGTATAGTCGACCCACTCTTTTTCTTTTGGAGTCCCTGTCGCTCCTTCTATTACGACATCACCTTCCGCCAAGTAGGAGAAGGAGATATTTTCTCCGACTGCCCGTGCCGTGGTCATCGTGATGACTCCATCACCGACCACTAGCTCACCATCACAGTATACGGAGAGCTTAGCCTCCTCCATAAGAGGTATTACACTGATGATACGTTCCTCATCACTTGCCTCGACAAAGGTGGCTGTGAGCGTAATATTATCGCCACGCTTTGCGCCTATCTGACTAAGTTCGTCTGCTAGGTTTGGGGCAACAAGCTGCTCACCTCCAGCAGGAATGTCAATCTGCGTCCAACGGGTGCTAGCCGTCTGCTTCTCCTTCTGTAGCTCCCAGCGATAGAAGACACGGTTTGTTGGTGTCTTCGTACCTATATTGCGTATGCGTATCTGTGAGAGGTTGCCACTGTTCACATTTACCGTGACAGGCTGATCTGAGGAGAGGACGTAAGCTGTACGTATGTCGGTCGCAGACTGTATGGAGACAGTAGTCGTCGATAACTGGTTAAAGCGATCTCCGATGAAATACCCTACTTCTAGCTCCACATCTCCAGATCCATAGGGGAATCGGTCTATCTCGAAGGTAACCTCTTTGACCGCTCCAGCATCTATCGCTGGGAGTATATTGACTACTGGTTCAAATATCCGTTCACCGACCTTTCTAGCGTATAGGTATAGTTGGCCGAAGAACTCTACTCGCCCTGTATTGCGTAGCTGGAGGGAAACTTTGCTCTTTTCATAGCCTACGATAGAGCTCTGAACAGATCCTGCGACCAGCTCTAGCATAGAGAGATTGCTACTAGCCTCCTCTGTTACGACATAGGAGCCATCGCTCTCCTGCGTGATCGTGTAGGTGTGACGATACTGCTCTTTGGCACGTTCGTGCTGACCGCAAGGTCTCCACGCAGTCTGACCCTTAGCATCTGTATGACGATATGCGAGGAAGAAGTCCCACGTACCGACACCGATGTGATTACTCAGCTGTAGCTCTTCGGGGTCGATGCTAAAGTCTTGATAAAGTCCATCAATACGAGCATTGCGTGCGTATTGATCTAGGTACAGCGTATCTGTCGTTCCGACCTTGGTCACGCCATAGGTTACGGACCCATCGTATGGAGTCGCATCAGTTGTTAATGTAACGGTGTACTCTGCACTAGCATCAAGTGTACCCTCTGTGAAGGTCATCCCAAATCGCCACGTGGTCACCAGCGAAGACTCCTGTCTCTGAGATGAGCCGGTCTTGTCGGGCTTGATGCCTACGACTGCTCCTTGGCCGAGACTGAAGCCTCCTCCAGCACCACCACCTATACCGAGATCTGAGGGGACGAGGTAGTTGAGGTTGAAGTAGCCATCGCTCATGCCTCCCCAGCCCCAATTGATATGAAAGAGTCCCTCCATATCGTAACCATCACAGACAAAAGCATGACCACCGCCACTACCACTACCACTATAGACTACAGGACGAGCGGCTATCAGCTCGGCACGTAGCATCTGCTCCCAAGAGGACTGAGTATAATTGCTTCGACTCTTGAAGCTCACCCTCTTGTCATAGCGGAAGTGATCTGCCAAAGCTCGTGCTACAAGGGGCGTATAGGAGCCACTACCACTGGGTGCGTACATCATCTCGACAGCGACACCTGCATGGTAGGCAAGCGTAGAGAGTGCTTGGGTCTCCTCAGAGGTCGCAGACGATGGGTCGTTATACCGCTCAGGCATATGCGCCCAGTCATACGTAGTAGCCCCGTAGTCTACACTATGCTGGCGGTTACTTCTTTCTTCTGTATAGGAGAAGGTTCCCTCACCCTGCGTAGGCCACTGATGATAACGCATCACCTGCGTATAGGCGGTTGCGACACAACCGACTGGCATATGCTTTCCTTGATTGTCGGTAGGAGTCTGATTATTCCACGGGGCACTCTGATTCCACTGTATGTTTCCCAACAAAGGAGCAATCTGTGCTGGCTCTGTAGCGGTTCGGGGTGTAGGTCTGAGAGAGCTACGCAAACCTACACTAGAGGTAAGCTCATCGATACGCTCCTGACAAGCCTTGAGAAAGGCTCGGAGCTGTTCGGGCATATCCTGCTCAAGGACTTGTCCAGTCGTAGCGTAGCCGATATAGGGTGTCAGCTCATCATCACCAGCGATGATGACGAAGCCTGCATTGCTACCTCTATTATAAATATAGTAGTAGCGAGCCTTGTCGCCCGATAGGGTGCGTAGCTCTACACCAGCACTCTGACGTATCGGAGCTGATACGAGACTGAGCGGTTGTTGCGCAGGAGCCAACACCTTATGTGCATAGGCTACTTGATGGAAAAATTGCTCGGCGAGGTGTCGAGCTTCACGCTCGCTCAGAGGCCGAGCAAAGAGCGCACTCACACTACAGAGTAGTATGAGCGAGAGGGCAAGCAAATGTCGCCAACGGATTTGTAGAGAGTTCATATATGATTGATTAGAATGTTGTCGAGATTGATTAGAATGAGGCTAGTCGCATCGCTTTATATGACAAGGTGATGACCTGTAGAGACGAAGCAATATGTCCGCCTCTACAGGTCGTCACCTAATCCTTAGTGCTGGACTATGATACGATGTGTTTGGTCGGCTATGCGGAGGAGGTAAGTACCCTCAGCATAAGCGGAGAGATCTATGCGAAGCGTCCCCTCGGCATCGGTCTCATCCTCGTAGAGGCGCATACCCTCCATACTATATAAGGTAACTAATGTAGCGGGGAGTGTACCCTCTACGATAATGTACTCTCTAGCAGGATTGGGATAGAGGCGCATAGTCTCTCTGTGAGACTTATCGATATCTGTCTTCTGTGTGAAGGTCGCTTCTATCTTGGTTTTTGTCTTTATGGTAAAACTCTTGGAAGCTAGGATGTCGGTGCCGTTTGCCGTGAGTGCGGTCAGTTCGTATGCTTCACTATCGCATATAGCTTGGATTGTGATTTTGGTACCACAAGGGACTGCTTTACTGTCTACATTTCCTACAATAGTGATATGACCTCCCCGATTACTGCTGAGGATGACGGGGTAGCTAGCAGACATATCTAGCCCCTCGTATGAGGTTGAACCCTCGTCTTGCATCATATAGACTTTCCAGTTTTTACTTCGAGCTATTGCGACATCGGAGATCAAGCAAATATTCTCCTCGTCCACTCTGTATGATACAGCATAAAGATCTTTAGACCATTCAGGATCATCCTTTGACAACCCTTTTACGAGCTGTGTCATAGCTTCTCCTTGTATACGATTCATATGACAAGAGACTTCCCTCAGTCCCCTGCATTGTAAGATGTCCAGCTGGGAGAGTCTGTTATAGGAGCAGTCCAACTCACTGAGGTCTCCCCCTTGAGGTAGGATCAGCTTCGTGAGCTTGTTCTTAGCACAGTTCAAGATCTTTAGATTTTTATGATGCGAGAGGTCTAAGGTTGTCAGCTCGTTGTCACCACAATAGACTTTGATTAAAGCTCTATTTTGTGACAGATCTAGAGATGTCAATCCATTGTTGACACAATACAACTCCTCCAAGTGCTGATAGTACGTAAGGTCTAAGTCCTTAAGCGGATTGTTCGAACAGCTAAGCTCTACGAGACTTAGTGTGCGAGGCAACTGTAACGAGGTCAGTCCAGCACTACGGCACCAAATATTCTCCAATAGCATACAGTGTGAAAGGTCTAACGTACCTAGATCGTTACCACCACAACTCAACTGGTCCAAAAGGGCATTCTGAGATAGGTCCAGATGGGTGAGTTGATTACCAGAGCAATCAAGCTGCTTCAAAGACGGACACTTGGAGACATCTATATCGGTAATGCGATTCCTTGCACAGCCGAGCCATGTCAAATCGCCTCGTATCGTGATCTGCTGGCTTGTTATCTTATAGCTATACGTCCAGTTGTCCACAGTAGGAGTTCCCTCAATACCATCAATTATGACGGAACTAGAAGCACCTATAGCCAGCGTTATTTTGTCCCCGATCTGCTTGCTTGTGATTAGGGTGACAACGCTACCTGTGGTCTCACCCCCATCTTCTCCCTCATAAGGCTCGTAGGTACCTCCGTTAGTTGAGGTGAGCTTTATCTTACGTGCGTTCCAATTTTTCTTTGTGGCTATGCGTACATCCGACTTGAAGCACAGATTGCCCTCCTGAGGACTAGTAGACATAATGCCAAGGAATCCAGCCTCTTTACCGTTGCGGTTGGGTAGGCTATTGACGAGCTGTGTCATCGCCTCTCCCCTGATCTGATTAGCATAGCACTCCAAGAGTTTGAATGACGGAGAGTTAGGCAGAGCGATATGGGTTAATTGGTTATTCGCACACCACAACTCTTGAAGTAAGCCACAATGCGACACGTCTAGACTAGAGAGTTGATTCTGATCACAGTATAGGATCTCTAAAGAGTTACAATCTGAGAGTTCTAGATGCGTCAGCATATTCCCTCGGCAATCTAGATACTTCAAGGCTCTTGTACCTGTAAGGTTTAGCTGAGCCAACTTATTATACCAACAGGATAGCGACTCTATCGTGGGGCTTTGGGATAGATCTATGCTCGTGATTTGACCCGGTCCGAAGAAGATAGAGGTGACATCGCCATAGATAACAAATTGGGGTTCGTCAATGAGCAGTACAGACCCTCCACTGTAACTAGCTCCTTCAAAGCGTATATCTCCTTTTGCTTCGATCTGAAAGTATATTCCTTGTCCGATAGGGGTGTCTGTCGTTACGACAATTCTACCCGTACCGACTGCTCTCAAATGAGGACTGCGAGCAGTCTCCTCTCCTACTTCTTGAGCATCGAGGTATAGTATGGACAGAAGAAGGCAGAGCAACGCATATCCCCCTTGTTGTAACAAAGAGAGCAGACTCCGACATCTCGATGTTGCTAAAATATCCCTATTCATACTTCTATTGATTGAAATGGTGTCGGTTAGCTCAAATAAGCTACCCGACACGAGTTTATGATAATAATCCTTAGTGCTGGACTATGATACGGTGTATTTGGTCGGCTATGCGGAGGAGGTAAGTACCCTCAGCATAAGCGGAGAGATCTATGCGAAGCGTCCCCTCGGCATCGGTCTCATCCTCGTAGAGGCGCATACCCTCCATACTATATAAGGTAACTAATGTAGCGGGGAGTGTACCCTCTACGATAATGTACTCTCTAGCAGGATTGGGGTAAAAGCGAATAGCTTCGGTATTGACTTCCGCTATATTCGTATGGTCTACGAAGGTTGCCTTCACTTCGGTAGCACCCTTGACGACAAACTGCTTCGTGGCAAGGATATCCTCTCCGTTAGCCGTTAGGGCGGTCAGCTCGCATTGATCGTTCTTGCCCGTAGCTTGAACTGTCAAGGTAGTCCCATAGGGTACCGCCTTGAGATCTACGTTCTCGACAATCGAAATCGTACCATGCTCATTGCTCGTTAGGGTCACTGCGAAGGTTTGCTGTACGAAGGTCGTCTTGAGCAAAACATCTGCCGTGCCGACCGTACACTCGAAGGTCGCTAGACCCGTGTAGGGTGTCAGTTCGATCTCCGCTTCGCTGAGTAGCCACTTGTCTACCTTGTAGCCCGTGACAGGCTGTGCCGTGAAGATGATCTTATCACCCTCCCTTGCCGTACTACCAGAGGTAAAGGGTGCACCTTCCTTTATGGCATTGAGGGTACCATTGCCGTCTGTGGTAAAGGTAATTTTATATTCAGGCTTTGACTTTTTGGAGAAGGTTGCCTTTACTTCAGTAGCACCTTTTACAACGAACTTCTTCGTCGCTAGGATGTCTGTGCCGTTGGCCGTAAGTGCAGTAAGCTCGTACCCCTCAGCTGGAGTAGCTTTGATTGTTAGCTCCGTACCGTAGGGGACAGCGGTGAGATCGTCGGCTCCCGTAGCGGTAAGCGTACCTTCGCCCTCCTTAGTCAGCGTCACGGCAAACGCCATCTTCGTAAAGGTTGCCTTTACTTCAGTAGCACCTTTTACAACGAACTTCTTCGTCGCTAGGATGTCTGTGCCGTTGGCCGTGAGAGCTGTCAACTTGTAGCCGTCAGCCGGTGTCGCTACGATGGTCAGCTCGGTACCCTCCGGAACGGCGTTGAGGTTGTCCGCACCGGTAGCGGTGAGCGTGCCTTCGCCCTCCTTAGTCAGCGTTACCTTTAAGGGTTGTGTCTCCTCTTCGCCCTCGTAGGCAACATACTTTTGGGTATTGGATTTGTACTTTAGCGTATTCCAGTTCTTTCCCTTGGCAATAGCGACATCGGATTTAAGGCAAATATTGCCCTCAGGAGCCGGTTCTTGCACTACGGTAAATTTACCAGCATTCTTTCCGGTACGGTCTGGTAGACTGTTCACCAAGCGGGTCATCTCTTCGCCTTTGATTTGATTGCCATGGCACCTAAGTGTTCCCAATGCGGTATTTTTGGATACATCCAATGCAGTCAGTTGATTGTTGTAGCATACAAGCCATATCAATGCGGTGTTTTGGGAGACATCCAATGCGGTCAGCTTATTGCCGTCGAAGAAAAGTTCTGTCAACGCAGTGTTTTTTGATACGTCTAATGCGGTCAGCTGATTGTCAGAGCAGTAAAGCTTTTCTAGTGCGGTATTCTGGGATACATCCAATGCGGTCAGCTTATTGTTGAAGCAACCTAGGGTTGTCAAAGCCGTATTCTTTGATAGATCCAACATGGTCAGCTTATTGTTGAAGCAGTCAAGCCATATCAGTGCGGTATTCTGGGATACATCCAACGCAGTCAGCTGATTGATGCCGCAGAAAAGCTTTGTTAACACGGTGTTTTCGGAAACATCCAATGCCGTCAGCTTATTGTCAGAGCAGGAAAGCTTTGTTAACACGATGTTTTGGGAAACATCCAATGCAGTCAGTTGATTTTGCTGGCAGTTAAGTGTTTCCAATTTGGTTTTCTTGGAAACATCCAACGCCGTCAGTTGATTGCGGTAGCAGTCAAGCCTTGTCAATGCGGTGTTTTGGGAAACATCCAACGCCGTCAGTTGATTGTCGTAGCAGTCAAGCCTTGTCAAGGCGGTGTTTTGGGAAACATCCAATGCCGTCAGTTGATTGTCGTAGCATTTAAGCTCTGTCAAGGCGGTACAGCCCGAGACGTTCAAGCTGGTCAGTTTGTTGCGGTGGCAGTAAAGGTCTTTCAAGGCGGTACAGCTCGAGACATCCAAGCTGGTCAGTTGATTGTCATAGCATTTAAGCTCTGTCAAGGCGGTACAGCCCGAGACGTTCAAGCTGGTCAGTTTGTTGCCGAAGCATTTAAGCGATGTCAAGATAGTGCAACTAGACACGTTCAAATTGGTCAGTTTGTTGTTCCAACCGTTAAACTTTGTGACATCGCCTCGAATGATGACAGTTTGGCGGGTAAGGGTGTAGGTAGCGGAGCCTCTGGAAAACGGCTCTTTGACACCCTCGATGGTGACGTTGCCACTAGCCCAAATTTCTAATGTGATTTTCTCTCCGACGGTCTTGGAGGTGGTCATCGTGATGACACCCTCGCTACCAGTGCGGAGTGCATCGGAGGTAGTAGACGAGGGCTGGGAGGATTCCTCGGCTTGTAGCC
>OLQN01002563.1_pt1 | contig 12080 bp, 13 predicted proteins | sample 1673181 | NCBI WGS metagenome assembly OLQN01 (sample SAMEA3136763, study PRJEB25190) | human gut metagenome | biome: human gut; feature: human-associated habitat; material: faeces | place: Austria | collected 2013
AAATACATAGACCTCCTACACCAAACTCAAATATACCACTGCGTAAGGCGGCTATTATATATAATATATCCATATATAAGTTAGCTATAATAAAATGCCCAAACAATTAAAATGCCATCCTAGGCTACTCATATATTCCGGTCTACGAATACAATGTTTATTACTCCAAGAAAAATTAACCAACCACTTCCTTTTACTCATTGTTCGCACCTCCTAATATTTTTTCTGCTACACTAAGCAGAAATACACGTTGTTTATAGTTATTATTTAAAATTTCACGTCCTTTAGTTGTTATGTAATATTCTTTTTTCGAATTATCAACCTCTTGTTCGACAATCCACCCAGCAGCAACCATTTTTGCAAGTGTTGTATACATTGTAGCAGGACCTATAATAACTTTACCTTGCGTTAACTCGTTCACCCGTTGCATAATCATATACCCATGAATCGGTTCAGTTAACACCAATAACGTAAAGAAGATGCTATCAGTTAACTCTCCTGTTTCATAGGGGCTTAACTTTGCCATTACTACACTCCTTTCGCTAATTAGAGATTATCTATATCCATAATAGATATACCCATCATTGATATTATTGTATATCCATTATGAATATATGTCAAGAAAAATTCAAATTAAAATAATTGTTGTTTAAAACATTCTTATATCTCTGTAATTTCTTAATCATAAACCCTGCAATGAATTTATTAATAAATGATTGCATAATAAAATATGGAACCTGAATTTTTTCATGTTCCATATTAAACTTAATACAAAATTTATCAATTATTTTTTCTCGTGGACTTGTCTTAAACCAACAACTTTATAAAGATGTCTATAATTGATTTAACCGTTGTCCAAATCTACTTAACAAAAACTTCTAAATACCTAATAATCTCCAAAGCCAGCTTTACAAAATAGATTTCTTCTAAACCTCAATTTTAAAGTCACCTTATAAAATCATTACCAAAGAGTTTTACTTATCAACTTTATTCCCTGCATCTAACCACGCCGCAATACCTCCGGGGTATCTATAAACATTTTTATATCCTGCTTGTCTGGCAAGCACAGCACCGACATGAGATCTTTCACATGATGTAAATCCGCAATAAAGAATAATCTTTTTATCTTTATTATCTCCTAAAATTTTCAAGAAATTATCTTTTTCTTCTTGTTTTAAATCCTTCATCTCTTTAGGAAGCCCAGCATTAACCGCTCCTTTAATTTTAGTTTCAGCAAATCGCTCTGCAGGAATTGTATCAATCAAAAGTATATCTTCGTTAGAATCAATCGCTTTTTTTAATTCATCTGTACTGATAAGATTATAATCTCCCTCTTTAGTTGCGTTTACCAACCTAATCGCAGATTTTTCTACAGCATTTTCTTTACCGTCTTTTGCCGAACGATTAAGTCCGTCCCCACTACTGCATCCCGCAATAGTAACTGCTAAAAGATACCCCATTATTCCGGTGCTGATTTTTTTAAATTTTTTCATATAATATATCTCCTTTATATTTATATAGTTACACTACAATTATAACATAAAAACAAAGTAAAAATAATGATGTATAACAACTATAAATAAGGTTAATAGTTAAAGAAAAAAATTTTTTATAACTTCACGCCGTAATTCAAACTTTGATCGCTATTTCACCTAATTAATACAAGCATAAACTATAAATAAAATTAAATGAAGATTATAAAATTAAATTAGTTGCCTAAAAAATATTAAGGGGATTTTTATTATCTTAAACTAATTTTTACACCTTTATATTATAAAATTTACTTTTAAAATAATATAATTAATTTATAAAAACTCGCTTCATTTTTTATATATTATAATCTTATGGAGTAAAATTACAATTACACAGGAGGAATATATTATGGGCTGGTTTGGAAAGAAGAAAGAATGGGATACTTAAAAATCCGACGCAAACAAGAGCAGATTAAGAGAATTATTTAATAGGGTTATGGAGGACGGAGACTCCTATGATATTGTTTATGAGTATAATTTAAATATAAAAATAGTGATTATATTTTGGCGCGTAAAACCACATACACATATACAAGTTTAATTATTGAGCATAGCTCTCTTGTAAACAACTCCGGTACTTGAGGGATGCAGTGAAGCTGAAATTTTTAGAAAAGACAATATTAAAAAAGCAAAAATTGCTATAGGTATGTATACCATTTATCATCAAGGCGGATTGATGGCAGGATATACTCAATTTGCAACTTTGGCAGGAAATGATGAAAAATTTCTTGCTTATGTATACCAACCGGAAGAATATGACAAATTTGATACATTTTCAAAAAAATTTCTGGTAAATAAGCTATGAGGTGGCTAACATATTTTTTAATCTTTTTAGTCATTTGTATTATATGGTTTTTTATTACACGGATTTGGGTAAGTAGAGTAGATTTGATTATATCTATTTTCAAGAAAATATTAGAACTTAATAAGAATGACAACGCAGAAAATTGGCATACTTTGGAAGAAATTAGGAACAAGAATAAAAAAATTAAATAAACAGATACAATTAAATTTTCTTCATTAGCAAATACGAAGAACGAAAGAATAAGAATAAAATGCTAAGCAACACCCTATTGTTTAGCATTTTTTTAATTACTATTTAAATAAAAATTTTTTACACCTAGAAACAACTAAAATATGTAATCTAAAATATCACATCTTGTTACCAAACCCCTAAAATCCCTATTAAATATAAATTTGTCATAAGTGACATTGTTCTCATCATTTATCTACGAACGGTATAATAACTATAAACTTTTTATTACAGGATTTATATTTAAAACATTGTTTTTTTTAATTCTAAGTATAAAGATAAGCCGGATATTTTTAATAGATTAATTCTAATTTCTCTTTTGGCTTCCATTTCTTATTTTGCGGTTTATGCCGCAAGGAGTATCCTCCTGATAAATCAACTATCCTTTTCCACTCTCTTTTTCTCTATTTTGCAGATTTGTCGGTACGCCCTAACATCTGTTTAACAAACTCCGGCATTTCCACATTTCCACCCTTTTTAGCGATAAGTTCTTTAACGAACTCCGGCATTTCAGGTACACTGTCTTCCATACTATCAGGATTCATCTCATCAAAGGTACTTTTCTCCGGATTTGAAAATCTAAACTCGTTATGTTTATTTTTTTCAACAACACTGACCAAAATATCAATAAAACGCTCATCAAAATTCGGCATCGGCGGTCTGTGATAATTAACACCAAAATCTTCACAAAGGTCTTTACATTCTACATCATTATCAAACAATACTTCTATATGCTCGCTGACAAAACTAAGCGGAACAAAAATGTAGTGTTCCGGATGAGAACTTTGTCCTTTTAAATACTCCAACACATCAGGTTTAACCCACGGCATACCAATATCACTTTCACTCTGCCAAGTATTAACGTAATTTTCCGGTTCAAGTCGAATGGTATTTGCGATTAAATCTGTCATATTAAAAACTTGTTCGATATACGGATCACTATATTTAAAAGCTATTTCCGGTACACTGTGTGCTGAGAAAATAACTTTATAACTATCACCTTTAACCTTATTCTCAATTATTTTTCCAATCTCCGTTGCCCAATAATTAATCAATTTTTCTTCATCATACCACGATTTAATAATATTAAATTTAATTTTTTCACTTTTAATAAACTTCTCATACCCCATTATGGAATAAAAAGAATAATGCGGTTCAAGTATTAAACAAATACACTCATCAATATTATCATTTTCCATTTGACATATCGCATCCGGAATAAACGGAGCAGAAAATTTATTTGCAAAATATACTTGATACTCATCTGAAACTTTTTTTGTAAATAATTCTACAGTTTTTTTAGTAATTTCTTGCAAAGGAGAACCATTAATTTTTAAATAATTGTTTAATAAAATATTTATTTCTTCATCTCTTGGCCTAACCCCACGGCGAATATTTGTAAAAAATTCCGCAATGCCCTCAAAAGTACATTCTGCAGGAGAACCATATGTCATAACTAAAATTGCTTTTTTCACCATACTAAAAACCTCATTTTTATTTTATATTTACATTATAGCATTTATAAATTAAAAAAGCGAAAAAATGTTACAAAAGATAACAAAATTTTATATTTTATAAAAAAAATAAACTCGAGTTGAAGAAAATTATTAAAGATATTATATCATTTTTAAAAGCGGTATAACCAAAATAAAAATTATAAAATAATATTCCATATATTTCCGCCTAGTATTGATAGATACAACTTAAAACGAATTCAAAACTGAAATTTCTAATAGAATTTTCTTATTAGCAATTAAACATAAGGGTTCATCAGTTTGGAAATTCGCTTTAAAGAGCTTCCCTAAAATCTAATAAACTGGACGGGAGCGACTGAAAATCTATTTCTAACGAAATCAAGATTTTCAAGTCACTCCCGTTTATATTTTTTATTTTTTCTTCTTAAATATATCCTCTTTAAATAAAGGTACATTGTCAAAATAATCACCCTTATAAAGTGGGTGACACTTTAGTAATCTTTTTACAGTTAAGTATGTTCCCAGAAAAAATCCGAATTTTTGATAACTCTCCAAAGCATACGCCGAACAAGTCGGAGAAAATCGACACGTACTTGGAGTATGGGCAGAATGTTTTCGATATAAATTAATTAAAAATATACATAGTTTTGCCATCGTACACCTCTTTTCTACACTAATTCTACCAAGTGACAATTATTATTTCAACTAATCAAAACTCTTGCTGAATGTCTATTGGTTTTTTTGTCTTTTCTAAATCAGTTAATTACCAAAAGTTTTTATTTAAGTTAATTATTTTTTAAATTTCATTATAAATTTTTAACTTAGTGTTTTTTCACCGGCAAAAGATACGATAATAATTCTCATTATTTTTCAAAACCCGTCTTTCTTTACATCAAATTTTCACGATGTTATAATCGAACTATGGTTTTAAGAATATTAATCATTCTTAATCAGCTTTTAATTTCAAAATGTTGATATATAACCTATATAAATTTTACAAAGGAGATTTAAATATGACACATAAAAAAGAATTAAATAAATTAGTAGCAAATCTAACAGTATTATACACGAAATTACACAGTTTTCACTGGTATGTTAAAGGACATTCGTTCTATACTCTTCACCAAGTATTTGAAAATTACTATAATAACGTAACTGAAACTTTAGACGAAGCAGCTGAAAGATTACTAGCTATTGGCGGGCATCCGGTTTCTACATTAAAAGGTTCTTTAGAATTGGCAACTATTAAGGAAGCAACAGAAAAAGAAACAACACAAGAAATGGTCGCTCAAGTGTTAAAAGATTTCGAATTATTAATCAATGATCTTACCTACCTAATGAGCGTAGCAGAAAACGAAGGAGACCAAGGAACTTCTGACTTTGCACTTGGGGTAAAAACAGAATTGGAAAAAAATGTGTGGATGTTAAAAGCATACTTAGCATAATATTTATTTAAAATTTTTTATTAACCTGAACTTTGATAAAATCATCGTTTAGGTTTTTAATTTACATAATAAATTGTATTCTTAACTGAAAAATAATATTTTATTACAACAAAATTTCAAAATTAAAAGGGTTATTACATTATTATAATACAAGAAAAATTCTACCAATATTCAATATTTTATCATCTATGTTGAAACTTAATTAAATTTTTTAAAACATAATTATTTACATTTAACTTTTATAGTTGTATAATGAAACTATAAAAATAATATAAATTATCTTCGGGGCAGGGCGTAATTCCCGACCGGCGGTTAAAGTCCGCGAGCGAAAGTTGATTTGGTGAAATTCCAAAACCGACAGTATAGTCTGGATGATAGAAGATATAGAATAATAATTTTTGATTTGAAGTGGTACTCTTTTTAGCGTACGTATATTTGTTGTACTTTTCTCTAATAAAATTATTTTCATACCTTTAGTCCCGTATTTTAGAATACGGTTATTTTTTTGCCTATGAAGATAGGAAAGAGGTTTAATATGTATAAAAAAAATGTTCATTCGCTGGTTCTTAGCGGAATGCTTGCAGTTATCGCTCTACTTCTATCTTTTTTTAGTTTTGCTGTGCCGTTTTTGCCACCATTTCTAAAATTTGATTTTACGTTTATTCCATTATTTATGGCAATATTACTTCTTGGTTATAAGGAAGCGTTGGTAGTTTCTCTTTTAAAAAACTTCTTACACTTCGCACTTGTTTCTCATGAACCGGTAGGAGCTGTGGCAAATATTGCGGTAGAATTTATTTTCCTTAGTATTATTATACTGGTTTATAAAAAAGGTATTTTCAAAATTATAATAGGCTGTATTGTCGCAACAATTGCAATTACGCTTTTCATGGCTCTATTTAACTACTTCGTTTTGTTGCCGGCTTATGGTTATATTATGAATTTAGGCGACATTGTAAAAAATATTAAAACTATAGTTAGTGTTGGGATTATTCCGTTTAATCTTATAAAAGGTTCGTTGGTTACTTTCTTATTCTTTGTTACGAAAAGAGTTTATAAGTCTATACCGGCGAGTATTAAAACAAGATTTGCTTAAAAAATTACCACCCCTTTTTTAAGGGGTGGCTTTTTCTTTACGGGTATAATTCAAAGATTACTCGCTCGCACGACGAGATTTTACATTTTACCTTTGTTTAAACCCAATTTTATTTTTTGGTATTTCCTATCTGTTAAATAGGTATTTGTTTCAATTACTTCAAAACAGTTCTCTATACTATTTTATCATTATTTCAACGTGCTTTTCCGTTATATTCTATTTTTTCTCCCAAGCATTACCGTTAATATAATTAGATTTTTGATAATTATTTTTACGTGGCTTTGTCGGAAGCGTCATCGCTAAAATAATATATACCACTATCGCTCCACCGAATGAAATTAAACTGACACAAAGCCATAGAACACGCAACAATGTTATATTGATACCGAAACGATTGGATAGTCCTTGGCAAACTCCGGCAATCATCGCTCCACTAGGTTCTTTATAAATTTTTTTATCTTCCAAGTAACCTAAAAATCTTTCCCACAATTTATTTAAATTATTAATCATAAATCTACCACTCCTATTCTTTTGAAGATTGTAACATCAACACTTAAAATGTGCATTAAACTCCCTAATAAATCTAACAATTTCTGTTTTTTACATCATTAATTTTTTCGTTAAATAAAAAATTTCAACAATATGTCTTGTTTTCGTATTTTATAATTTAATTATATCACCGTTAATAAACAAGTCAAATAATAATTTTTTGTCATCTTTTTATCTTTTTGAATTTTTTCGTAACATTCTTATTTTTCATTTTCTTTAATGAAGTTATATAGTATAATTAAGGCTACAACAAGTGATAACTATTATCATCGGAAAGGAGTTTCTATGAAAATCGATAAACGTGCTTTAGCACTCTTTAATATAAAAAGGGAAGTATATATCGTTGCTTTATGCAAATTACTCACATTTTGGTGTTCATTATACTTTGTTTATAATTTTGTCGATTTATTATTTTATCTACTCAATAATAACTACGACGATAATTTTATTCTAATATTTACACTGCGTACTGTACTCAGCTTAATTATCTACTATTTGGCAACTACCGGCGATAATTATTTTAGCCACAATATTTCACGCAAAGTACGAACCGCATTGCGTTCGGAGATCTATAATAAGGTTGAAAAGCTGTCGCTTAACTACACAAACGCCGTTAATACCGGTCAACTACTCGTAATGAACTCATCATCTATCGTTAATATTGAATTTTATTTTAATAAATTTGTTCCTCAGATGTTTGCGACTATATTTATCGTTCTAAGTTCATTTATCATTTACGGCAGCATTAATATTTGGTTATTTGTTGCAATGCTTGTTTTGTATCCGTTAATACCTATTTCTATTATGGTAATTGTGAAAAAATCAAAAAAAACTAATAAGAAAAATTTTAGTGATTTCCTAAGTTTATCTGAAGTTTTTTATGATAGGTTATCCGGCTTTACAACAGCGAAAATTTATGGAAAAGAAGATAATGTTACCCGTGATGTTGATACTCGCAGTTCTCGCTATAGAAAATCTACAATGGAGTTACTTCGCCATCAACTTAATTCTATTAATGTTATGGATGCGATTACTTATATTTCGATTTTTATTTTATCAATTATCGCAATCTTTACAATAAAAGACAATAAATACATTATTTTTATTATTGTAGCAAGTTTGGAATGTTTTAAACCTCTTCGTGCCTTAGGCGGTCTATTCCATATTTCGATGAAAGGAAATGTTGAACTGGAAAATATTTATAAACTGCTTGATTATCCTGAACAGGAAAAAGATAACTCCCTTTTCATTGAACCCGGAAAAAATATTGCATTAACTAATGTAGGTTTTGCATACAATGATAAAGCGATATTAGAAAATATCAATATGATATTTAAACCAAGCACTAAAATAGCGCTTGTCGGAGAAAGCGGTAGCGGAAAATCTACATTAATAAAATTAATATTAGGTTTATACTCGAATTATTCAGGAACTATCCGTTACGATAATATCGATATTGATACTGTTCCTACAAAAGAAATCTCGAAATTATTCACACTTATCACCAATGACAGCTACCTTGTAAAAGGAACTATCCGCGAACATCTTTCAGTTAATAAAAATATTACAGAAGATAAAATGTGGCACGCTTTGGAACAGGTGAATTTAAAAGATTTTGTCCTAAATAACGGCGGGCTTGATTATCCGCTTTCTGCCGGTGCAGGTAATCTATCCGGAGGACAAAAACAGCGCCTACTCGCTGCTAAAGCTATATTAAAGGACAGCTATATTTATATTTTGGATGAAGCTGTATCAAATATTGACGATTATAGTAAACGTATTGTCTTAGATGCTTTTAATGCCGTAAAAGAAAATAAAATAATTATCGTTATTTCTCACGATCTTGATGTTCTTAGAGATTCCGACAATATTTATGTACTTCGCGACCATAAAGTGGCTGAAACCGGCACGCATAAATCCCTTATGAATAGCGAAACACTTTACAAAAAACTGTTTACCGAGCAACAAGAATTAAAAACAAAATTTTTAATTAAAGAGGGAGAGTAATGACATCATTAAAAGAATTAAAACAATTGCTTAATATCACAAAAGAGTTTAAACGCCCTCTACTACGTGCAACACTCTTTGGGAGTTTAGGACATTTAACACTTGTTATTTTCACTTACTTCCTTACATTATTCTTTATTGCAAAAATTACGACTGTAGCAGCTATACTTTTTATTATAATCCTTGCATTAGCAATACTGAAAGGATTATTCAGCTATATAGAACAACTGCTTAACCACTATGTTGCGTTTAAGGTACTACATGTATTGCGTATTAAGGTTATGGATAAATTCAAAAAAATATCCATCAACAGTTTCACACAAAACAGTTCGGGTGATTATATGACGATGATTACAACGGACATCGAATTACTTGAAGTATTTTACGCTCATACTATCACTCCATTTATGATATATATTGTCCAAGCATGTGTTGTTTCAATATTTGTTATGATATTTAGCGTACCGCTAGGTATATTGGCGTTGGTCATTTATATTATTATCGGACTTATCTACCCGTTGACATTTAAAAATAAAGGACAGGCGGTAGGCGATAGTTATAGAAGGAAATTAGCAGAGGTTAATAACCACTCATCAGAAGAAGCATATGGTATTTTTGAAACCGTCCAATATGATAAAATAGGAGAAACCAAAAAAGATTTAGTCAGCGAAACTGAGGAATTAACATATAGTGCTTATTTAAAAAATAAATTTCTTGTTGATTTGAATGCACTTAATATCGTAACTTATAATTTTGGAGTTCTTGCATTTATTTTTGCTGCAACTAAACACATAAACAACCCTAATATAATAATCACCTTATCGGCAATGTTTATAGTTTCATTTATTCCGATTTTGTATATGGGTAACTTAGCTTCAACACTTAGTCAAACTATGGCAAGCGGTAAAAGATTTCTTGAACTTATGAATACACCGGAAGAAAATGTTAATGACGGTGTAAAAGTTCCTTTTAATACCTTAACTGTTAAAAACTTATCATATCATTATGATGATAAAACTGTATTTAAAGATATTAACTTTACAGTTAATAAAGGTGAAATTATCGGTATTAGCGGCCCAAGCGGTTGTGGGAAATCAACTATTGCAAAACTTATTATGAAATTTATTGACAATAGTAAAATGGGCGGTAATATTATTATTGATGGTGTTAACGTACAAGATATTGATAATGCGTATTTTAGAAAACATTCATCTATTATTTTACAAGACAGTTATCTTTTTAACACCTCTATTAAAAATAATCTTACTTTTTTTGATAAAACTATTAATAAAAATTTAATTGATAAAGCGTTAAAAAATACAAATCTAAAAAATCATGTTGATAGCCTGCGTAATAAAACTGATACAACTATAAGTGAGCGTAGCGCTAATATAAGCTCAGGACAAAAACAAAGATTGTCCGTAGCCAGATCGTTTTACAATGAGAGCAAGCTACTTATTTTAGATGAAGCTACTGCAAATATCGATATATTTAGCGAAATCGAGGTATTAAAAGCGTTAGAAAAAGATAAAAATGACAAAATCACTATAATAATATCCCATAATAAAAGCACTTTATCTATCTGTGACAGAGTAATAAAATTAGGAGAATAACCGAAGTACGGGCAATATGTAAATTGCTCGTACTTTTTTCTGAATTATTTTCAAAATGTTGGAACTAAAATAATTTTCTAAATAATAAAATTATTATCCTATTTTATAAATAAAATAATATATTTTACTCAAAAAACAATTTTTTATATTAAAGATATTATGTATAACTTTCTACCTTGTTAATCTTGGAAAATTTATTTTTTTATTATTTGATTTTACTTTATAATTATCTACAAAATACATTTAGAAGATATTTTCTATTGTAGCACAATGTATTTGTCTGTTGCTTCTAATAACGCTATCTAATATTATTAATAATTTTTTATGAATTCCCTTTCAAAATATTTGACATCTTATTTTATATATATTATATTATTTATATAAAATATTATATAAGGAGATGAAACTATGAATAAAAGATTATTATTCAAAACTTTTTTAACATTAAGTACCACTATGTCTTTACTAACTGTGCAAGTTCTTGCAAATGATACTCCTGTTCAGAATGCCGGAACTTCCGTTACAGAAAAAGAGAAAGATAATTCAGCTGACCTTAATAAGTATTTATATGGTCTTTCTTACGACAGTCGCACTGTTTTAACACGTCAGGGTGAAACTCTTTCTAATATGTTTAACAAAACGGGTACGAACAAAAATGGAGAATTTGTTGTTGTTGAAAAAATCAAACGTTCATTATCACAAAGAACTTCCGACATCAGCATAAACGCTAATAACAGCAACGTAGTTTTTCCGGGAGCTTTATTAAAAGGGGATAGTGCTCTTCTTGAAAATAACCCTACTTTAATCTCTTTAAATCGTGGGCCTGTTACACTAAGTGTTGATCTTCCGGGTATGAGCGGCGAAGACGGACGCTTAACCGTTGATAATCCTACACAAAGTTCAGTAAGAGGTGGAGTTAATGCACTGGTAGACAGATGGTTTTCAAAATACGGTTCTTCTTATAGTATCCCTGCAAAAATGCAATACGATGAAACTACCGCTTATAGTATGAGCCAATTAAAAGCAAAATTCGGTGCTGACTTTGAAAAAATCGGTGTACCTCTTAATATTGATTTCTCTGCTGTACATTCAGGAGAAAAACAAGTTCAAGTCGTTAACTTTAAACAAGTGTACTTTAATGCCAGTGTAGATGCTCCTAACAATCCTGCAGATTTCTTAGGAAAAAATACAACTACTCAAGATTTAATAAATCGTGGCGTTAATGAAAAAACACCTCCTGTATATGTTTCAAATGTTTCTTATGGTAGAAGTATGTACGTAAAATTTGAAACTACAAGTAAAAGTACAGAAGTAAAAGCAGCTATTAATG
>OLQN01002565.1_pt1 | contig 12077 bp, 6 predicted proteins | sample 1673181 | NCBI WGS metagenome assembly OLQN01 (sample SAMEA3136763, study PRJEB25190) | human gut metagenome | biome: human gut; feature: human-associated habitat; material: faeces | place: Austria | collected 2013
AATTACAAACCTACCCTTTTCTCTTTATCCTGCAAAACGTTTAGGACACTATTGACTGAATACCCTATTCCTATCAGCAGCTCTTGTGACGCTTACGGCTGCTCCTGAGCTGCGCGCTCAGACTACAGATGCCCCAACGACTGGTGAGAGCATCACGATAGAGCTGACAGAGACTAAAGACAAGGAGATCAACATCGGTGCCTTTGCTCCAGCTGGTAACGCTTGGATCGACATCAATGGTGATGGCGTTTGCCAAGACAACGAGAGACTAGGACGAAACTCTACTCGTCCAGAGGACTACACAGATATCTTCTATATGGGACCTGAGATAGAGACCTTTACTCTAGACGAAAAGACCCAGATGGTACATATCTACGGAGAGATCGAAGCTATTCGATTTGAAAAGTCATATACACAAACGTCTCCTATCAGTATAGACCTGTCTAAGGCAACGACATCGAAGTATATCAGAATCTATGAGTGTGAAGAGCTGACGGATGTGACTTTCCCAACCTTGGAGAAGAACAACTGCGAGGTTCTCCTCATACAGTACACTGCACTTCAGGAGCTCGATCTATCCAGCTTCGAGAAGCTGAAGGTACTTGTGACATCGTTTAACGAGCAACTCCGGAGCGTCAAGCAGACTAAATGTGAAGATATGGAAGAGCTAGACTTCTCCTTTACGTTGATCCCCTCTGTAGACTTGAGCTTCACGCCAGCACTAGCATCTCTCTACCTATGCAAGGCACAGCTCTCAGAGATCGATCTCACACCTACGCCAGACCTAGAGTGGCTATCTATCGGAGCGAATAATCTCACCAAGATAGACCTCAGCAAGACGCCAGGTCTCACCTACCTAAGTATCTACGACAACGAACTCAAGGAGATAGACGTGACTCCTCTGTCCAATCTAGAGATCCTAGAGGTCGAGCAAAACAAGTTGACTAAGCTTGACCTGAGCAAAAACACGAACCTAGAGGAGCTCACGCTTCACCTCAACGAGATCACCTCACTAGACCTCTCTATGCTTGAGGAACTGCACTACCTCTCTATCTTTGAGAACAACATCTCAGAGCAGGCCATGCAGCAGGTTATAGATAAGATGCCACGGTGCAAGACAATGCCCGAAGACGAGGGTGACGAGCTATGGGGTGCTTTTTATGTTGTGAATACAAAGTCTCCAAATGGCAATGTGTGCAATACCCTACAGGTTGCTAAGCTCAAGGAGATGGGCTGGAAGCCCTACGATGTTAATGGTGCTGATCCACTAGACTTTATGAACGGAGCTGTCGAGTACGAGGGCTCAACGCCTACCCATGTGGCTACCCCCACAAGCTCAGACGAGCTACAGATCACCTGTACACCGACGGCTATACGAGTAGAGGGACTGGCACCACGCACGGTGGTAACGCTCTTTGATGCTCAGGGACAGCTCCTGACGAGGGTCAACTCTCTGCGCTCTCCGATGGTACAGATCTCTCGTGATGCACTCCCTGCTGGAGCCTATATCCTCAGCATCGCAGGCAAGAGTTACAAGGTCGTACTTGACTAACTCATTGCTTGAGTAATCTCTGTACGTCAGCTGATGAGCCTCGCCTACGAGTGCTACATCTCCTAGGCGTACACAATACAGAGTACCCGATACTTGCTAGGACTCTAGCACGTATCGGGTACTGACTTGTCAACGGTGGTGAAACTTAGGTGAGACTGTTGCAAAAGTCAGCAGTCTCACAATCTTGCTTGCAAGATTGTCCTGACTTTGCAGAAAGGATGAAGCGCAAGGCGCTGAGGGTGAGGTCTGAAGGAAGCATACCTACGTATGTGACCGAAGCCGAATCCCGAAAGCAACACAGCGATTCGCCTTTATGCAACAGTCTTAGGTTAGGGTTCTATTTCGTAACTTTGCGCCACACGCTTACACAACAGGAGATAGCATCTATGTATCCAGACAATCTCATCAAGGCCTACGAGGCGAGCTTCAGAGAGCACTTCCGACAGCCAGCTCTCTCGGACTACGACACCAGCTACACCATATCTTATCGCGACTTAGCACTACAGATAGCGCATCTACACTATATATATAAGGAGACTGGCATACAGCGTGGCGACCGCATCGCTCTGATGGGCGCCGACTCGGTCCACTGGTGCGTCATCTTCATGGCTACAATCACTTACGGAGCTGTGATCGTCCCGATACTGCAGGACTTCAATGCCGAGGACGCTAAGACGATCATCAATCATAGCGAGGCGAAGCTTCTCTTTATCGATGACCTCATCTTGGCGAAGCTCAATCCTGAGGAGGACCTCCCAATGGTACAGACTATCTTTGACCTCAAGAAGATCACGTGGCGCTATGCTCGCTCGGGAATGCCATACGACTACAAGCAGCTTCTTCCCTTTGCCCCCTTTGTGGCGCGCTTTTACCCCAAGGGTTTCCGTCGCTCTGACATCGTCTACCCTGAGGTGGGCAATGATGAGTTGGTCGTGATTAACTATACCTCAGGGACGACCGGTTTTAGCAAGGGGGTGCTGATCACTGCGGGCAATCTAGCAGGCAATGCCCTCTATGCGCAGAAGCTCGACCTTATGTATAGTGGCGAGCAGATCATCTGCTTCCTCCCGTTGGCACACACGTACAGCTGCGCCTTCAATATGCTCGCAGCCCTTTACATAGGTGTCCACACGCATATCCTAGGCAAGGTGCCTTCGCCCAAAATCTTGATGAAAGCCTTTGCCGAGATACGCCCTGTGCTGATCATCTCCGTGCCGCTCATCTTGGAGAAAATCTACAAGCAGTCTATCGTGCCTGTCATAGAGCGCTCCACCATCAAGACACTCCTACGTGTTCCGCTCCTACGCAAGCTGGTCTACCGAGTGATCCGCAAGAAGCTCACCGACGGGCTCGGGGGTAACTTCCGCGAGGTAATCGTCGGTGGGGCACCACTCTCTACGGAGGTCGCCGCCTTCCTACATCGTATCGGCTTCCCGCTCACTGTCGGCTACGGCATGACCGAGTGCGCTCCTCTCATCTCTTATAGCAACCATCGCCACTGGGTGCCACTCTCTGCGGGTCGCGCCCTGCCACACATGGAGATACGCATCGAGGTGCCGGAAGACTTTGACCAGCCCCTAGCTCCAGGCGTCGGTGAGATACAGGTACGCGGTGACAACGTCTGCCTTGGCTACAACAAGCTTCCCGAGATCAATAAGCACCTCTTCACCACCGACGGCTGGATGCGTACGGGTGACCTAGGGCGTCTGGACAAGCGGGGTAATCTTTTTATCCTTGGTCGCTCCAAGACGATGATCCTAGGGGCTAATGGTCAAAATATCTACCCCGAAGAGATCGAGGCGAAGCTCAATAACCTCCACTTTGTAGCGGAGAGTCTGGTCTATCAGAAGAATGGCCGTCTCGAGGCTCTTGTCTATCCCGACGAACTGGCAGCCAAGCAGGCGGGGATAACTATCGAAGAGGCGTGGGAGCAGATCAAAGATCAGCGTAAGCAACTCAATGCTAAGCTAGGCTCCTACGAGATGGTGACTAAGTTCGTTCTGCAGAGGACTCCCTTCATCAAGTCGCCCAAGCGCAGCATTAAGAGACACCTATATAAGGATGGCATTGAGGTGTCGCAGACCAATGGGTAGCATCGCTGAGCCAACTTATCACATCGAGGGGACGCTCCGTCAGTTGCCTCTAGCGGACTATATGGCGGAGTACTTCGACCCAGATCGCTTCTTCGCTCTGTGCGAGCATTGTCCCACTTACTTGACCAATTGGTCTTGCCCGCCCTTTACCTTTGATGTACGTGAGGCTCTGGGGTACTACCGCTATGCGCATATCCTCGTGCATCGTGTCACGCCCGACGAACAGTCGTGGGCGGCGTGTCTGCCTGACGAGGTGGGGGACTACTGCTTTCGCCTGATGGGTGCCGTGCGGGATCGGATTGATCCGCTCCTCTATCAGCTAGAGCGACAGCATGCGGGGAGTCGGCTCTTTACGGCTGGTCGCTGTCGGCTCTGCCAGCCACAAGCCTGTACACGCAGTGCTGGCGATCCTTGCCGTCATCCCGACCAGATGCGCTCGTCGCTTGAGTCGTGGGGCTTCGACCTGAGTGGCACCACAGAGCGACTGGCTGGCATCCCAATGGTGTGGGGCCAGGAGGGGCATCCGCCACGCTACCTCACGATGGTCTCGGCACTCCTCTCGGCGGAGCCAGTTCCTGCGGAGAGTTTTGAGAGATTAGTGGTTAGATATTAGAGGTTAGGAGGGGGGGGGCACCATCGTAACACAATGCGTCACTCCTGTCTTGGTAAAATTCGACGCCTGCTCGTTACAATAATTTAGAACTAGCTACATATCGATACGGGGCTGTGCCGGGGAAAAGTGATTTCCACGTGGATATTTCGAAATGCCCACGTGGAAAAGAAAAAATTCCTCGGAGGAATGAAATGAAACTTCGGAAGAATCAAATGAAACTTCGGAAGAAATGAATCACGCCCACGTGGAAAAATAAAAACATCCACGTGGAGATTTGAGATTCCCCACGTGGATATTCGAGAAAGGAGGGGATCGGACGAATTTCCCTGTAAAGATATGTAAATAGGGATTAGAGGTTAGAGATTAGAGGGCAGGGGTGATACATTAATATATAATGAGCTCATCTATTTCTTGCTTGTTGCTAAGGTGTAGCTCCTGAAAGAGCGATTATAATGCGTCAGCCCTGCACAATGCGTTCGAGTCGTAGAGGCTCTGCTCTTTATTTTGTAACTTTGCGGAGCTAAAGACTGCACAACAATATAAACTTATCATACACCTCTATGGAACTACTTCAAAAGAACGTACAGCGCGCTAAGGCTAACAAGCAGCGCATTGTACTCCCCGAGGGTCTCGAGCCTCGCACCCTCCAAGCTGCTGATCGCATCATCGCTGACGGCATCGCTCACATCATCCTCCTAGGCAACCCCGCCGAGATCCAGGCTAAGGCTGCTGAGCTAGGACTTAAGCACATTGACCAGGCTGAGATCATCGACCCACAAAACCACGCACGCCGTGAGGCTTATCGTGACCTCCTGATGGAGCTACGCAAAGCTAAGGGCATGACCCGTGAGCAGGCTGACGAGCTAGTGGTCAATCCGCTTTACCTTGCCTGCCTAATGATCAAGTCTGGCGATGCTGATGGTGAGGTAGCTGGTGCACACAACACGACGGGCAACGTGCTCCGCCCCGCACTCCAGCTCATCAAGACACGCCCAGGACTCAAGGTGGTCAGTGGCGCATTCCTCATCTTCTCTCCGCTCAAGGAGTATGGCGAGGACGGCTTCTTCATCTTTGCAGACTGCGCCGTCACGCCCAATCCTGACAGCAACGAGCTCGCACAGATCGCTATCGCTTCTGCTGACACGGCTCGTAGCATCGGCGACATGGAGCCACGCATTGCCCTCCTGAGCTACTCTACAAAGGGCTCTGCCAAGAGCGAGATGATTGACAAGGTTACGGAGGCTTACAAGATTGCTAAGGAGATGGCTCCTGACCTGCTCATCGATGGTGAGCTACAGGCAGACGCAGCCATCGTGAGCAAGATCGCTGAGCTCAAGGCTCCTGAGAGCCCCGTGGCTGGTAAGGCAAACGTCCTCGTCTTCCCGAACCTAGAGGTGGGCAATGTCGCTTACAAGCTCGTCGAGCGCCTCGGTCGTGCTACCGCTGTCGGTCCTATCCTACAGGGTATGGCTGCTCCAGTCAATGACCTTAGCCGTGGCTGCTCTGTAGACGATGTCTACAACGTGATCACGATCACTTGCAACCAGGCTATCGCAGCTAAGAAGTAATTCATCACCCCCTTCCCTTTACTAAAGATACATTATGATCGTACTAGTCCTTAACTGTGGCAGCTCGTCTGTCAAGTATTCACTATATGATATGCCTGAGGCTCGTATTCTCGCTTCAGGTGGTATTGAGAAGCTCGGCCTGCCCGACTCTTTCATCAAGTTTAAGACGACCGACGGCAAGAAGGTGCAGATAGACCGTCCGCTACCTGAGCACACGGTGGCTGTCGAGTTTATCCTCGAGATCCTGACGAAGTCTGAGTACGCTGTCCTAGACAGTGTCGACCAGATCGAGGCTGTGGGTCACCGTCTCGTACATGGTGGTGAGGCGATCAATAAGAGCGTCCTCATCAATGACGAGGTGATCGAGCAGGTGAAGCGTGTCTCTGACCTCGCTCCTCTACACAACCCACCCTCACTGAAGGGTATCGACGCTATCACGAAGCTCCTCCCGAAGGTGCAGCAGGTAGCTGTCTTCGACACCGCCTTCCACCAGACGATGCCCGCATACACCTATATGTATGCGCTACCCTACGAGTACTATGAGAAGTACGGGGTACGTCGTTACGGTTTCCACGGCACGAGCCACCGCTACATCAGCCATCGTGCTTGCGAGATTCTTGGCAAGGACTTTGACAAGACACGCATCATCACCTGCCATATCGGCAATGGTGCTTCGATCGCAGCCGTATGCAATGGTAAGGTCCTCGACACCTCTATGGGCTTGACCCCTACGGATGGTCTGATGATGGGCACTCGCTGCGGAAGCATCGACCCAGGTATCGTACCCTTTATCATGGAGCATGAGAAGATGACCCCGAGCGACTTCTCGACGATGGTCAATAAGAAGAGCGGTGTACTCGGCATCAGCGGTGTCTCATCCGATATGCGTGACGTAGAGCAGGCATCCGAGGCTGGCAACGAGCGCGCTAAGCTTGCGCTCGAGATGTATCGCTACCGTATCAAGAAGTACATCGGAGCCTACGCAGCAGCTATGGGTGGTGTCGATGTCATCGTCTTCACGGGCGGTGTCGGCGAGAACGACCAGACGACTCGTGAGTCAGTAGTCTCTGGACTAGAGTTTATGGGCGTTGAGTTTGACTCAGCAGTCAATCGCTCTAGCCGTGGCGAAGAGAAGGTACTCTCTAAGCCCTCTAGCCGTGTGACCGTCATCTGCGTCCCGACCGACGAGGAGCTGATGATAGCACGCGACACGATGGATCTCGTCAAGTAAAGTGAGCCAACGAGCTCGTCACAAGACGACAACATAAAAGTAGGGGCGGACATCCACAGATGTTCGCCCCTACCTTATTATATAACCCAAACTTCGCAGACCATCGAGATGCGACCCATCGGTCTGCGCGTTCACCAACGACTAAGTCTAGTAGCGGTGGAAAACTGAGAGGAGGCGTAGTTGCGGAACTTGCGTGCCGACTGGCTACGCACTCCCCTCAGAACTACTAACAGCTATTTTTTGTTGGCTTTTAGCCTTTGGCTGTTGGCTAGAGCTACAGCTACAGCGTCCGTTACTGCACCCTGTAGGGACGCACGATCTGTGCGTCCGTTGTGTCAAAGCGTGACAATGTCTGTAGTTTGGCTGTTGGCTAGAGCTATCGGAATGATCGGAGCCATCAGAGCCATCGGAGCTATCGGAGTGCTCTGCTCGTGTTCCTAGCCAACGGCCAACAGCTAACGGCCAAAGGCCAATGCCCAACAGCCAAAAGCTATCTCCGTACATGCATGACCTTCTGGCCACCGACGATGTAAACACCTGTGGGTAGCTCATCGAGTGGCTCGGAGCGTAGGACGCCGTTTATATCGTAGATAGCACCATCCGCGGGTTGCAGTTCTGGCGTGACGAAGTCGATCGCCGTGCCACCCTTCGGGCTGATGACCACCTCGTCGGTGATGACGTTGCCCGAGGCATCGCAGACGGCGTGCTCGTCGGCATTCCAGACAGCCCCTGCGGGTTTCGTGATCTCACACCCCTCGAGGGTGAAGTTTGCGAGGTCGCAGATGGAGCCTCTGCCGCGGCCCTTTGCCGTGACGAAAGCATTTCTGATTGTAAGAGACTCGCCAGACGAGCCATCCTTGCCTGCAATTCCGAAAACGCCTTCGGCATAGACTGTACAACCCTCAATAAGTAGAGCAGCCTCAGTATAGATACCACATCCTACTGGAGACTTTATAGTGAGCTGTCCATTCCCTTTTATAATGGCATTGTTATAGAACACCATTGCGTACCGATCATTACCAGAATTGATGGAGACCTCCCCCTTGACGACACAAGTCAGCTCATCGTATGAGCTTATACCGATATTTTGTCCTACATCGATGGAGGCATCCTCGAGGGTGAGCGTCTTGGTGGCGGGGTCGTAGGTCACCTTGCCCGTGACGCCATTGATGACCGAGAGGTCGGAGCAGTTCGCCGAGGTGACCTGCACGTCGGCTATCTCGAGTCCGTACTCCTCTACAGGTGTGATGACCACTTCGTCCTTGATGACGTTGCCCGAGGCATCGCAGACGGCGTGCTTGCTGGCATTCCAGACAGCCCCTGCGGGTTTCGTGATCTCACACCCCTCGAGAGTGAAGTTTGCGAGGTCGCAGATGGAGCCTTCGGTGCCCTTTGCCGTGACGGAAGCATTTCTGATTGTAAGAGACTCGCCAGACGTGCCATTCCTGCCTGCGATTCCGAAAACGCCTTCGGCATAGACTGTACAACCCTCAATAAGTAGAGCAGCCTCAGTATAGATACCACATACTTCTGAAGACTTTAGAGTGAGCTGTCCATTCCCTTTTATAATGGCATTCTTAGCGAACGCCATTGCGTTCATATTAGTAGAAGTGATGGAGACCTTCCCCTTAACGACACAAGTCAGCTGATCATTTGACCATATACCGTCACGTTGTTCTCCTCCATCGATGGAGGCATCCTCGAGGGTAAGCGTCTTGGTGGCGGGGTCGTAGCTGACTTTGCCCTTGACGCCAGGGATGGCGGTGAGGTCGGAGCAGTTCGCCGAGGTGACCTTCACGCCGGCTATCTCGAGTCCGTACGTCTTTACAGGGGCGATGACCACTTCGTCGGTGATGACGTTGCCCGAGGCATCGCAGACGGCGTGCTCGTCGGCATTCCAGACAGCCCCTGCGGGTTTCGTGATCTCACACCCCTCGAGGGTGAAGTTTGCGAGGTCGCAGATGGAGCCTCTGCCGCGGCCCTTTGCCGTGACGAAAGCATTTCTGATTGTAAGAGACTCGCCAGACGAGCCATCCTTGCCTGCAATTCCGAAAACGCCTTCGGCATAGACTGTACAACCCTCAATAAGTAGAGCAGCCTCAGTATAGATAACACATCTTTCTGAAGACTTTATAGAGAGCTGTCCATTCCCTTTTATAATGGCATTCTTATAGAACACCATTGCTCTCCATTTATTAGAAGTGATGGAGACCTTCCCCTTGACGACACAAGTCAGCTCATCTGTTGAAGATATACCTAGATATTGTTCTCCTACATCGATGGAGGCATCCTCGAGGGTGAGCGTCTTGGTGGCGGGGTCGTAGCTGACTTTGCCCTTGACGCCAGGGATGGCGGTGAGGTCGGAGCAGTTCGCCGAGGTGACCTTCACGCCAGCTATCTCGAGTCCGTACTCCTCTACAGGTGCGATAACCACCTCGTCGGTGATGAAGTTGCCCGAAGCATCGCAGACGGCCTGCTTTTCGTCATTCCAGACAGCCCCTGCGGGTTTCGTGATCGAACAACCCTCGAGAGTGAAGTTTCTGAAGCTGCCGATGGAAGCCTCGGTGCCCTTTGCCGTGACGGAAGCATTTCTGATTGTAAGAGACTCGCCACCAGAGCCACCTTCGCCTGCGATTCCCCATTCGCCTTCGGCATAGACTGTACAACCCTCAATAAGTAGAGCTTCCATAAAGATACCACAACTTTCTCGAGACTTTAGAGTGAGCTGTCCATTCCCTTTTATAATGGCATTGCTCTGGAGCATCATTGCGCTCCGATTATTAGAAGTGATGGAGACCTCCCCCTTGACGACACAAGTCAGCTCATCAGAAGCATCTATGCCATTAGGATCTCCTACATCGATGGTGGCATCCTCGAGGGTGAGCGTCTTGGTGGTAGGGTCGTAGCTGACTTTGCCCTTGACGCCAGGGATGACCGAGAGGTCGGAGCAGTTCGCCGAGGTGACCTTCACGCCAGCTATCTCGAGTCTGGAACTAGCGATAACCACCTCGTCGGTGATGACGTAGTCAGAGGCGTCGCAGACGGCACGCTTGCTGTAATTCCAGACAGCCCCTGCGGGTTTCAGGATATCGCACCCCTCGAGGGTGAAGTTTGTGATGCCGCAGATGGAGCCTTCGGTGCCCTTTGCCGTGACGGAAGCATATCTGATTCTAAGAGACGGTCCAGACGCGCTATAGTCGGATTTGACTCCTAGGATTCCCTTTTCGCCTTCAGCATAGACTGTACAACCCTCAATAAGTAGATCATAATCAGCTCTGATACCATAAGTTGAAGCCTTTAGAGTGAGCTGTCCATTCCCTTTTATAATGGCATTCTGATGGAACTCTATTGCGTTCGAATTATTAGAAGTGATGGAGACCTTCCCCTCGACGACACAAGTCAGCTCTTCGTCTGACCATATACCGATATCTCCTCCATCGATGGAGGCATCCTTGAGGATGAGCGTCTTGGTGGTGGGGTCGTAGCTGACTTTGCCCGTGACGCCAGGGAGGACGGTGAGGTCGGAGCAGTTCTCCGAGGTGACTCGCCCACCAGCGATCTCGAGATTGTATGCGGAGGCTGAGGAGCCTGCGAGCAGTAAGAGCATCGTGACGAGTGTAGCGATGAGTGCGTGATGTAGTAGTTCTCGTTTCATAGCTGTAACGATTTTGATGTGAATGTATGTTGGGGGGGCAAATGTCACCCTCATTGTTTGCCACAAAAGTAGTCACAGACGGTGCTAAATCTCTTATCAATATCGGACATCTTTCGCCTATTGACTTATCACTATCGGACAGATTTCGTCTGCCGATTTATCAACATCGGACATCGGAGTGTGCTTAACTTGCTAAGTGCTAGTGTGTTGTTGGTGATAAGTTGGTGGTTGGCTGTTGGCTTTTGGCCGTTGGCGGTTAGCCTTTGGCTGTTGGCTGTTGCAACAGTCTCTCCCCTAGAGCTTACGATATGAACTTTGGGACGACTGAGGCTCTTTTACTGAGCTGATTATCTGCTATCTATGAGTTCCAAAAATAGTTCCCCTCTTGGAACTTTTTAGTTCCAAGGGAGGAACTTTTCAGTTCCAGCGTAGGAACTTTTTAGTTCCAAGGGAGGAACTCTTTAGTTCCAGCGTTGGAACTTTTCTTTTCCTCCCTAGGAAATTTATCTTTCCAGCGTTGGAAATGTCCTCTTCTGTGGTTCCCTGAAAATGGTTGACTTTTTTTTTGTTAAAACGGATGTCGGTTGACATCGTTTTCGTCGTCAAACTAGAATGAGTTGTCTCGACTTTTCAAAGATACTGATTTTAGTTGACTCTGGTAGTTTGGGGTAGTTTTTCGTGGTATACCCCGGGCTTGTTTTTTTTTTCTTATTCAAATCGGATAAACACCCCGTCGGTAATGCAACTGACTAAGCCAAATGCCTGTAGCAGAGCGGAGGGCGTTTGGTGTGTCAGGTGCATTGCCGCTCTTTGTGTTCCGATTGAAAATGAAAAATCCAGTCTCTTCTCTCTTTGCTGAAATAAGTTCTATTTAGTTGGTTACTAGCTCCTTTGACTCTTTGTCTTTTCGAGCTTTCTGAATTGCGTCTTCACGATAGCTGCGCCATCGTTTCTTCAGGGGACCCGTACATTCCCTAGCTTCTTGTGGGGTCATATAGTCGATGCTCATATGGGGGCGAATGGTGTTGTAAGTCTCTATAGCTTTGCTGATTGCGCGATTTGCCTCATCAATGTTACGGAACACTTTGCCCTTTAAGAATTCATTCTTAATGGTGCTGTTCACCCGCTCTGACTGGGAGTTCTCTTTGGGGTCTCCTGACTCCGTCATGCTGATTTGTATTCCTCTTTTATTGAGCATCTTAGTGTACTGCCGACTGGCATATTGAGTGCCTCTGTCGGAGTGGTGGATGAGATCGGAAGCGTCCTTTTGGGGGATCCGCTTGAGGGCTTGCTTTAGTGCCTCGCAGGGATATTCTGAGGCGAGACTGTCCCCTAGACTATAGCCCACAATCTCCTTCGTATAGT
>OLQN01002575.1_pt1 | contig 12060 bp, 14 predicted proteins | sample 1673181 | NCBI WGS metagenome assembly OLQN01 (sample SAMEA3136763, study PRJEB25190) | human gut metagenome | biome: human gut; feature: human-associated habitat; material: faeces | place: Austria | collected 2013
GGATTATAACTTTAATCCTATTGCTTCGCTTACGTAGGAAGTAATGAAATCTGGCTTGCGGCCTGTTCCATGACGATCAGGAACCTCAATGATCAGAGGCAGCTTGTGATCCAGCTTCACTTTATTGATCAATTCTGGATACTCTCTTCCGAACTTTTCCGTCAGCAGCAGGATTCCGATCTCCTTATCTTCCAGCGCATGGTCTATTGCTTTCTTTAATTCACCCTGTTCGTGAACGACGCAGCCTTCAATTCCGGCCAGACGCATGCCCACAAGGGTATCTACATTGTCACTGACCAAATATATTTTCATATTGAATATGCCTTTCCTGACGTTGTTTCTACTTCTTTACAGCTGACCAAGAATCATAAAGGAAATGATCAAACCATACAGGCAGACACCTTCTGCCAGACCTACGAAGATCAGGGATTTACCTAATGCACTTGGATCTTCGCTGATCGCACCTAAGGCTGCACTTGCGGCACTCGCTACGGCGATACCACCACCTACACAGGAAAGTCCTGTTGATAATGCTGCTGCCAGATATCCAAGTCCTGTTGCCATTCCTGCATCAGAACCTGCTTGTGCTGCCTGTACCGGATCTGTGACAAACATCATCACTCCGGCGATCACAATGATCCCGAAGAAGAAAAAAGCGTTAAATGCAATACTTCGTTTATAACGTTTCTTTGTTCTCTCTCCATGAAGAAAATAACCAAATGGAATAAATATACTTAAAATTAATGCTGCGATGATCGCTAATTTGATTGCTAATGTCATAACCGATACCTCCTAATTTTCCTTGCCTGCATGATTGTCATACGGATGGAATTCTCTTCCTGATCCCGTATAGAAACGACTGAACATTTCATAATATTCCAGACGCAATACCTGAATTCCAACAACCAGGCCTTCCAGTCCACACACGATAATATTTCCAAGAACAATGATGATCCAGTTGGGATTTCCTGCTCCATCTGTGATCCCTCCGAGCATCAGAACAACTTCCATCATAGCCGCATGGCTCACTGCAAATGCCCCGATACGCACAAATGAGATCGTGTTGGAGAAGAAACTTAACATCGTCTCAAACAATTCAAAAAATCCCTGTACCAAAAACATTCCAACGCCGCCTTCTGCTTTTGGTTTCTTTCCTTCCACCAGCTGTCCTAATGGTTCTTTTAGCAAGAACATGATCACTGGAATTCCAAGGAAAATGGCCATCATGATATTTCCTGGTGTTTTATGGCCTGTCATATAAAGTACGATCGTTAAGACAAGAAATCCATAAAATACAAGTCCTGCGACTCCATTTGGGCTGAAGAATAAGTTTTCTTTATCCCCACGTTTCTTTGCATTGATGATCTGAAATACCATCGCAAGCAGGATCAGTGCCATACCAAATGCAACTGCCACGATAAATACAGTATTTAACTGTCCAACAAACGGTAATTTCATCATTGCATGCATTGGCGATAACCACATTGGTTTAATGATCGTTCCTTCAAATCCAAAGAAACTTCCAAACATAAAACCAAAGAATGTAGAAAAAATTCCTGCAATAGAAATGATTCCTGCTAGATTCCATTTCTTGATCTTATATAGTAATCCCCCGCCGATAAACAAACATAATCCTTGACCAGCATCCCCAAACATCGCTCCAAAGATAAAGGTATAAGTCAGTGCCACGAAAATGGTTGGGTCCATCTCATCATGAGATGGCAGTCCATACATTCTGATAAACATTTCAAATGGTTTGAAGAATTTAGGATTCTGCAATTTCGTTGGTGGATCACCGAAGAATTTTTCCCTTCCTTCTTCAACAATGATCGTGATCCTATCATCATCTTTTGTCTCATCAATAAATGCCTGTGTATCTTTTTCACTCATCCATCCACAGAGAATGTAGTAATCTTCCTGTTCCTCATTTTCCATACAGGCTGCCATTTTACGAACATCGAAATTATTGGATAATTCCTCTAATCTATATCTTGCTCCACGGATCTTCTTTGCTTTGACTGATAAAAAGTCTTTCATCTGTTTCTGGACATTCTCAATCTCTGATTCCATTTCCTCAATCTGATTTCTCAAATTCCTGCAGATTTCTGCTGGCATTCCTTCGTAATCATCTGGAAGCGCGATATTTTCAAAATGCAGGGATTTAAAGGTAGAATCAATCTTTCCCATCTCCTTATGTGCCGCAAAATAACATCCATACACATAATTTTCATTTCGGATTCCCTCTAAAAAGATTGCATTGAGATCATCGAATAAATATTTTTCAAGTTTCTGATAATACTCTACGTTTACTCGTCCGAATCTGACTTTCATATATTGATAGCCATAAACTTCTTTTAAATTTAACTCTAAAGGCTGAAACGGTTCAAGTTCATGAAGTTTTTCTAATAATTCTTCTTTCTGCTTCTTTAACTGGTCTTCCCTTGCCTTAAGGTCCAGATAATCATGATTGAGATTCCTGATCATTGTAAGGATCTCATCTGCCGTAAGAGATGTATCCATCTCTCCTTTTGGCTGTGCAAGCATCGATACATACTGTTCCGCTTTAGAAAGCGGTTCTTTGTAAGGATTCACATCCATAAACGGCATAAGGTTATCTGTCGTTTTCAATTCTGTGATCGCATTTTCCAGCTGCATTTCGTATTTGGAGAGGTAAGATGCACTTACCCTGTCAATATCAGTTCTCGGTCCGGAAATGCTTAAGAATTTCATCTTTACGATCATGATGCATTACCTCCTTGACGTCGTTGTCCCCGCACCAGATACCGTAATGTCTCCCGTTGTGATAATCCATAACGGATACATTCTAGTGCCGTGGTGATCTTATAAATCTCTTCCTCCTTTAAAAATAAATATTGTTGTATACTTGCCAGAGAATACGGATGGTTTCTGTAAGCGATCGTTAAGATATGTTCCACACATTCATTCACAATGCTCTCAATCTGCACCTGTTCTCCAAACTCATATTTCTTTCCGTAATAAGTTTCATTTAATCTTCTTTTGAATTCTTCCACTGATGGCGCTTCGACCAGTTCTTTAAATTCTTGATTCGAAAGTTTATGTTGAATCGGAATTAACAATGTATAAATATCTGGTGCGAGCATATGGTAATATTTCTTTGCGCGGTAAATCCATTGAAGATTTAATAGATCGATCTTTGCTCCTAATTCTTTAGTCAGCATTTCTTTATCTTTTTTATTCCAATTTCCCTTGCGTTCTTTCCACATCATAGAAAAATAATATAAATCCAATGCTATTTCATAATCCGCTAATGTTGAGGCTCCTGACTGTCGGATTCTTGACAGTGGTGCGTAATATTCTGTATTCTTCAGGTAATCTACCAGATGGTCAATATTTTTTGCCGTCACTAACTGATCGATCCGTATCTTTGAATATTTATCAAAAAACGGCTTTTTGTAATTCAAATCAAATGGTACATTACTGTGGTTAAATACAATTCGTAAACAATATCGGATTAAATCTACTTCATACCGCTTCATAAAGATCTTTAAAAAATCTTTTTGCTGCATATCTGCGAATCGATAAAGTCTTGTGTAATCATCATATAATGACTGGATCAGGACTTTTTCGATATTACCTCTGTGATACAGTGATTCATCCATCTGTGTGATAAATTTTCCGTACGATTTTGTCTGTTTCAGATATTCAATGATATCTGTCACCGTATTCATAGAAGCCAGCTGTTCATAATCCTGTGGTTTTAAAAGCTTTGCACGCATTGCTGCGACTTTCGTCACAATTCCGCTGTAGCGCATCACATCTCTCAATGCTACCGCCTCCTATACTTTGATCACACGCTCTAATATCTGTTTTGCATATTCGCTGTGATGTTCTTTAAAGTCTTGTTTTAAAGATTCTATTTCATTGTTATTCTGTTCTTCTTGTTTCTTTAGAAGTTTTTCCATGTTTGTTGCAAGATCCGACTGAATCTTTAATATCTTTTCGTTCGTCTCCTTTTCCATATCTGCATCAAATGCATCCCTCTTCTTCTGCATCTGCATTTCCATCTGATGCTTTTGTTCCTGTGCATTATCTACGATCGCACGCGCTGTCTTTTCGATCTCTGAAAGTTTCTCTGCTATTCTTTCCATCAGTAAAACCTCCTTTCATACCAACCATTGTAGTCCTTTCTATTTATTTTTGCTAGTATTTATCTGTTTTTTTGCATATATTTAGCAATTATTCACAATTTTCTGACAGTTTTCATACAATGTTTTACAATCTGTTGTATTATTATTTAAAATGATCGACTTTCCCACAATAATTCGCAATCGTCTTGATCAACACCTCAGATTCCAACGGTTTCGCCAAATGCTCATTCATTCCCGCTTCCAAAACTCTCCTGCAATCTTCCGTAAATGCATTTGCTGTCATCGCAATGATCGGAATATCTCTGGCATTTTCTTTATTGCTCCATCTTATATATCTCGCTGCTTCTAATCCGTCCATCACCGGCATCATCACATCCATTAAGATAATATCAATTTCTCCTATTTGCGATTCTTTGAAAATTTCCAATGCTTCTTTTATCTCTTTTGTCTTAAGTTCTTCGTGCTTTATATTATGATCGATCTGAAATGGAAGCTCAATATAAAACGTCGTTCCCACACCTTGCTCACTCTCAAATGAGATTGTTCCTCCCATTTTCTCTACAAGACTTTTTGTGATCGACATCCCAAGTCCTGTTCCACCATAAACCGTTCTTGCCCCTGCTTTTTCCTGTGCAAATGGCTCATAGATCGTCTTTTGGAATGATTCACTCATTCCAATTCCAGTGTCTTCACATTTAAATCGAATAATAATAGTATTGTAATTTTTCTGAATTTCATTAAATTCTATGCAGATCTTTCCATTATTTTTGTTATATTTGATCGCGTTTGTTAAAATATTCATCACAACTCTTTTTACATGCACTGGACTTCCGATCAAATCTTCATGAATCACATTATATTTATGTACAACTATATTAATTCCTCTCTCTCTAGCCTGTTTTTCAATAACCATTCGAATCTCTTGAAACAATTGAAAGAAATTAAAACTTCTTCTCTCCAGGATCACCTCTTCCGATTCCAGTTTTCCCATATCCAAAACTTCATTGATCAATTCTAGTAAGAAGCCTGATGCTTCCCATATTTTTTTGCGGCATTCTGATTGTTTTTCTATATCACTTTTATAATAATCTCCAACTTCTACCATTCCCCGGATTCCATTGATCGGTGTCCGGATATCATGGCTCATTCTTTGCAGAAATTCTGTTTTGGCAATATTGGCTTTCTTTGCTTCTTTTGCTGATTTTTCTAATTCTTTTTTATACTCTTCTTCTCGTTGTTTCTGAATGCGTTCATATTGTTGATTGGATCTTGCTTTGATCGTCATTAAGATTGCCACAAAGATTCCATATAAAATAACCGCTATTCCAATGTTACTCGTCAATGTTTTTACAAGATTCCTGTCTTCTGCATACACGTAAATATAATAATTTCGTCCCTTATCAAGACTTGTAAAATATCGTTTGATACCGTTTCGGATGATTGCAAACTGTCCTACTTTTACACTTTGTCGGATCTCATTAATAATAGAATCTTCCTGTACCTTTGTATCAATTAATTTTTCATCATTTGATGCTATAATATCATTTCCATTTGTGATTACGATCGTTCCATCATTTTCCCGCTTATATCCAGCAAGCACGTTTTGGATTGTAAGATTATTGTTTTTCGCATATTCGGTTTTTACATACTGATATCCTATAACCGTTCCTTTTGCATCCTTTCTTCCATACGATGCCAGATCAATATAACCTCCATTTTTCAGCTCAATTCTTGCCATATATGATTTTTGTGGATAATTCTTTACATCACGAAGTGTTTCTTTCTCCATGACATAACCCAAAACTTTTTTAAATCTTGGTCCAGTATGATATTGTGCAATTTGTTTATTCTTATCATTTAATACAATAATCCCCGTAAGTCTTTGTTCCCTTGCATACTGTTTTAAATATTCTTTCTCCAATGCCTGTTTATCTGTTTTGAAATTTCTCGCCGTCTGCTGGACTTTTTCAACCATTCTGACAAGACTTCTTGCTTCAACTGCTTCATTAAAACTGTTATACATGGAATATTGATCCTTGATGTATTCCATCATCGAATGAATCCTGTTTTTGGTATTGTTTGTTTCTATTTTTACGGACACAAAAAGAACTGTCAAGACAACGATCACACAGCCAACAATACTCAATGTCCATAATCTTTTATCCGCTTTATCTCTCAAGGCTGTTCACCTCCAGATATTTTTCTGCATCAGGAACATATTTTTGTAGAATTTTTTTGGCACTTCCATCTTTGACCATTGCTTTTAATGTCTTTGACAGTTCTTTTTCTATTCCTCTTTTATCATTTTTTGCAAACGCAACACCAATTCCAGTCTCAAGAATATCTTCATCAAGAATTCTGTATTTTGCTTCAAAATCAGACATATACTGTCTGATTGAGATCTCATGTGCTGCAATAGCGTCTACATATCCTCTGCTCAGAGAAGTATAGATCAATTCTCTGTTTTCCATACTGTAGACTTGTTTCACTTTTGGTATTTGGGGATCTGTTTGTTTTAGAAATAATTCCTCTGGTTTGGTTGTAGACTGGACCGCAATGATTTTATTCTTAAGATCAGACAACCTATAGATCTTGCTGCTGTCGTTCACTGCGATCACCTGACGGCTCAGCATATAAGGACCTGCCCAGTGATAATCATTTTCTCTTCCTGTCACTGAAAAGCACGCCCATATGCAATCTATTTTTCCTTGTTCCACAAGATTTTTCTTATTCTCCCAATCAATATTTACAAAAACTGGCTTATAACCCATACGATGAAAAGCTTCCCTGGCAAATTCTACATCAATTCCTGCCAGATTGCCATTCTCATCGGTATAGTTAAATGGGGGATAATTGTCTCCACCGATCGTAATCTCTTTGTTCGCATCCTTTGTTGTTTTTCTAGTCTGATCTTTTGTCTTTCCACATGCGCAAAGAAAGCAGCCTAATACGAAAAAGACCATGACTTTAATCATAAGCTTCTTTAACTGCATAGTTTACCTCGTATGATCTGTTTGTAAATAATATTCTAAATTCTTGTAACCATTTCCATCAATCTTCTTTGTTTTGCATATAATTTCACTATATTAGACACTCTCTGATAGACGATATTGGCATCAAATGGACGGTTAATATAATCAGAAACTCCCATCTCATAAGCTCTTCTGATATAATTCGCAGAATCCTCACTTGAGATTATAATAACTGGAATATTTGAAATCAAACTCTCTTCTTCCATATATTTTAAAACTTCAAAACCATCCTTTTCTGGCATAATGATATCTAATAGTACAAGCGAAATTTCCATTCCATATTTATCGATCTTAAGCAATGCTTCTTTTCCATCATTAGCTTCTATGATTTCGTAGTTTTCCTGTAAAATCTCTTTCAAGATCGCACGATTAAATTCTGAATCATCAACGATCAGGATTCTAGGTTTATTCTCAGGTTCTTTCTTTTCAAATATTGTTTTATCGCATTCTGTTACGACCTGCGCCTTATGATCTTTTGCCTTATACATCAACTGGTCTGCTTTCGCGATCGCCTCTTCGATCTTCCCATCTTCCGATATCACTCCTCCAATGCTTGCAGTAAGCTTCAGTCTAGGGCATTCTGGAATCGTTGCATTCTCAATAGCCTCTTGAATCTGAAGCAATTTTCCACGCAAAGTACCCCTTACCATATCCGACAAGATCAATAAAAATTCATCTCCGCCATAACGTATTAACTTATCTGTCTTGCGAATACAATTCTTGATCGCATCCGCAACAATACAGAGAACCTGATCTCCCATATCATGTCCGTAAATATCATTATACAATTTAAAATCATCCAGATCGATCATCGCAACTCCTGCTGAATTCTGCATATTACGAATCTCATCTTCAAAATATCTTCGATTGTAAACGCCTGTTATCGGATCTATGTATAATTTATCCTGATACCCTTTTAACTTACCAACAAGTTTGTCCCTTCCAGCGGTATCGATCAATGTATCATTCTCAAGATGCTTAACAAGTTCCATGACACATGCTTCACCATCTATTTCCAGATATCTTGAAATGACCAGAAAAACATCTGCATCCAAAAATTCCAGTTTTGTTTTTTGTTTCTTCTCCGCGTATGCTTTCATTGATATACAGTTCTCACACGGTTTATTCTTCTTCCAAAAATCATAGCACTGACACATTCCAATTTTTACTCCAATGCGTGGATCATCTTGCATCTGCTCAAAAAAATTCCCCTCCAAAAACCTGACAACATCAAATACTTTCTCCAGCATCTTAGCTTCTTCTTCTGCCTGTTGTCTGGTTATCTTTACATTCTGGTTCACTTCTTATCCCCTTCCTCGTATTTTTATTTGATATATTCCCCTAATTTATTTAAATACTTTTTTATGATAGCACATTATTTTGTCGTTTTCCATCGAGAAACCTGAATTTTACAAAGATTTCCTACATTAACGTCAAATTTATTTTTTGTATACAAAAAGAAGGGCTATACAACATTAAATATGTGTATAGCCCTTCTTTTTCTTATGATCTTTTTATAACACTTTGCTTAAAAATGCCTTTGTTCGCTCTTCCTGTGGATGGTCAAAGATCTGTTCTGGTGTTCCTTCTTCAAGGATTCCCCCGCCATCCATGAAAAATACACGGTTGGCAACTTCTCTTGCAAATCCCATCTCATGAGTTACGACAACCATTGTCATACCTTCTTGGGCAAGCTGTTTCATAACTTCTAATACTTCTCCAACCATCTCAGGATCAAGTGCTGAAGTTGGTTCGTCAAACAGCATGACTTCTGGTGATAATGCCAGTGATCTTGCGATCGCTACACGCTGTTTCTGTCAACCAGATAACTGTGCTGGATAATTGTCTGCTTTGTCACCGACACCGACTCGGTTTAACAGTTCCATCGCTTTTGCTTTTGCCTGCTCTTCTGTCATCATCTTGTGACGAATCGGAGCTAATGTAACATTCTCAAGGATTGTCAGATGTGGGAATAAATTAAAATGCTGAAATACCATTCCAACTCGTTTTCTCATCGCATCTACATCGAAGTCTTTCTCTGTCAAATGCATATCATCAATGACGATATCTCCCTTTGTCGGAGTCTCTAATAAGTTTAAGCATCTTAAAAATGTACTCTTTCCAGATCCGGATGGTCCGATCACGCAAACGCATTCTCCTTTGTCAATATGGCAGTCAATGCCTTTTAACACTTCCAGAGATCCGAAATATTTATGCAAATTCTTAACGTCTATCACTTTGTCTCAGTCTCCTTTCTAATGCGTTTAATCCAAGAGTCAGGATCTTAACGATCACATAGTAGATCAGTGCTGTTCCAAGCAATGGTGCCAATGCCTGATAAATCCTTGAAATAACGAAATCTGATACCTTTGTCAGGTCAACGATCGCTACATATCCTAAAATGGAAGTTTCTTTGATCAGTACGATAAATTCATTTCCAAGGGCAGGAAGAATATTCTTGATCGCCTGAGGCAAGATAATATCTTTCATTGTCTGTACATAGGATAATCCAAGAGAACGTCCACCTTCCATCTGACCCTGATCAACCGCCTGAATTCCTGCACGGATGATCTCAGCAACATAAGCTGCACTGTTCAAACCAAAGGTTAAGGAACCTACAAGCAGTCCATTCTGACCTTTTAAAATAACGAAATACATGATCATTAACTGTGTCAATGTTGGTGTTCCACGAATGATATCAATGTACACGTATGCGATCTTTGATAAAAGTGTACTCTTTCCTTTCTGCTCTGCCGTCAAGCGCATTAACGCCAGGATCGTACCAAGTGCTACACCAATAAGAATTGCAATGACAGATACTAAGATCGTCACCTTTAATCCATCAAGATACAACAGGTATCGCTGCTGGGCGATAAACGCTCTGTAAAATGAATCTAACATTTTGAAACCTTACCTTCCTAATTTCCTAGTTTGCGGAATCAATGTATTTTGCTTTCAGCTTATCATATGTTCCGTCTTTTTTGATTGCTTTGATCTGTTTGTTGATCTCTTCTTTGTATGCTGTGTTACCTTTTGTGATTGCGGTACAGTAGTATTCAGCTCCTGCAGAGTCAACAACTAATTTTAACTTCTTCGCATTGTTTTTCACAAATTCCTGTGCTGGTTTTTCATCAATAACAACCGCATCAATTGCACCGTTTTTCAGGTCCATAACAGCGTCAACACCTTTTTTATAACGTTTTACTGTTGCTTTCTTTACGATGACTTTGTTCTTGTCACCAAATTTTTCTCCAGAAGAAATGATATCACCCGTTGTTCCTTCCTGAACACCGATCTTCTTTCCACTTAACTGAGATAATTTCTTGATCTTGCTGTCTTTCTTTAAGATGATCGCCTGATTAGATGTATAATAGCTATCTGAGAAATCTACAGATTCTTCACGTTCTGCTGTCTTAGTCATTCCAGCAATAACTGTATTGATAGATTCAGATTCCATAGCTCCGATCAGAGATTTGAATTCCATGTTCTGGATCTCAACCTTTTTGTCCATACGTTTTCCGATTTCTTTGATCATAGCGATATCGAAACCGTCTGGCTGTTTCTTATCATTCATATATTCGAATGGTGGAAATTCTGCGTTTGTTCCTACGATCAGTTTGTCTGGAACTTTACTTTCTTCTTTTTTGCTACATCCTGTAAACAGCATAGATGCTGCCAGTACACCAGCTAATGCGACTGTTAAAAACTTTTTCATAATCTGTTCTCCTTTTTAATAATAATTTAGCTTTTATGGAATTTTACATTCCATAATTATATACGTAACTTCTATTTTACAATATCTTACGGAATATTTCAAATGCTGACGGCAATGCATACGTATTTTCTAGTTCTTTTTTTAGTACCCAGACGTAATTTTCACTCTGGATCGGTGTTTTCAAGGAAATTCTTACTCCTTCCATGTGCCATTCCACATGACTGAAGATATGTTTTCCCTTTCCTGCTGCCTTTGTCTTCGCATCTTCCATATGATGCTCTGCCATCCATTCTTTGATATCCTCAACATCCATTTTCTTGTCTTCATTCGGGAACTCCCATAGTCCGGCAAGTAATCCTTTGTCTCCTCTTTTATGGATCGCGATCTGGTCTCCGCATTCTAATAAAAATACAGTCTTATGCTCGATCTTTCTTGCCTTCTTCGGAGTTTTGACCGGTAATTTGTCTATAAGATCTTCTTTGTAAGCTGATCGATCAAATCTTCTTTGTATGCTTTGCATACCGTATCCCATGGACACTGGTCACATAATGGCTGCCCATTCGGCACACAAACAGTTGCTCCAAGTTCGATCAATGCCTGATTAAAATCTCCCGGTCTGTCTTCCGGCATAAATTCCATAACTCTTCTTCCCATCGCTTTCTTTGTCTTATCTTTGAGAATATCAGAGTCATCTCCCCACAATCTAGCCAGTACGCGAAGAACATTTCCATCTACCGCAGGAACCTGTAATTCAAATGCGATCGATCCGATCGCTCCTGCTGTATACATTCCAATGCCCTTCAGCGATAATAATTTATCATAATCAGCAGGCAGTTGTCCACCATATTCTTCAACGATCGTTTGTGCTGCTGCTTTTAAATTCCTCGCTCGATTGTAATAACCAAGTCCTTCCCACAATTTCATCAGCCGGTCATCATCTACTTTGGCAAGATCATAAACCGTTGGCAGTGCTTCCATAAAACGATCAAAATATGGCTTTACCGCTTCCACTCTTGTCTGTTGCAGCATGATCTCGGAAATCCAGATTCTATATGGATCTTTATTCTCTCTCCATGGCAGGATCCGTTTATTGTAATCATACCAGTGAAGCAAAGATCCGCTTAAATCATATCGTTGTTCCATCTATTTTCCTCTTTCTAAATAATATCCTTCAACAAATATG
>OLQN01002577.1_pt1 | contig 12052 bp, 13 predicted proteins | sample 1673181 | NCBI WGS metagenome assembly OLQN01 (sample SAMEA3136763, study PRJEB25190) | human gut metagenome | biome: human gut; feature: human-associated habitat; material: faeces | place: Austria | collected 2013
TCGTTTAATTAAGAGCGGTTTTGCCAACTCTGGTAAACAAATGCTTCGTTGTAAATCATGCGGAAAACGTTTTGTTGTGGACCGCAGTCAACTTACTTTTTATTCTCACCAAGACCAATCTAAATGGAATGAACTTATTCTGGATACATTGAATGGTGTATCTCTTAAAGAAATAGCTGCTAAAATCAATGTAAACGGACGTAATGTTTTTAATATGCGCCATAAACTATTGGTTAGTCTAGGAACTGAGGAATATCCCATACACAGTAGGAAATGAAGTTGAAATGGATGAAAAGTATACTCCATACAATTGCCAAAACATCCTCAACAGATCTATTAAGATTTGGTGAATGTCTTGAATCAAAATCTTTTGTAATGCTAGATGGATCTAACAGTTGCAACGAACTTTTAGAAAGTAAGAACTGCACAAAGAAAGTGTTAATCAGTCATGAGTCATATGATAAATTCAATCATTTAAATACAGTGAACAGTTTCCACAAATTAATTGAAGAAAAACTGCAGTACGTATTGCTTACATTGAAAAACATCTATAAGATCACTCGCTTAGAGGATTTGAAGAGCAAAAGGTTATTTGTTTAAGTGATAAAAAGCAGAATTATAGAAATGTCACCAAATTGCTAGTTAAGCCAAATCAAAACCGAACTGAAAAGATTAGTAATTTAAAAAGCAAGTGTAAAAGATAAAGTTTATTTTATAGAATAATTGAATGGTAATTGTATAAATTTTGTAATTTGACAAATACCGATAATTTAAAAAAAGTTTAATACTTTCGATTAAATTAATTGATAAGTAAAATTTTTTGGTATACTGTAAGTGGGTGATAAATATGGCTAAAAATTCTAAAACTTTTGATGAGTTTTATTCGTTGAAAAAAAATAAAATATGTTCTATTGATGAAGTTATTAATTATTCTGAATTACATAACGGTAATATCCAACCGTATGATAAAGATATGTATTGTCCTGAATGTAAACAAGCACAATTGACGTTTGTCCATGAGACTAGTAAAAGATGTGCTTATTTAAGAACAATTCCATCTTCAAATCATGAAAGTGGGTGTTCGTTTAATTATGAATATGCATCAAACAAAACTATAAAAACTATAGTAGATTCTATGACAAATGATGAAATAAATGATCGATTAAATTCAATAATGAACATGTTATGCAAAGACATAAGTTCTACAAATCAACCTTCTAATTACGAGGCTACTAAATCTAAAAATCCAATGCTTATTCAATGTAATACCGGTAATGTTATAAAGTCTAAAGCAATTCCTCGTAAAAGTTTAAATGGTGGTGTTGATCACAATGAAAATATATATGCTTATTATGGAAAAAAAGTAAAACTAAAGGTTGTAGAGAAACATAAAATATCAGATGATAGCATTTTTTATTTATTAGAAATACGTACTAAAAATACTAAAGGAGAATGGAATCTTAAAGCTACTATTTATAGATATAAAAAACCTTTGGATATTGACGAAAATGCTTTATATAATATAACTTTTATTGGATTTTTCGATCAGAAATATGAATTTTCAGTTAGATTACTAAATTGGAATGCTATTAAATATGAAATTGTTTAATAGTGAATTTAGTTACATAATTTAGGAGAAATATGATACATTAAGAAAGGAGTCATTATTTATGGAACAACAATCATCTGTAGGTAAAATATTTACCATTCCGTATATTGATGCTTTGATTGAAAAAAAGCAGATTCCTACAACTTTTAAAAAGTGTATAGTTCGGTATGTATCTAATGATGATGAGATAACGTATGGAGAAGTAATAAGTAAAATTTATGCATATATGGATAAAGAATATAGAAATGAATATTTTTACAAAAATACCATTTTTAATCAATTACTAGTTCAAAGACATGATTTATATAATACAGCTGCATTAACAGAATTGCCAATTGCTGATTCGAAAGCTGATTTTGTGATGATAAATGGTAAAGGTGTCGTGTATGAAATAAAGACAGATTTAGACAATTTTCAGCGTTTGCAAAATCAAATCAATGACTATTACAAGATTTTTAGCTATGTAAATGTAGTTGTTAGTAAAAATCAATTGAAAAAGGTTCGTGATGTATTAGAAGATACAAAGGTGGGCATAATAGAATTAACAAATTCAGGAAAATTGATTTGTAGAAAGAAAGCTTGCTGTAATAGAGAGAGCTTATCTTACGAAGCAATGTTTCGTGTTCTTAGGAAAAAAGAATTTGAATCGATTCTGTTAGATCGTTTTGGAAAGTTACCTTCAGTAAATGATTTTATTTACTATCAAGAATGTTTAAATTGGATACAAAAAATTAATATTGTTGGATTGCAAAAAAAGGTAATGAAATGCTTAAAAGAACGAACGTTATTATCTGTAGATGATGTGTTTGAGGAAAGAGTTCCTTCAGAACTAAGTTTTTATGTCTATTTTTCCAAAAAAAATCGATTGAAATATAACAAATTAGACTCTTTTCTTAATAAAAAGTTGGAGGTTTAGATTATGTATTTTCCATATTTGAGAGGTAGGCAAAATGAATTACTTTGCTTAAGAGAATTAGTCGATAAAGAATTATTATCGAGGCATATTATTCCTATAATTGAACCAGTACGTTATAGTAGTACCTTGTTTTCAACAATAAAAAAATTTATTATGGCTAACAAGGACATTATTATAATAAGAAATCCAAGTGTAGGTAATTATAATAATGATATTTCTGGAATGAATGATAAAATCAATAGTCAAGAGAGTGATACTAAGAAAAAACAAATACTGAAGGAGTTTGAAGAGAATCAAAGATTATTGGATGATCCTCATGTTATTAATGGTTATATTTGTGATCAGATAGTTGTTAACGAATGTTTAAAAAAGAATATCTCAGTAGAAAATATTGTATTAATTAACACAGATTTTTCCAACCTCAATTCTTATGAGGATAATGGTGATTTATTAAATGCAAAATATACTATTATTCCAAAAGATGAAGATTTTCATGATGTGGTACAAGGCAATGTGATTGTTTTGGAAGATAGTTTTAAAAAAGCGAAAAGAAATCAAGACTATCTTGATAATATTGATGAATTGTTTAGTAAAGCTCATATGACTTACAGTAAACGTGGCTATAAAGGCTATTCGGATTACTCTATTGTAGGAGAAGCATATGATGAAAGTGGGTTTGCACCAGTTGCAGTTGCCATTCATATTCTTTATTTTGATGAAAAAAAGTATTTACGTGTACATCATTTTGTTTCTGATACAATTAAAAATGACTATAATACTCCAAAAAAATTTGGTGAGGCAATGAAAAATTTAATTGAATGGGAACGTTTTAATTCTATTCCTAAAACATATGGTTTTTCTTGTCTTTTGAAATACTATGAAAAAGGAAAATTCCCTGGATTAGGTCTTACAAAAAAGTATTGTATTATGCATCATTTAGAATTAATAGGAAAATATTTTGGAGATGTAGAATGATTTGTTGTTCTAATTGTTTTAATGATCAAGAATTAATAGCGCAAATTCAAAATATTGGACGCAAAGGTACATGTCCAATATGTGGAGCTAAAGATGTTTTTATATATGATTCTGAATTGGATTATTATGAGTCGTCATTAGAAGATATGTTAGAATCTGTGATTGATATTTATGTGCCTGAATCTGAATTACCTCCTTTGTATCCTGAAGGTGATAAGGATTATTTAGTGAATAGATTGTGCAAGGATTGGAATATGTTTGTAAATAATCTCAGTCATGTAGAAATAATTGTAAAACATGTTGTTGAGAATTCTATATTTTTGTCTACTAAATTACTGGTTGAAAAAGTTGGCATACCTCAATTATATGAGGAAGAATACCTGTCACAGCATTCTATTTTATTTAAATGTAATTGGAATGAATTTAAAAGGCACATTAGAAATGTTAATAGATTTCATAATGATTTTGTAAACAAACAATTGTTAGAAGAAATATTAGAACAAGCTAGAATAATTATTCCAAAGAATACTATTTTTTATAGAGCAAGGGTATCTAATGAAAGAGGAACTTTGGGATTTTCTGAAAAAGAAATGGGAGCTCCACCTTTTGATGTTGCAACAGCAGGACGTGCAAATTCAAAAGGACAGAGTTGTTTGTATTTATCAAATGAAAGAATGACAACTTTAAAGGAAATACGTGCACATGCATTTGATTATGTCACAATTGCAGAGTTTAGATTGTTAAGAGATATACAAGTGCTAGATTTATGTTCAATTACACATAGTTCGCCATTTTATACGAATACAAATAAAGTTGATTATTATGTTAATGAGAGAATATTAAGTGCAATAGAGAAGGATTTGGCAAAACCTATGAGCCGTTGGGATAGTGATTTAGATTATTTACCTACGCAATATATTAGTGATTTTGCCAGATTTTGTGGATATGATGGTATTAGGTATTTTAGTACTTTTGATAAAGATGCATACAATTTGGCATTATTTGATTCATCTACATGTGAATGCTTAGGTTGTAAAAATCATCTAATAGGAAATCTTAACTACAATTTATCGGATGTATAGTGATATTAAAAGATAAAAGTTAAAGAAATTTTTTTGCTATATTTTATAAATAAGTCATATCTATTAACTAAAGGATTTTTCCTTTAGCTTTTTTTATGATATATTTATATAGTATGTTTTATGAATGAAAAGGGAGGGCTTTTATGGCAAAGAGTAGATTAGATCGTATGCCTAGTAATGATCTAAATGAAATGGAAGAGATTGATTTATTAGAGTTATTTCGTGCGGTTTTGAAATATATTAAATTGATTATCGTATTATGTATATTGTTTGGAGTAGGTGGTTTCTTTGGAACTAAGTTATTGATTGCTCCAACATATACAGCTAGCACATCGATTTATTTAACTCCACAAATTAGTGAGAGTGGATCTTTGGATTATAATTCACAGATGGCCAATAGTAAGTTGGTTACGAATGCTGTTAATTTATTAACGCAGAATAACATTATGTCTGAGGTAGCTAAGGATGTTGGTATGGAAAATGCGGCAAGCGTTAAAAAGTGTATTACAGTAACGAATGAAGCGAATACTGAAATTATTACGATTACGGCTACAACTACAGATCCTAAGTTATCTAAGAATATCGCAAATGGTACAGTAAGTACTTTTACTAAAACTATGCAGAAGAATTTGAATGTTCGTAATATTGAGGTTGTTGATAAGGCTAAATTGTCTTATGTACCTAGTGGACCTAATATTAAGAAAAACACAATGTTGGCTACTTTAGTTGGTGGTGTCATTGGTGTAGGATATGCAGTATTAAGATTCTTGTTTGATAATCGTTTGCGTACGAAAGAAGAGGCAGAAAAATATTTGGGTATTCCTGTTTTCTGCGAGATTCCTGAATTATAATGGCTAAGTTTATAGATATTCACTCACATATCGCTTGGGGTATTGATGATGGCATGCCATCGATTGAGGATGCTCAAAGTGCGTTAGAATCTGCTAGGGCTGATGGCTTTGTAGGAATATGTAGTACACCACACTTTATTCCTGGACAATTAGATGTTTCTGTTTATAATGAGATTGTTTCTCGGCAAATGGAATTGAAAGAAATGAGTCCGATACCAATTTATTGTGGTGGAGAAGTCATGATGAATAGTGAGTTTATTGAAGGATTGGATTTGGATTTATATCCAACATTAAATGGATCTAGATATATGCTTGTGGAATATAATGTTCTTCGTGACATTCATTCCATTGATTATAGAGATGATTGTTTGTATGAATTGAAGGTAAAGGGTTTTGTTCCTGTGATTGCGCATATTGAACGTTATTTTCATTCAGGACTAGACAATTCGATTATTGATAATTGGATTGATATGGGTTGTGTTCTACAAATCAATCGTACTTCTATTTTGGGAATGCATGGAAAGACGATTCAATCAAATGCTTTATCGTTACTAGATGATGGGTATTGTGATGTGATTGGTACAGATACACATAGAGCAAGTGGGCATCGTATTTCTAAATTGAGTGATGCGTATTCTGTAGTAAGTAAGCGTATTGGGTCTGATAATGCGGATATATTATTTTTTGAGAATCCTAAGCGAATCTTGAGTGATATGGAAATATTAAATATTGAGGTTGTAAAGAAAAAGAAGCGTTTTAGTTTCTTTAGGAGATAGAAATGGCAAAGAAAAAGAGAAATCAGTTTGATGTAGATGAGATTTATCGTGGGTTGCGTACAAATATTGAGTTTAGTCAAATGGATGAGGCTATGCAGGTTATTACTTGTGTAAGTACAGTTCCTAATGAAGGAAAGAGTACTATAGCTTGTAACTTGGCTCGTATTATGGCAGCTAAATATAAGAATGTATTATTAATTGATTGTGATTTAAGAAATGCATCGCTTCATAAAACGTTACATATTTCAAATCGTTCAGGACTTACAAATATTATTTCTGAATTTCAAGAAGGTTTAAGTATTAATTCGTATGAGGGTGTTCAACAAGTTCAATATGATGGTGGACAAACACTAACTGTAATTACGGCAGGTCACAGAGTACCAAATCCTAGTGAAGTATTAGGATCTAAAAGAATGGGACGCTTTTTAGAACAGGCTCGTAAAGAATTTGGATATATTATTATAGACTCACCACCAGTGGCAGTGGCTAGTGATACAATTCCATTGAGTAATCTGAGTGATGGCGTATTATATGTAGTGGATGCGAAATCTTCAGATAAACGTAGAGTTAAAACAGCTATCAATGACTTAAAACGTAATGGTGGACACGTAATTGGTGTTGTATTAAATAAAGTGGATATGAGTGATGAAAGCCATTATGGCTACGGATATGGATATGGTTATGGAGGAGACGATGATGGTAAAAAGAAATAGTTTAATATTCCTTACAGCTTTTGGTCTACTTCTAACAGGTTGTGGTAAATCAGGCTTAGAAATCACAAAAGATGATATTTTAGAAGTAGCTAGAGATGATGCGAATGCCACAAAAAGCGAATGTGAAAATGTATCCATTAAAGAACAAAAAGGTTCATATATTGTTTCATTTAATACAAATGGTGGATCTTATGAATACAAGATTGGTAAAGATGGTATTATAAAAGAGCGTAGTTTTAAGCGTGGAGCTAAAGAAGAGACTGCTGAAACGGAAAAGGTTGAAGAACCAGTTAAAGAAGAAACTACAAAAAAAGAAGAAAAGTCTTCAACTTCATTTGATGAAGGTCAACAACAGGCTATCAATTCAGCATTGGCAAATTCTGGATTAGTACAAGATGATGTATCTAATATTACTTGTTCTTTAGATTCAAATACAAACCAATATACAGTTACCTTTGTGTTAAATGATGTTACTACTACAGCAGTTGTAGATGCAGCTACATTTGCTGTAATATCTACAATTTTAGGATAATCATGGTACCTTCCATTTTGGAAGGTATTTTTTTTTAGTGTGTGGTATTATATTACATATGGAGAAAATTTACTTATGATTCGTTTAGAAACACATTGTCATACAAGATATTCAAAAGACAGTCTACTTCTGCATTCCTTGTTGTATATGAAGTGTCGTATGTGTCATATTGATGCGATTGCGATTTGTGAACATAATAATATCTTGGGTGCATTAAAGTTTAAGGAATATTGTTCAAAAAGAAAGAACAAGGTCTTTGTGATTATTGGTGAAGAAATTATGACATCATCAGGAGAAATTATAGGACTTTATTTAAATGAAGAAATACCGGCTGGTTTATCTTGTGATGAAACAATAGATCGTATTATAAGTCAGGGTGGTGTAGTATATGTACCACATCCTTATGATGAAAAGAGGTCTAAAACGGTTCTTAGTGAGGATTGTATTTTTAGTAATTCACATCGTATTGATTGTATGGAATGTTATAATGGTAGAAATGTGGATGAGAATTATTCAATAATGCAGAATAGAATTGCGGATAAATATGGCTTAGTAAAAGTAGTTGGTTCAGATGCACACACTTTAATGGAAATTGGTAGAAACTATATGGAAGTTAAGAGCGTACCATTGAATAGTTCTGAATTTAGGGATGTTATTAAAAGTTGTACTTTCCATACCAAGCCATGTATAAAGTTGGCTCATAAGGTGACTAAGGCAGCTAAATTAATGAAAATGATTGTAAAGGGGAACTTCAATGAAATATACAGAATTATCAATAGAAAAATTAAAAAGTGAATGTAATGAATGGGCTAAATCATTAAAGAAAACGTATTGTCCAGATCTAGTTATTTATGTAGCTAGAGCTGGCTATTTGATTGGTAAAGAGATGAGTGAAGTCTTTGAAGTGCCAATGGTAGGAATTAGTGCAACTCGTGAGGGAAATAAATTGAAGGAGATTGTTGGGCCTATTATTTCTCTAATGCCTAATTTTGTGCGTAATTTCTTGATCAGTGTGGAACTAAAATCGAATACGCATGACAAGAATACGGAAAGAAAGATTCATTTTCATGAAAGCTTAGAAAAGTTAAAGGGGCAATCTTTTGATCGTATTTTAGTTGTGGATGATTCTGTCGATACAGGTCATTCAATGAAACAAGTGGTGGATGCGATTCAAAATGAGTTTAAAAATGCTGAAATAAAGATTGCAGGATTGAATGTATGGGATAAGAGTAAAAATATTATTCATACGGATTTTGCACTCTATGAAAATACAGTAATCAAGGCACCTATGTCTAAGGATTCGAGTGAATATAAGGAATTTGTGCGTATTTATAATGAAGAAACTAAAGAAGGAACTTTATAGTATCTATGTCAAAAGAAATGAAAGTTGTTGTTTATCGAAATTCAGAAACTGCAAATGAAGTTTATAAACAGAATCCGTTGACATGTGGTTTAGCGAGTTACCTACAAAATGATTAAGGAGTACATAGAAGCAATTATGGCTTCAAAGAACATATTGCAAATATTGCAGAGGTAATAAGAAATTTAGAATTTTCGATGCATGATGCTCCTAATGCGGTGGAAAGATTGAAACAGCCGAGGAAACATCCGACAGCGAAAAAAGTGGAAACTATAAAGAATAATTTGGAATATATTGAAGTTATCTAAATATTGCATATTATTTCATAGCCGTTTGTTCATCCGTCGAATGGACGGCTATAGGATTTTCTAGATTTTTCGAACTATCAAAAAAAATAAGATGGCTATATAATATATTTGGTTAAAACGCTATTTTGATATTATAGGGGAGATTTGTAAAGTAGATATGGGATTTTCTAAAAATGATTTTGAAAAAGTAGATTTAAGGATTAAAAAAATAACGGAACAGACTGTTGAGCAAATAGAAATAGATTCAGAATTACCTCCAACAATAGAGCAATTAGAAGATAATAATAGAACCTACTCTATCATGGCAGCCATACTATTTATTGATATTCGTAAGTCAACATACTTAACGGAAAATAGCCAAGCAAAAAGTATGGTTAAAATATATCGCTCATTTATGAGAATGGCAGTTGATTGTGTTAGAAAAAATGGAGGAGTTACAAGACAATTTTTGGGTGACAGAATTATGGGTGTATTTATTGATTCTGCTGATGAAAACGGGAATATCGTGGACAGTGCAGCAGATAAAGCAATTAATACGGCAAGAAGTTTGCAGACTGTAATTGATTATAGCTTGAATAAACATTTGAAAACTAATGTTAATGGGAAAGTTATTGAATGTGGTATTGGAATTGATTATGGAAAGGTTCTTGTAACTCAGGTTGGTATGTATGGTCTGGAAAGTGATGAAAATAGAGAGAACGAAGTAGATTGTGTATGGGTTGGTAATACAACAAATTATGCAAGCAAATATTCAGACATAGCATCTGGGGGAGAAATATTTATTTCAGATAATGTTTTCAAGCAAATGTCAGATGAGTATAGGGAAGTTTTTGTAAAATCAGCAAAATATAAAGGAATGAAGTTATTTCAAGGCTATGTGACTAGGGATTATTATTTGGAGTTTTCAGAGGATTTAGAAAAACCAATTAAAATAGAAGAAGACACAACTGTAGAATCAGATACATTTGGAGGATTGGCGGATGGCATAAGAGAAATCGAGAGATTGCAAGATAAACTTATGCAAAGAGAAAAGCAACTTGCTGTATTAGAGGATAAACTTAAAAGAGAAAATCAGGATTACAAAGATAAATATAATAATGAAAATGTAGCAAAATTAAGGGCTTTTGACGAAAGAGATGCTGCTAAAAAAGAATTACAAGAAATACGAGAAGAATATTATATAGAAATTAAGAACATTCTTTCTAAAGTGCATTACCATGAATATCAGTACATGGATAAGGTGGGGAAAAAGGATTTGATTTCGATGATAGATAAGGAATATGAATTAGGGAGATTGCTAGGGAAAACTTCAAAAGAAGTGTCATTAGATTTGGGTTGCTATTTGATAGGAGTTTATGATTACTTTCAAGAATATTCTAAAGCATTTGATGTAATGCTTGTTATGGCAGAATTATCAGATTATTGGGTAGACCTAGAAATTGCAACGCTAAATTGGGCAAATGAGAAACATATTTTGTATAAGCTTTATAACGAAATAGAAAGAGCACTAGCAAATCATAGAATAAAGTATGAAAGAAGAAAAGGCTTTGAAGACTATTTGCAAATAATAAAGAAAATTAGGGGATTTTAAATTATGGCACAGAATGATAATCAACAGCAGGAAAATAGAGCGTTTAAAAAAGAAGATGCTTATGAAACACTGGGTATCATAAATACATGGATAGGAAATATGGATACCAAGGTTTCATTTGCATTAGCATTAGCAGGAGTTTTAATAGGTGTTATATTTGAAAAGGGCATGCCCAGTGCGTTTGAAAGAATAACAGAGGTATCAAAACTGGCAGAACTATCTGGCGGAGAAATTATAGCAGCCATTCTGGTTGCACTGCTATATTTATCAAGCTTTATTTCTATTTTGTGCTTTATGTTATCTATTATTGCAAGAGTGAAAAATCTTAATAATGCACCATCTATTTTTTTCTTCGGCTCTATTGGAAATATGACATTGGAGAATTATAAGAATGCCGTAAAAGATATGGACGAAAAAGAAATGATAGATGATTTAGAAGAACAGATACATACAAATTCGAAAATATGTAGTCTAAAAGCAAAATGGTATAACATGGGAATAAAAGTTCTATTACTAACAGTTATTCTGTGGTTTGTGTGTATGATATTTCAGTTGATATAAAGGGGGGAGGAAAGTAATGGAATCAAATCATACAATGCCTTATGACTTAGATAAAAGTTCAGAGAGAATGGATGAAATTTTAAATGCAAGTGACAATGATTACTGTGATAAAGACAACATTCCCATGAGAAGTGATTTGACATTTAAAAATGGTTATTATGTTTATGTTACTGCAATTTTTATTGATATTGTTGGGTCATCTGATATGACAAATGAGCATAAAAGACCAACATTGGCGAAAATGTATAGAGCATTTTTATCATAGTGCGTTGCTATTATGAATGCAGAAACTGATTGTAAAGAAATAAATATTAATGGAGATTGTGTATGGGGAGTTTTTGATACTCCTTATAAATCTGATATCGACAATGTTATTTCGGTGGCAGCTAAATTAAACACTATGATTAAAATACTCAATTATAAATTAAGAAAGAAAAATTATTCGGGTATTTCAGTTGGAATAGGTATTGATTATGGTAGAGCACTGATGGTTAAAGCTGGATATTCGGGCAGTGGAATAAACGATGTTATTTGGATGGGGGATGTTGTAAATTCAGCGTGCCATTTATGCAATAAAGCAGGTAGAGATTATAGAAAAGTAATTTTGATTTCAGACGTTGTTTATAATAATTTAAATGAGCATCATCAAAGCTTATTTTCAAGCTATTCTGATGGATGGGTGACTAGATATGAAGGAAATATTATAAATATCAGTATGGACGATTGGTATAATACATTAGAAAATTAATACATCAATGTTGATAAAAAACACCAATCG
>OLQN01002579.1_pt1 | contig 12050 bp, 8 predicted proteins | sample 1673181 | NCBI WGS metagenome assembly OLQN01 (sample SAMEA3136763, study PRJEB25190) | human gut metagenome | biome: human gut; feature: human-associated habitat; material: faeces | place: Austria | collected 2013
TACGACGACTGCTCTGTCCTGATCACCGACAAGAAGATCAGCGTATTCCAGGATGTGGTTCCTCTGCTCGAGCAGGTCATCCAGTCCGGCCGCAAGCTGCTGATCATCGCAGAGGATGTCGAGGGCGACGCTCTGTCCAACCTCATCATCAACCGTCTGCGCGGCGGCCTGAACGTTGTCGCTGTCAAGGCACCCGGCTTTGGTGACCGCCGCAAGGAGATGCTGCAGGATATCGCCACCCTGACCGGCGGCACGGTTATCAGCAGCGACCTGGGCTATGAGCTGAAGGACGCCACCATGCAGCTGCTCGGCAAGGCCCGCCAGGTCAAGGTCACCAAGGAGAACACCACCATCGTCGGCGGTGCCGGTGACAAGCAGGCTATCGCAGACCGTGTTGCCCAGATCCGCAGCCAGATCGCCGTTGCGACCTCTGACTTTGATCGCGAGAAGCTGCAGGAGCGCCTGGCAAAGATGGCCGGCGGTGTTGCCGTCATCAAGGTCGGTGCCGCTACCGAGGTCGAGATGAAGGACAAGAAGCTGCGCATCGAGGATGCCCTGAACGCGACCAAGGCCGCTGTTGAGGAAGGTATCGTCGCTGGCGGCGGCACGGCCACCATCAACGCCATTCCCGCTGTCGACAAGCTGGTCGGCGAGCTGGAGGGCGACGAGCGCACCGGTGCGAAGATCGTCCGCAAAGCGCTGGAGGCTCCTCTGCGCCAGATCGCTGCCAACGCTGGCCTCGAGGGCAGCGTCGTTATCGACAACATCCTGAAGGCCAACAAGCCCAACTACGGCTTTGATGCCCAGAAGGAGGAGTACGTCGAGGATATGATCGAGGCCGGTATCGTCGACCCGACCAAGGTCACCCGTTCCGCTCTGGAGAACGCTGCCAGCGTCGCCGCGATGGTCCTGACCACCGAGAGCCTGGTCGCTGACCTGCCGGAACCCCCGGCTCCGGCTGCTCCGGCCCCTGACATGGGCGGCATGTACTAAGAGACGCCGCAAAGCCTTGAAATTGCTTGATTTTTTGGATGCGCAAAAGCGAATTTACGCCAAAAATTCAAGCGCATTATAGGGTAACAGAAATCGGCACCTGCTTTTGAAGCAGGTGCCGATTTTTATGTTATCCGGCAGCATGGTGATTGCAAAAAGTAGGATCGATGAGACGAAAATCCTTCAAAAAGCATTTGAAATTTCCATCCAAATCCGCTATAATAAATGTACAGCGTGTGGCGTTTCTGCGTAAATCCAGTTGCAGAGCAGCCACGCGCCTTTTTTTGCGGAATCGGGTGAGAAATGGCAAGATGAGCGAAAACTTCATAGGCAAATCGTGTAGCAGAAATGCGTAAGTCCGGATGTTCTGGGACTTACGCATTTTTTATTTTTTGAAAGAAAGGTGATTTTTTTGGAAACCGGAAATCAGTTCTTGGGGACGGAGCGTGTGAGCAAGCTCATGCGGCAGTACGCCATCCCCTGCATTATCTCGCTGCTGGTGGGTGCACTTTACAACATCGTTGACCAAATTTTTATCGCCAACGCCAGCTACCTCGGCTCCTACGGCAACGCCGCCAATACGGTGGTGTTCCCGCTGACGGTGGTGGCGCTGGCTATCGCCGTCATGTTGGGCGACGGCTGCTGCGCCTTCGTCAGCATGGCGCTGGGCAGAAACGAGGTGGATAAGGCCAAGCGAAGCGTGGGCAACGCGGTGGTGTTATCTGTCGTCAGCAGTCTTGTTCTGACGGCGGTATACCTCATTTTCGCAAACACCATCATCGCCATGTTCGGCGGCACGGTGAATGAGGAGACCTTCCGCCACTCGCAGGAATACTTCTTCTATATCACGCTGGGCATTCCGTTCTATATGTTCGGGCAGGCCATGAACCCGATCATCCGTGCCGACGGCAACCCCAAGTTCGCCATGATCTCCACATTGGCAGGCGCTGTTATCAACATTATCCTCGACCCCATTTTCATCTTTGTATTAAAATGGGGTATGATGGGTGCGGCAGTGGCCACGGTCATCGGTCAGGTGGCAACGGCGTTTTTTGCTGTGTGGTATCTGCTGCACATGAAGATCATCAAGCCTGCGTCCGGCGATTATGCACTGCGGGGAACTGTCTGCGGACGAATGCTGACGCTGGGTATCACCAGCTTCCTCTCGCAGATCAGTCTGGTGGCGGCCATGGCAGCCATCAACAATATGCTCCGCAAATACGGCGCTCTGGACGCTGTGTTCGGACAGGAGCAATACGCGCAGATCCCCATGGCCGTGGTCGGCATTGTGATGAAGTTCTTCCAGATCGTCATTTCCATCGTGGTCGGCATGGCGGCAGGCTGCATCCCCATCGTGGGCTATAACATGGGTGCGGAGAAGAAACTGCGTGTTCGGGAGTTGTTCACCAAGCTGCTGATTGCCGAAGCACTGGTGGGTGCGGTGGCGCTGGTGATGGCAGAGGGTTTCCCTCGGCAGCTCATCGCCATTTTCGGTGCAGCCAATGAGAGCGGCTACTATACGGACTTTGCTATTAAGGCGTTCCGCACCTATCTCTGCATGATGGTGCTGGCCTGCGTCAACAAGGCGTGCTTTATCTTCTTGCAGGCAGTCGGCAAGGCGCTGACATCCACGCTGCTGTCCATGTTCCGTGAGGTGGTGTTCGGTGTGGGCTTTGCTCTGTTGTTGCCTGTGTTCTTTGGTTTGGACGGCGTACTGTATTCCATGCCGGTGTCGGATATTCTGACCTTTATCATCTCGGCGATCATCATCGTGAAAACCTATCGGGAATTGAATGTGGAAGGAGTGCAGAAAGTATGAAAAACAGAGTCATTACCATCAGCCGCGAATTCGGCAGCGGCGGACGCACCATCGGCAAAAAGGTGGCGGAAAAGCTGGGTATTCCGTGCTATGACGCAGAGATCATTCAGGAAATGGCAAAGGAAACAGGTTTTGCACCGGACTATGTAAAAGAAGCAGGAGAGTACGCACCGGGGAGCTTCCTATCGGCAGCTTTTTCCAACCGAATGTTCGGCCCCACCAACGAGGATATTCTGTGGGAGCATCAGTACAAGGTCATCACGGAGCTGGCGGAAAAGGGGCCCTGCGTCATTGTTGGCCGCTGTGCCGACTATATTCTGCGGGACAAGGCAGACTGCCTGAAAGTCTTTATCCACGCGGATATGAAGTTCCGTGCGGAGCGCATCGTCAAGGTGTACGGCGAACGGGAGCAGTCCCCGGAGGAGCGCCTGCGGGATAAGGATAAACGCCGGGCCGCCTATCACCGCTTCTACACCAACATGAAGTGGGGACACGCTCAAAATTATCACCTGACGCTAGACAGCGGCGTCATCGGTATCGACAAGTGCGTGGACATCATCGCGGAGCTGTATTGAAAACTTTCCAGAAAAAACGTTTGAAATTCGTTTTGAAAATCGTTAAAATGTAAGGCAACACCGCATAATTCCCGCCGGAGCGTTGCTTGAGCCGTTAGACGGGAATTGTGCGGTATTGCCTTAAGGTCGAAGTCTCCGTAAAAAGAGGCTTCGGCCTTTTTGTATAAACCGGCAAAGTGTGCTATAATAGACAGAAATAACGCAGCGGGGGAGCCGCCATGAAAAAATATGCAAAATATCCGGCACTGGCCGTTACGCTGGCGATTATGGCAGTGATCTTTGTCTTGTCCTCGCAGCCGGCGGAGCTGTCCACCAAGGTCAGCCGCGCCGTTACCGAGACCGTGCAGGCCGGCAGGATAAAAGCCATCACGCCGCTGTGGTTCAGCACCACAAACCTGAACGCCAACGTCCGCAAGTGGGCGCACGTCTATATCTACTGTGCCCTCGGCGTCAGCATGGCCGTGACCGTGCAGCTGTGGCTGCACCACGTTACGCTGCGGCAAAAGGCACTGCTGGCATCGGCGCTGTGTATGCTGTACGCGGCCGGTGATGAGCTCCACCAGTATTTTGTGCCGGGCCGTGCCGCGCAGTTGAGCGACGTTGCGATTGACGCCATGGGTTTTCTGCCCTGCGTGGCGGCGGTGTATCTGGCGCTTTGGGCTGTCAGGAGGCTGCGCAATTAACAGGACTCAACCCAAAATTATATGGGGAATAGAGGTATTTTAGGTTGACCCGCCGCCCATACTCCCACCGGGGGGATGTGCCTTGTCTCTGCGTCGGTTGTATGGGCTTTGCGCTGTGCTGGTGCTGCTGGCGGGCGTCGTGCTCTGCCGCACTTACTGGGTGGGACAGCAGACGGCCTATGCCGCCAGTGCGGGCGGGCAGAGCGTCCAGACGCTGGCTCTACCGCGCGCCCGGGGCGATTTCTATGACCGCACGGGCCGCAGGCTGACCGGCCTTTCCCCGCAGTATTACGCACTCTGCCTGCCCGGAGACGCCGGGTACACGGCGCTGTTTCCGTATGTCCCGTATGCGGAGCAGAGCCTTTTGTATGAGCGCCGCAACCTTGCAAGTCCCTTTTTGATACAGGTGGACCGCGACCTGACCGCACAGGGCATCACGACCTGCACCGTGCCGCAGCATTTCGGCGGCAGCACCGCCGCGCACCTGCTGGGCTATCTGGACAGCGAGGGCCGCGGCGTGTCCGGCCTGGAAAAAGCCTACGACGATCTGTTGACCGCCTCCGGAGACGCGCGCACTGTGACCTGCTTTATGACCGCGCAGGGACGCCTGCTGACGGACACAAGCCTGCTTGTAGCGGTGGAAACACCCGGCACGGGGCAGGGCGTGCGGCTGACGCTGGACGCCGACCTGCAGCGCGCCTGTGAGGGGCTGGCCACGCTGTATCTGCCGCGCGGCTGCATCGTTGTGATGGACACGGCCACCGGCGAGGTGCTTGCCTCGGTCAGTATGCCGTCGTTTGACCCGCAGAATGTCGCCGCCAGCATTGCCGCCAACGATACCTCGCTGCTCAACCGGCCTCTCCGCGCATTCAGTGCCGGGTCGGTGTTCAAGGTCGTGCTGGCTGCAGCCGCCTACGAGAGCGGCCTTGACTGGTATACCCACGACTGCACGGGTGAGGTCGAGGTTGCCGGGCAGACCTACCGCTGTGCACTGGGCCGCGCCCACGGCGTGGTCAACCTGCGCGGCGCGCTGGAACAAAGCTGCAACACCTATTTCATCGAGCTGGGCCGCCTGCTGGGGGCACAGCGCATCCGCAAAATGGCAGAGACACTCGGCTTCGGCACGGCCACGCAGCTTGCGCCCGGCCTGCAAGGCGCATCGGGCACACTGCCCGATGCCGCCGCGCTTGAAAACCCAGGCGAGCTGGCGACGTTCAGCTTTGGTCAGGGGGCGCTGACCGTGACGCCGCTGCAAATTACAGCCATGATGAACACCGTCGCAAACGGCGGCGTGTACAGGACACCGGCCTTTGTGCAGGGAATTGTTGACGCCGACGGTACGCTGACCGGGCAGACCCGGGCGGCTGACACCCGCACGGTCTTTGATGCGGCCACGGCACGGGTGCTGCGCAGTATGCTGGCCTCCGTCGTGTCGGAGGGGATCGGCAGCGAGGCACAGCCCAAAACCGGCACGGCAGGCGGCAAGACCGGCACAGCGCAGACCGGCCAGTACGACGAGAACGGCGAGGAACTGCTCAACTACTGGTTCAGCGGCTTTTACCCGGCGGACGACCCGCGGTATACCATTACTGTTTTGCAGGACGGCATCTTAAAGCCCGAAACCTCCAGTGCCGCGATATTTGCAAAGGTTACCGAAATTCTGGCTGTGTGGGAGAACTCCTAAGCCTTCCCCCTCGGGGGAAGGTGGCCCCGCAGGGCCGGATGAGGGCAGACCTTGCCGCCGCAGCACTTTACCGGGCAGCAACGGCATATCCGCCCCTCATCAGTCAGTGGTCGGGGCCACTGACAGCTTCCCCCGGGGGGGAAGCCAATCTCTCCGTCAACCAATTTCCTCCAAGGTATTGCACTTTTGCGGCAAAAAAGCTACAATAATTAGTATCTGTAGACCGCAAGTAACCGATGCTGAAAGGGACAAACCGATGCGGCATATTTTTATCATAAACCCAACGGCGGGCAAGGTGGACGCCAGCGTGGCGCTCATCCCGCAGATCCACGCCGCTGCCAGCCGCGCAGGGCTTCATCCTACCATTGAGGTGACCCGCCGCGCCGGGCAGGCCCGCGACCTGGCCGCCCAATACGCCGCCGGCGGGGAAGAAGTATACCTCTACGCCTGCGGCGGCGACGGCACGCTGAACGAAATATTGCAGGGTACCGTCGGCCGCCCGAACGTTGCCATCGGCTGCGTGCCCTGCGGCAGCGGCAATGACTATGTGCGCAACTTCGGCACGCAGGCGCAGTTCCTGGACCTTGACGCACAGCTGGCCGCACAGCCGTTCGCAGCGGACGTCATCCGCACGCCCCAGGGCTGCGGCATCGACATCTATGCCGCGGGCATCGACGCCCAGGTCGCCAACGGCATCCCCAAATGGCGGCGCGTGCCCTTCTGCGGCGGCACAACGGCCTACACGCTGTCGATTCTCGAGGCCGTGTGCAGCACCTTCAGGCACCGTCTGCGCATCACCGCCGATGACCGCCAATTGGAGGACACCTTCATGATGCTGGCGGTCTGCAACGGCCAGCAGTACGGCGGCGGCTACTGCGCCGCGCCCCACGCCAGCATGACCGACGGTCTGCTGGATGTGGTGCTGCTGCGGCCCGTGCCGCGTTTGAAGCTGCCGGGGCTGCTGGGCAGCTACAAAAAAGGGGAGCACCTTTCGGAGGGTGACACCGTCACCGAGAAATTCGCCCCGTACATGACGTTTTTCCGTACAGGCAGCATTGACATAGAGGTGCTGGACGGCAACCCGCTCATCACAACGCTGGACGGCGAGTGCTCGCCCCAGCTGCGGATGCACGCGGAGATCGTGCACAGTGCGGCGCGCATTCTGCTGCCGCCGGAGCTTGCCGCAAACGCAAACAAGACGCCTGTTCTGCAGGCTATGGGAGAGTAAGAATGTCTGAAAAAGTAAAGATCAAGATCGCCCGCAATGTGGTGCATCTGCCGGCCATCGCCCTGCGCGGGCTGGTGGTTTTCCCCAACAATGTGGTCCATTTTGAGGTGGGCCGCACCAAGTCCATTGCCGCCATCGAGGCCGCCATGCACGCCAACAGCAGCGTCTTTCTCGTCGCCCAGCGCGAGATGGATGAGGAAGAACCGGCCCTTCACGACCTGTATGCCTACGGTGTCATTGCCGAAATCAAGCAGGTGCTGCGCGTCTCCGACGACCTCGTGAAGGTCCTCGTCGAGGGCAAGACACGTGCCCGTCTGCTGGAGCTGGACGTCGGCGAAAAGTATCTGCAGGCCACGGTGCGCCCCGTGGCTGTGCGCGGCATCCCTGCCGACAAGCGCAACCAGGTCGAGGCTCTCGTCCGCAGCCTGAAGGACTGCTTTGAGGAGTACCTGTCCTACAGCCCGCAAATTTCCAAGGATGTCGTCTATAACATCGTTTCCTCCGATTCGCCGCTGTATTTGAGCGAGTACATGCCCGCCAACCTCTTGTTCAAGTATGAGGATAAGCAGGTTATCCTGAACGAATCGACCCTGCTGGGCCGCCTCGAAAAGCTGCTGACCCTGCTGCGGCAGGAATGCCAGATCATGGACATCGAGCGCGACCTGGACGACAAGGTCAACGCCCGCATGGACAAGGGCCAGCGCGAATACTACCTGCGTGAGCAGATGAATGTCATCAGCGAGGAGCTCGGCGACGCCGAGGACACCCGCGCCGAGGCCGATACATACCGCGGGAAAGTCAAGGCGCTGAACCTTGATGCAGAATCCACCGAAAAGCTGCTGAAAGAGTGTGACCGTCTGGCCCGTATGCAGGGCAGCAGCGCCGAGAGCGGCGTTATCCGCAGCTATCTGGATGCCTGCCTGGCCCTGCCGTGGCACACCGCCACCGAGGACGACCTTGACCAGGCCCACGCCCGCAAGGTGCTGGACCGTGAGCACTACGGCCTGCAGAAGGTCAAGGAACGCATTCTCGAGCTGCTGGCTGTGCGCAAGCTGAACCAGGACGTCAAGGGGCAGATCATCTGCCTTGTCGGCCCTCCGGGCGTCGGCAAAACGAGCATTGCGCACTCCATTGCCGAGTGCATGGACCGCAAATTTGCCCGCATGAGCCTGGGCGGCGTCCACGATGAAGCCGAGATCCGCGGCCACCGCCGCACCTACATCGGCGCGATGCCGGGCCGCATCATCAGCGCCATCACGACGGCCAAGTCCACGAACCCGGTCATCCTGCTCGACGAGATCGACAAGCTGGCGGGCGACTACAAGGGAGACCCGTCCAGCGCACTGCTCGAGGTGCTGGACCCCGAGCAGAACCGTACCTTTAAGGATAACTACCTCGATATTCCGTTTGATTTGAGCGAGGTGCTCTTTATCACGACGGCGAACGATGCCTCCACGATCCCTGGCCCGCTCTATGACCGCATGGATGTCATCGAGCTGCCCAGCTACACCCGCACCGAAAAATTCAACATCGCCAAGCGCCATCTGCTGCCCAAGCAGCTGAAAAACAACGGCCTGGAGGGGCGCGTGACCCTGACAGGCAGCGCACTGTATGCCATCATCGACGGCTACACCCGCGAGGCAGGCGTGCGAAATCTGGAACGCACCATCACGTCGGTGCTGCGCAAATGTGCGCAGAAGATCGCGGCAGGGGAGGCCGAGAAGATCAGCGTTTCCGCAGCGATGGTCAAGGAGCTGCTCGGCCCCGAGAAGGTCAAGCCGACGTTTATCTCCCGCAAGGACGCCGTGGGCATTGCCAACGGTCTGGCGTGGACGAGTGTCGGCGGCGAGATGCTGCCTGTTGAGGTTGCCGTCATCCCGAACGGCACCGGCAAAATCGAGATCACCGGCAGCCTCGGTGATGTCATGAAGGAGAGCGCCCAGCTCGCCGTGACCTACGCCAAGGTCCACGCCGAAGAATACGGCATCACGCCCGACAAGTTCAAGAACACCGACCTGCACATCCATGCCCCCGAGGGGGCTGTGCCGAAGGACGGCCCCTCCGCGGGTGTCACACTGACGACGGCGCTGATTTCGGCGCTGTCTGGTATCCCGGTCAACCACGACCTGGCCATGACCGGAGAGATCACGCTGCATGGCAACGTGCTGCCCATCGGCGGTCTGAAGGAAAAGAGTATGGCGGCCTTCCGCGAGGGCATCTCGACGGTGCTCATCCCCAGGGACAACGCCAGCGACCTGTATGAGGTGGACGCCGAGGTCAAGGAGAAGGTGCGCTTCATCCCCGTGGGCACTCTGTCCGAGGTGCTGAAGCACGCCCTTGTGCGCCCGGGCCGCACCCCCGCCCGCGCTGTCCGTGGTGTGCCGCAGGCAACCTCTCTCATCGCCAACGACAAGCCCGCCGAGGGACATAAGGAGCCCGCCGCGGTGATGTAATTCGCCTTGAACGCTACTCTGTAGGGACGGAGGCCCGCCCCCGCCCGCGGGTCGATGACAAGCATCGACCCCTACAGCAACCCCCGTAGGGGCGGATTCCATATCCGCCCGCACTACGCCGTGCCGCGCATGTAGGGGGCAGTGTCCTCGATGCCCCGCAACACACAGAACACCCAAAACATAAAGGAACACCCATGAACTACAACAACAGCGAATTTCTCGCGTCCTACGGTCTGTCCCGCCAGCTGCCGGACAGTGACCGCCCTGAAATCGTATTTTCGGGCCGCTCCAACGTCGGCAAGTCGAGCCTCATCAATAAGCTCTGCAACCGCAAGAAGCTGGCCCGCGTCAGCGCCACGCCGGGCAAAACGGCAACCATCAACTTCTACCGCGTTGATACGGCCTACTTTGTCGACCTGCCCGGCTACGGCTACGCCAAGGTCTCCAACGCCGAGCGCGAGCGGTGGGACGATTTGATCAACAGCTATTTTGAGGCGGATCGTGCGGTCTGCCTGCTTGTCCAGCTGCTGGACAGCCGCCACGCGCCCAGCGCTGACGATGTGCAGATGCTTGAGTACCTGCACTACCACCGCATTCCGTTTGTGGCCGCGCTGACCAAGGGCGACAAGCTGAAAAAGAGCGAGATGGCCGCCCGCAAAGAAGAATTTGAAAAGATCTGCGCTCCCTACGGCTGCCAGGGCGTTGTGCTGACCAGCGCCGAGAACGGGCTGGGCATGGACGAGCTGCGCGCGCTGCTTGAGGCCAGCATGACCCCCGAGACAGAGGACTGACCGATGGCCTACAACGAGTTTGCCTATTTCTACGACGAGTTCAACGGCGAGGCTGACTATGACGCGCTTTACGGCTATATTACCGACGAGCTGAAGGCCCACGGCATCATAGACGGCATCCTGGCCGATCTGGGCTGCGGCACCGGCGATCTGACCCTGATGCTGACCCAGGCAGGGTATGATGTCATCGGCATTGACCGCTCCGAGGAGATGCTCAGTGTCCTGCGCGAAAAGGCCGACGAGCTGGGCCTGACGGGCCGCTTGCTGCTGCTGAAGCAGGACCTGCTGGACCTGGACCTGTACGGCACGATCCGCGCCGCGGTGTCTACGTTTGACACCTACAGTCACATTGGCCCGCAGGAAAATTTTGAGAAGGCCATCCGCAAGGCTGCCTACTTTATGGAGCAGGGCGGCGTGTTCATTTTTGACTTGAACACGCCCTATAAGCACCGGCACATTCTGGCAGGCCAGACCTTTGACATCGAGGCCGAGGACGCCGACTGCCACTGGTCGAACCGCTACGACGAGACGGCGCAGCGGGTGGATATTACCATCAACATTGACTACCACGAGACGGGGGAGCACTTCCACGAGGCGTTTAGCGAGTACAGCTACGCGCTGGACACCGTGTGCGCCCTGTTGGAAAAGTACGGCTTCGCCGTGGCCAAAGTCGCCGACGGCGAGAGCTTTGGCCCGGTGCGCGGCGACAGCCCGCGCTGGATCATCACGGCTGTCAAGCAATACACACAAGAGGAAAAAGCGAATGGAACAGAATCATAACATGCTGCGCGGCATCTCCGAAAACGGCGGTATCGTGTTTTACGGTGTTGACTCTACGGAAATCGTCCGCGAGATGGAGCGCCTGCACAAGACCAGCGCCGTCACCACCGCTGCCCTGGGCCGCCTGCTGACGGCAGCCTCGATGATGGGCATTATGCTCAAAAGCACCCAGGACTCGGTGACGCTGCAGATCAAGGGCGGCGGCCCCGCAGGTCGCCTGCTGGCCGTTTCCGACGGCACCGGCAACGTCAAGGGCTACGTCGAGCACCCTGTTGTGGAACTTCCCCCGCGGGCTGACGGCCATCTGAACGTCGGCGCAGCCGTCGGCAAGGACGGCACGCTGGACGTCATCCGTGACTTGGGTATGCGCGAGCCGTACATCGGCCAGGTGCCGCTGACCTCCGGTGAGATCGCCGAGGACATCACGACCTATTTTGCTATCAGTGAGCAGGTGCCCACTGTCTGCGCGCTGGGCGTGCTCGTCGACAAGGACCTGAGCGTCCGCTGCGCGGGCGGCTTTGTCGTGCAGCTGCTGCCCGGCGCAACCGAGGAGGAGATCGAGCACCTCGAGAAGAACATCAAGGCCATGCCCAGCGTGACGACAATGCTCGAGGAGGGCAAGAGCGTCCGCGATATGCTGGAGCTGGCCTTGGCCGGCTTTGCACCCGATATTCTCGACAGCTACCATGTGACCTACAAGTGCGACTGTGGCCTTGAGCGCGTTGAAAAGATGATCCGCTCCCTTGGCAAAAAGGAGGTCGAGCGCATGCGCGACGAGGACCCCGTTGCCGAGGTGAACTGCCAGTTCTGCAACAAGAATTATAAGGTGGATCTGAATGAACTGCTCAAAAACTGGCCTTCCACCGCCGAAAATGTGCCGAGCGAAAACGCATAAAAATTTATGCAAAAAAATGTAAAAAACGCTTGACTTTTCCGCTCATATAGTTTATAATAACAAACGTCGCCCGGAGAGAGCGATTGAGCAAAAACTCTCCAACATGCGGCCGTAGCTCATCTGGTAGAGCGCCACCTTGCCAAGGTGGA
>OLQN01002580.1_pt1 | contig 12049 bp, 5 predicted proteins | sample 1673181 | NCBI WGS metagenome assembly OLQN01 (sample SAMEA3136763, study PRJEB25190) | human gut metagenome | biome: human gut; feature: human-associated habitat; material: faeces | place: Austria | collected 2013
AAGACGTCGCCATGTAGGGACGCACGAGAGTATCTAGCCGGAGGGCGTCCGTTGTAGTACAGCAAGACGTCGCCATGTAGGGACGCACGAGAGTATCTAGCCGGAGGGCGTCCGTTGTTGTACAGCAAGACGTCACCATGTAGGGACGCACGGTCGTGCGTCCGTCCCCGTCAAAGCGAAACATCGTCAAGATCGTTCGACAACGGACGCACAGATCGTGCGTCCCTACAGGATTCAGTCACGGCTAGTATCGAGTCATAGTGCGTCCCTCTCCCTCCATCCCCACGTCGTCCTGTAGGGACGCACGATCTGTGCGTCCGTTGTGTCAAAAGTTACAGCATCGTGGTCTTGACGGGGACGGACGCTCAGATCGTGCGTCCCTACAAAGCGCAGTATCACCAGCCAACAACCAATAAAAGCTTCCCCCCACCACAGCTCTTAGACTGCGATGGGGGGAGTCTTTATTGATTAGTAGGCTATAGGCACGCTTGGTGCGATAGCCTTTGACCAGCGACTACATATTATAAGAGTGCATCGAGACCACACTTAAGGTCTGCGATGATGTCCTCGACATTCTCCAGACCGATGGAGAGACGTACCATGCCCTCGCCTATGTCAGACGCAGCACGCTCCTCGGGCGTGTAGGGCGAGTGGGTCATGCTAGCTGGGTGCTCGATAAGCGTCTCAGCATCTCCGAGGCTCACGCAGAGCGTAGCTAGGTGGAGGCTATTCATCAGCTTGCGACCAGCCTCTAGCCCACCCTTGAGCTCGAAGGCGATCATAGCACCTGGTAGGCGCATCTGCTTTTGAGCTAGCTCATACTGTGGGAAGCTCTTGAGCCCTGGGTAAGCGATCGAGGCAATAGCGGGGTGCTGCTCGAGGAACTCAGCGACACGCTGTGCATTAGCGCAGTGACGCTCCATACGTATCTCTAGTGTCTTGAGACCACGAGCTATCAGGTATGCCTCAAACGGGCCTAGGACTGATCCCGTCATATCCTTGACAGCAAAGAGACGTACCTGGTCGATATACTCCTTGCGACCAACGACAAATCCGGCGATCACGTCCCCGTGACCATTCAGATACTTGGTAGCTGAGTGTACCACGACATCAGCCCCGAGCTCTAGAGGACGCGTGATGAAGGGGGTGCAGTAGGTATTGTCCACCATCAGCACAGTGCCCTCCTGACTATGAGCTATCTTGGCAGCGCCTTCGATATCTGTCAGGTACATGTTAGGATTGGCGGGCGTCTCGATATAGACGAGCTTCGTATTGGGGCGCATAGCCGCCTTGATCTCATCCAGATTGCGCGCATCGACGAAGGTAACCTCTACGCCAAAGCGTGAGAGCCCATGCTCGAGGAATGAGTAGGTGCAGCCGTAGAGCGTCTTACCAGCGACGATATGGTCCCCAGCCTGTACCAGCGGGTAGATAGCTGATGTGATCGCACCGATACCTGAGGAGGCACTGACGCACGCCTCACCGCCCTCTAGCGAGGCGACCTTTTGCTCAGCAGCTGTGCAGGTCGGATTGCCTAGACGGGTGTAGATGTATCCGTCTTCCTCGAGGGCAAAGCGTCTGCCCCCCTGCTCTGCAGAGTCAAAAACGAAAGTAGAGGTCTGATAGATAGGAGTAGCCAGCGTACCGTGCTGATTGCGCTCGCTACCAGCATGGATGGCACGCGTAGCGAAGCCCATCTGCTGTAGTTCTTTTGGATCAATCATAAGCGTTATCTAAAAAGTTTGATGATTCGGTACGAAGGTACGAAAAATAGCACTCACGACTACCTTATATGATATCGCTCTTGGCTGTTGGCCGTTAGCTGGTGGCTGGTGTTACTGCGGCCCCACAGGACGACGTCTCGCTTTGACACAACGAACGCACTCCCACTTAACACTAGCCGTGACTGAATCCTGTAGGGACGCTCGATCTGAGCGTCCGTTGTCGAACGATCTTGACGATGTTTCGCTTTGACGGGGACGGACGCACAGATCGAGCGTCCCTACAGGACGACGTGGGGATGGAGGGCGTCTGTCCCCGAACCAGCGAGACGATGCTGTAACTCTCGTTCGACAACGGACGCACAGATCGTGCGTCCCTACAGGACGATGTGGGGATGACGAGGACGAAAACAGGACGACGTGGGGATGACGGGACGGACGCAGGACGACGTATCACTCCGATAGCTCCGATCCCTCTAACCTCTAATCTCTAACTTCTAATCTCTAGCGTCTACCCTCCAAACTGTTAAATACCGAGATTGTCAAAAGATATACCGAAAATGGCAACACCCTAGAAGCTTTTGTGTCGTACCTTTGCCCCCGTAGAATATTCACTTTAATAACTAATCAAACCAATTCAACTATGAAGAAGTTTATGTATGCAGCGTTGGCTGTCGCAGCAGTTCTGCTCTTCGCAAGCTGCAAGAACGACAAGAACCAACCCAATGATCAGGAGAAGGCTGATGCCTTCATCTCCTTTACCTTCAGCCTACCACAGGGTGGCACAAGAGCTGAGGCAGGAAGTGTCAATGATGCAAATGCTAAGGACACCTACGTAGGAACCGAGGCTGAGCAGGCTATCAAAGATGTCCGCGTCGTACTCTACGATCCAGACAGCAAGGAGGCTAAGTATGCTCTAGACTACAACATTAGCTCTAATGGCACTACAATTGAGGGCGATGGCCTTGCTACCAACCCAGCTCAGGCTTCTACGATTGCTCGCTTCACCACCAAGGCTGAGGGCGTTGTAAGCCAAGAGTATCAGATGCTCGCTATCGTTAACCCAACATCTGCTGTCAAGGCTGCCACTGCTCAGGGTAAGTACCTAGCAGACGCTCTAACAGCTATCGAGACAACCGTTGATGACCTCAAGGCTAATGGTATTATGATGTCTAACGATCGTGGTCTTGTTACAGTCGCAACGAATCAAATGAAGGCTACCGACGCAGAGGCTGAGAAGGCTCCTGTAGCAGTCAGTGTAGATCGTATCCTCGCTAAGGTATTCGTAGGTGGCAAGCCTACATTTGAGAATGGTAAGCTGACCAACATCAAGTGGGGACTCAACGTTACAAACAAGAAGACCTACATCTTCCGTCAGTTTGGCAAAACTGCTCTAGCAGGCTTTCCAGACGAGACCGCTACAGATGCTAGCACACGCTTCGACCGCTACGCTAAGGATCCTAACTATCTCGCAAGTGAGTTCAACAACGCAGACTTTACCTACCTAGAGGGTAAGCCTGAGCTAAAGGGTACCTTTGGCTACGATGATGCTAATGGTCAGTACTGCCTCGAGAACACGATGGACGCTCCTATGCAGAAGCACCAGGGTACGACCTCATTCGTCCTCAGTGGTACTTGGACTCCTGACGAGCATGATGGCATCACCTTCACCGAGGGTGAGACATGGTACAGCTATCAGGGCTTTACCTTTACAAAGGATAAGATGCTTGCGTATAAGAGAATCATCGAGGATAATACTAACACCAAACCTGAGATTGACAAAACACCTGCAGGCTTTAAGGCTGCTCTTAAGGCTGCTCTCGAGGGTGGTCTGACTGTTGATGCTCAGGGTGATGTTACTGCTTCTGGTACTTTCAATGGTATCAAGGCTTACAAGGATGGTGCTTGCTACTATCAGACGAACCTGATCCGTCACTTCAATGATACTCAGTCTAGCAAGGATATGGGTTACGGTCGTTACGGTGTCGTACGTAACAACATCTACAAGATCAACATCTCAAAGATTTCTCAGCCAGGTGAGCCTGATGTAGTCAACGAGAAGGATGACGACGAAAATGACGACCCAACGAAGGTCTTCGTCTCATTCGACATCACGATCAATCCTTGGATCGTTCGTACACAGGATATCGCTCTGTAATCCTCCCTTACTGCTCTTTGCCAGCAGTCTAAAGTAATGGCATCATCCTATGAGGGGTTGAATGTTCCCCTCATAGGAACTATTCACATAAAAGAGGGCTAAAGCCCCACACTGACACTATGGTTTCACACAGTCTATCTCGATTGAGACTATTATATATAGGAGTCCTGCTCCTACTAGGCTTGAGCTTTGTCTCTTGCGACAAGTGCATCTACGAGGATCTGTCCACCTGTCCCCTCCGTGTGCAGCTACGCTACGACTACAATATGCAGTACGTAGATCGCTGGCATCGCGAGGCCGAGGATGTGCATCTCTACATCTTCGACGAGGCGGGGCACTTTGTCTCGGAGATGATCGATGCGGCTGCACCTTACAAGGAGCAGCAGACCTTCGAGCTACAGCTCGCCCCGGGCAACTACACCATCATGGCTCTCTGCGGTCACCGTATGGGTACCCTCTATGAGCAGAGCAAGCTACAGGCTGGCACCTCGACCATGCAGGACCTACTCGTGCAAATCTCGAGAGCTGAGGACAAGCGGATCGCTGCCGAGCTGCCACCACTACTCTACGGCGTCTCCAAGGAGGTTCAGGTGCTAGGCGATGGCAGCCGTCTTATCGTCGTGCCGATGGCTAAGTGGACCAACAAGATCCGCCTCGTCATGCAGGACATCTCGGAGGGTGGCAAGTCCAACATCAAGCTCGACAACTACGACTTCCGCATCACCGCTCCCAACGGTCGCTACAACGGCGCTGGCGAAGTACTCACCGACGATGTCCTCACCTACACCCCTTACTATGCTGAGCAGCTCAAGGGGACGGGCGGTATCGCTGTCGAGCTCAACACGCTCCGCCTGCTGACCAAGCAAGATCAGCGACTCATCATCACGGAGCGCGCTACGGGCAACACCCTCCTCAACGTGGATCTGCTGTCGCTACTGCTACAGACGAAGTTCCACGCAAACAACAAACTCTCCGACCAAGAGTTCCTAGACCGCGAGGATCGCTACGCTATCATCTTCGCCTTCGATGGTCGCCCCGTGACACAGGAGACTTTCCTAGCGGTGAACGTATGGATCAATGGCTGGCTCATCCGTGAGCAAGACCATAATATATAATGTGTCTAACCTCTCGAGCTACAAAGCCATGACGAAATGCAATCTATATAGCATACAAGGAGGCTCCCGCACGATCCTCGCGTGGCTGCTCTCCACGATGCTCCTGCTGGCTGGTCTGACCAGCTGCGTGTATGAGGATCCCTCCGCCTGTCCCCCCGAAGTGGAGGGCGGAGACTTCTACCTCTCGATGAGCGTGGCGCCGCAGTCCACCTTCCGTCAGGGAGAGGTGCCTCTACCTGAGCTACAGGAAAAGCTCAAAAATGCGGAGAATAAGGTCAAGTCTGTGCGTGTCCTCGTCTTCGACCACGCTACGGGCAAGTGTCTAGTCAACCAGATCTTGGATGGCTATACACAGCCTGTAACCAATGGCACGCCTTGGAGCCATCCTGTCCTTATCCCTGGAAATGTGCAGAGCTTTGACTTCTATTTCGTTGCTAATGAGGCTTCGAAGACTTACAACCTGACGACAGCCCTACAGGGCGTCACCGAGCGTGAGCAGCTCTACACGCTTCCTGGACTGACGAAAATTCCCTGGCAGCCGGAGTTTCTCCCCAGCTTAGCGGATGGTGGTAGCGGTGAGGACGACCTCATCCCGATGACCGCTATCTGTCCCAATGTCAGCATCGATGCCATCAAACAGATGCTCGGAAAGGGTACCAAGCCGGACCCCTACCGCTTCCTAGCCACACCGACGGAGCGACATCCCGTACGACTGACGCGTGTGCTGGCGCGTATCGACATCACGATGCCCGACATGATTGCCAACAGCGTGCTGGGCGACCCCACCTCGGATCAGGTGCTTGTGCTAGACTATATAGAGGACTTTGAGATGGCACTGTACAATGTGCCACGCTACTTCGCTCTTTTCGCCTCGCGTTACTACGACAAGGACCAGTGGACCACGACGCTCTATAACCCTATCAGCTCCAACTACTACCGGGCTCCTCAGGGTGGGCAGGACTGCTACTACATAGAGCGAGACAAGAACAAGGTGCAGCGCAATATGGCTAGCACTGGAAGCACTGGTCATGCCATCGGCGAGCTCAGCATGTCTGACTACTACACGACAATCTACGTGCCAGAGTTCATTCGCCCAAAGAGTGCCGATGCGGGGCTAATGCCCGCCCAACTAGCAGCGATGCAGCTCAGGCTCACCTTCCAGGTCAATGAGTGGGACCCCAAGCACCGCACTGGCTATCAGGTTGGCAGGCATCCACTCAAAGACAAATTTGACGACCGCACCACGGAAAAGACCGGTCAGCTCGCAGCAAACAATGCGGGCGTGAGCGAGTACTCCGTCATCCGCAATACCTGGTACCAGATCAAGATCACGCAGCAAGACTTCGAGTAGTCGTGCCTTGACGCAGATACCCTTTATCCAACCTATGTCTCATACGCTATGAAACGATATAGATACATCACCCTCTCCCTCCTTCTTCTCCTTCTGTCGCTCTCCACGCTCTCTGCGCAGGAAACATTTCAAGGTGCAGATAAGGATTGGAACTACCAGTTTGAAGTAAAAACGACCCCCTCTTACTGTCAGAATGAGGGTACGATGGAGATCAAACTGCTTATACAATTTAACGGAGCTCCGCTGAGGCTCTCTCAGATAGAGCAGGTGGAGTACGAGGTCAAGGATAAGGAAGGTCATAGTTACACAGTCGGTTACAAGCCAGCACCAGCTCCTAAAGGGGCTCTTCGGATAGAACAACTACCAGGGCGCGATGACTACCGTATCTTTATTAGACTGATACCTAAAAAAGAAGTCAACAAGTCTGTCGTTGAGACCAACCTCCTCAGTGATGTAAAGATCGAAAACAAGTATGTAGCACTGGAGGAGACCCAGGTGAAGTTTGATGCCTATCGCTTGCCTTGTAGACCATACGGTAGCTTTCATATCGTAGCGCGAGGTGGTACGCAGAGACCTCCCGTCTTGAATATTAAGCAGGCTCCCGATGACTTTACAGGTGCTAGGACGATACAACCCACTAAGCGGGAGGTCAAGGGAGATACAACCCTCTACCATTTTGAGTATAGCGGGGCGCTGCCACAAGGTACTTACGAATACACCTTAGAGAGTGACTGTCGAGAGACTACTGCCAAGTCGTTCGCCGTCTATGGTCCTACGACCAACCTGCCTACGGTGCCATCGGATTTCAAGATCCCCTTTGACATTAAAAAGATGAGCGGTAGAAGCTGCTCAGGAAACATTGTTGAGCTTAGTGCGAACTTTAATAAGGATAAGTTAGGACTACGCGAACTCTTTAAGGAGATGAATAGGGGCTATCAAGGAGATTCGGAGAGATACTTCCCTGAGTATGCGGACTCCTTCCCCTCTACCTTCGTTAAGAACTACGAGGTGGCTATTGTCACCCAGCTAGAGTATGAGAAGCTCACGAATGGAACTCTAGATGCCAGCTCTCTACTTTGGAGTGACCAGAAGGGATCTCCTTCTGAAGTTTATGTTAGTGAGTCTCCGGATGGTATTCAGCTTGTCCTCTCTTACAAGTTACCTCAGTCTATGTCACTCCAAGAGCTTGAAGAGCAAAAGGCTCTTCCAGTAGCCTTGCTGATACGTATCAAGCGGCCCAACGAGGGGTGTAACGACTATATCACCATTCCAGTCCGAGTGGACTTAGACTATGTAGGTGGAGGAGAGTCTGGAGGCGGACGCTTTCAGATTCTTGAGACGGAAGACACCTCTGACTGTTCGATAGGTCAGATTGTATGGTTCCAAGGACGGAACTTTTGTACACTACGATTTAAGTATTATGAGCTAGCCGATGGCGAGAGCAAACCAGCTCCTGGAGCTAAGCCCGTACACATATCAGACGATTTTGGATCATCAATCTCTACACTAGTAGACAAGCGCTACACTTTTGAGGGATATGATCCGACGAAGCGTTACTACGTCGAGGTAGAGGGAACAGACCTCTATGGCAAGCCCATCACGCCTAAGCCTAGTCTCATCCTAGCACCTACGAACAAGAAGCCTACAGAGAATCGTCTCTACGACTTCTCTAGCATCTACGCCCACCTGCCTCAGCCGATGACGGATAGAATAAGGCTTGGTACTCTTACAGCCTATTTAAGCCCAGGTTATCATACCTATCTCTTTACCTTTGGCGGAAATTCTCTCAATGCTATGGCAGGTATGGAGATCACGCTCGTCCAGGCTCCCGAAGGGTATGAGGATTATCGCCGTGCGTGTGAGAGCTACTACTACCGTACTCCTGACTCGACTAATACTAAAAACCCTTATGGTGGTGGTATGATTGGACTGGGAGAGAAGATTAAGATGTCCAATACCTTCACAGGTCCTGGAGGAACTGGCACGCCTGAGAAGTTCTACCCATTTAGATTTATCTATAAGGTAGGCAAAAATGGAGAGCGCGTAGTCTACCCTTACGAAGATAACTCTGCTAATCCAAGTGCTCTTAAAGGTGTCATAACTAACGATCCAAAGATGGATGACTACTTGAAGAAGCATCCGATGCCTCGTGGTATCTACCGTCTCAAGTTTGAGCATCCTTGTCAGCCGGGAGAGTCCTTCTATATCAATCTGGATATGAATGAGCCGGACTTCAACCCTGAACTCACGGAGCTCATTAACCCTGTCGTGGATCGTGCCTCTTGCGATGAGGTGCGCATCTATCCCTTTGCTGATGGTCGTCTAGACTATGGTATAGACAAGAAGACTGGTAAGCCTCGCAACGTTGTCTTCCTAGTCTCAGGTCTTCCTGGAGGTAAGTCAAAGCGTTTCTACTTTTACCCCTATGATCGTGAGGGCAACCAGCTAGACCATACGAAGTTCTATATCCCTATCAAAAATGTAGACCTCCCAGTCACGCTCAACTTCCGCTACTTCTATCCATTGCCTAGTTGGCAGTGGATAGACTACGATTGTAATAGGTGGACTCACAAGGTAGACTCTGTTGGTGTCAACCAGTTTGTCAGAGGAGAGCTGGAGAGAGGGAATGTCGGTAATGGTTATTACAAGCTGCCTCTTGTTGGATATGATCCAACCAATGACCAAGATGATTGGGGTGAGGATGGCTTTTCGTGGAATGCTTGGTGGGCATGGCCTTGGGATGACTCAACCATCGACGTTAATGTGCCGATAAAAAGGGAAGAGCTGACTCCCTCGTACGCACGTCCTACCTATGTGGGGTATCGCTGCTCTAAGGAGACGGGCTATATGGCGTTTAAGCTCATCAACATCCCGAACAAGGTTGGTACCGTGGTCCTCAAAGATGGGGACAAGGTCATCATAAGCTCAAATATTGAGGACTTGCCCGAAGACCTGATGGTCAAATGGGATCTTAAAGCTGAGTCGGGTAGTGAACTCAAGAATGAGTACAAGCTGGAGATTAAAACCAGTCTATGTGGTGAGACGAATATGCAGACGGAGAAGTTTACCGTCAAGCTCGAGGACATCTCTGAGGGTATTGCGGTGACCGTCTCTCCGCAGGGTGCTCACTGTCCTGGCGATATAGTGACCCTGACAGCGACCAATCTAGGTGTGCCGGATGGTGCGTACCAGTGGACCTTTGACAATGGAGACACCGACTCTGGACGTACTATCCGCCGTAAGGTGTCCGCTCCTCGTGTAGTCGATGGTAAGGCACACTACGAGAGCTACACGCTGACCGTCAACGGAACTAGGTGTGGTATTAATACGAGTAAGGGTACGATCTCTGTCTCTCCAGACGAACTCTGGTGGATGCCGGACCTTACTGGGCAGGGGCATGGAACTGTGCCTCCGGGTACGGGTAAGGAGGAGACGCCTACCGATCCACCTCACTCAGACGCTAAGTACTATGACTGGCATAACCCCGACAACTGGGTATTCCTCCACGAGGGGAAGTTTTACCCAGCTAAGGCGGTGCCTACGCGCTGTACCAATGTACATATTATGAATCTGTCTCAGTTCGAACTGGGACCTGTAGGTAGTAAGCTTCGGGCACAGCCGGATCTCGCTAAGGAGGTGACCCCGCGTGACCTTTACGGCGAGCCGACCTGTATCGATATCACCTTCCACTCGGGAGCATCTGTCTTCAATATTCAGCAGCTCAACTACCGACGGGCTATGGTACGCTACAACTTTGGCGTAGCTGATGGTACAGAATATAAGAGTGACAGGCGTATCTATACCACTGAAGATTGCAACACCGATGAGTGGCTCTATGGTCGTAACGCGCTCAACCTGCTGTCTGCTCCGCTCTACGATATCTATGCGGGCGACTACAGCTTCAGCGCCTCGCCCTACACTTATCAGCTTGGCTTCAAAACGGAGCGTGCGGGTAAGAGTATAGCGGCACAGTTTGACGCTAGTGCCTTCAACGATCCCTCGCCACTACAATCTATCTCGATGGCAGGCAATAATAACAGCATTGCTCTGATTGTGGCTGGAGACGAGCAGGGCTTCAAGAGCCGAGAGGGTAAGAGTGCCATTGTGGAGCGTCGTGGTATCTTGGAGCTACCATACTTCGACAGACCAGACGTGGCAAAGCCTTTCTACCATCAGACTTACGATGCTAGCACGGGGCAGACGCGCTTCCAGTACTTCGATGGCAAGGCAAAGCGCTTCCGTGGTTACTACTCGGATGCTCAGCGCACCAAGATGGCTTACCGCTTTATCTTTGAGGACCCCGCGACGCAGCGTATCTCTAAGCTCGCTGACGGTACCGAGGTTTACACGATGGATGTGAGTGCTACCGCTGCTGGTCAAGAGGTGATGGTGGGCAATCCATTTATGGCACCGCTAGAGGTTGTTCCTTTCCTAGAGGCTAATAAGGAGGTCATAGAGCCTTATGTAAGACTCTTGCATTCAGTTGATGTAAAGGGCTATGAGCCTCTGAACCTAGATGGTAAGGTTACGACCTGTCATCAAGCTACAGCAAAGGATAAGAAGATCAATCCGCTCGGAGCCTTTGTGGTCAAGTTTAAATCCGATGTTGGTCCCGAGGCGAAGTTGGTCTTCCCGACGACTGCTCTCGACTCCTACGCTAAGCAACATCCACAGAGCAGTAGCAGCCTACGTAATACGAGCGGTGACGCTACAGCGGAGACTGCACGCTACCTGTCGCTGACGCTACAGAGTCGCTTGGGCAAGGATCGTGCGCTGGTCGTTTATGGCTACGAGTCTGGCTCGGTCGATAAAATGCTCCTAAGCACGGAGAGTCGCTATCCCTCGATAGCTATCGTTGACCCGGCGGATGGTCTCCATAAGGATCTCTATGCTGACGATGCGGCTACGGGTCACTACGAGCTAGCCACACAGGTCTCCGAACCCATCGATGTGACGCTCTCGCTCGCTGGTAGTGTGATGGGGCACGTTGTGACGGCTCGTCTGATAGACTACAAGAGCGGTATGGAGCATGACCTGATGGGTGGTAAGAGTTGCCAGATCAAGCTCTTCCCCGATGATGCCGAGGGTCGTCTGGAGCTACGTGTGGACGGCGACTTTACGTCGGTCGCTCCGATGGTTGAGCCTACAGATGAGCTGCAGGCACAGTACAGCGAGGGTATGCTGACTGTCCGTACGGCACAGGAGATGTCATCCTTACGGCTTGTACAGGGTGACGGTATCACGGTCTACACGCAGTCGCTACCTGGGCTGACGGAGTACAGCGAGCGTATCCTCCTCTCGTCAGGTAGCTACGTCGTTGAGGCAATCGGCACGGACGGTGTCGCACGCCGTGCGACGCTCGTCGTGAAATAGCGGTTGGCTGTTAGCTATTAGCTGTTGGCTATTAGCTATTGGCTGTTGATTAAAGGTTAGTAGTTAGAGGCACTGGTACTAAGTACTGGTGCCTCTTATCTTTTTAGAGAGGGGAGTGGATCGGAGTGTGATTAGAGGTTAGAGATTAGAGATCGGAGTGGATCGGAGGGCTAGTGTGGCTAGTGCCTCTAGTAGCACTAGTGCAACTAGTGAGTCTAGCCAACAGCCAACAGCTAAAGAAGCGCAGGAAGTTTGAGTAAATAGTTCTAAACCGATCCAATAGTGTCCTAAACGTTTTGCAGGATAAAGAGAAAAGGGTAGGTTTGTAATT
>OLQN01002587.1_pt1 | contig 12023 bp, 10 predicted proteins | sample 1673181 | NCBI WGS metagenome assembly OLQN01 (sample SAMEA3136763, study PRJEB25190) | human gut metagenome | biome: human gut; feature: human-associated habitat; material: faeces | place: Austria | collected 2013
CGATTATGGTCGACATAGAAGATGAAGATTAATCATTAGTCAGTATTCGTGGTTGGATCACAGTAAGAAACAATTTTCTTACTTTCTTACGTAATCAACGAAAGCATAAGAGCAGAGATGTTTCTCATCCGCAGGATGGGCTTCTCTGCTTTTTTCCTGCCATACCTTTGAAGATACTTCCGGAAAATAGGCATCAGCTTCGGGAGCTGTACTGTCTATCTCTGTCAGGCAAAGTTCGTCAGCAAAAGACAGAGCCTGCTGATAAATGCTCGCCCCTCCTATAATATAAATATGTTCATCCTCCCGGCAACTTCTCAAAGCCGTTTCGAGTGAAGGAAACACTTCCGCACCGGAACATACCGTGTCCGGATTGGAAGATAAAACGATATTTCTTCGATTGGGCAATGCGCCTTTCGGTAATGACTCGAAAGTTTTGCGTCCCATAAGTATGGTGTTTCCGGTAGTTAATGCTTTGAAACGTTTCAAATCATTCGGTAACCAGAAAAGAAGCTTATTCTCGAAGCCTATAGCCATGCGGCGGTCTACGGCAGCAATGATGGATACTTTACTCATATTTTTTACACGGCTACTGCTCCTGCAATATGCGGATGCGGATCATAGTTTACTAATTCGAAGTCCTCAAATTTAAAATCGAAGATGTTTTTTACGTCCGGATTGATTTTCATTTGCGGCAATGGACGAGGCTCCCGTGATAATTGGAGCTTCACTTGTTCCAGATGGTTCAGGTAGATATGAGCATCACCGAAAGTATGAACGAAATCGCCGGCTTTCAAACCTGTCACTTGTGCCATCATTTGCAGTAATAATGCGTATGAAGCAATGTTGAAGGGAACACCGAGAAATATATCGGCACTGCGTTGATATAGTTGCAGGCTCAACCGCCCGTTTGCTACGTAAAACTGAAAGAATGCATGGCAGGGAGGTAGATTCATATTGTTCAAATCTGCTACGTTCCACGCACTAACGATGATACGGCGTGAATCCGGATTGTGTTTGAGTGTCTCCACTACTTCGCTGATCTGGTCGATGAAGCCGCCGTTGTAATCAGGCCATGAACGCCATTGATAACCGTAGACATGACCCAAATCACCGTTCTCGTCCGCCCATTCGTTCCAAATACGTACTCCATGTTCCTGCAGGTATTTCACGTTTGTATCTCCTTGCAGAAACCAAAGCAATTCGTATATGATTGATTTCAGATGCAGTTTTTTGGTTGTCAGACACGGGAAACCGTCATCAAGGTTAAAACGCATCTGATGACCGAAGATACTGATCGTTCCGGTTCCGGTACGATCACTTTTTTCCGTGCCTTCGGTTAGCACGCGATTGAGTAAATCCAGGTATTGTTTCATAATGAATAATTTGCAGTGAAAATGATTCTCCGTACAAAATTACAAAAATGGAGTGAATAAATTAGCAAACCAGCCGACGAACTTCTTCCAGGGAGAACGCTTTTTCCAAAACTCCGGTGTCAGCTGGGTGCAATGCTCGATATCGTTTCGGAACATATTATTTAATTCCCCCGTTATTCTTTTATCAAAAATAAAGGCATTTGTTTCGTAGTCATATCGTAGGCTGCGGCTGTTCAGGTTGGCAGTACCGACTGTGCAGAACAAGTCGTCCACCATCATAATTTTCGAGTGATGGAATCCCCCGTTGTACATGTAGACAGTAGCTCCCCTTTTCATCAGTTTATGTAACTTATAAAGTGCGGCATCCGGAGTAAAAGGGATATCGGAAGCAGAGGAAACCATGATGGTTACATCTACTCCCCGGTCGATTGTCCGGTTCAACGCCTTTTTGATGGAAGAAGTCGGTACAAAATAAGGATTGACGATATGAACATTCTTTTGTGCCGAATAAATGCTCATGGCATAGGCATGGCTCAACATACGGCTATTCTTTTTCGGGGTACGGTCTACAATTGCTACAACGATATTCGTGCTGTCTGTCTGTTCCTGATGTTGAGGAAAATAAGCTTCTCCTCCTATATTCTGTTTAGTCTCTTTGTTCCAGATAGTCAGGAAAATCTCCTGCAAATCATTGACGGCATCTCCTTCGATACGCATGTGCATATCACGCCAGGTTCCGATTTTGGGTAGTCCGTTGATATAATAATCGGCGATATTCATTCCGCCTGTATATGCCACTTTTCCGTCGATAACAGCAATTTTGCGATGATCGCGGTGGGCGGCATGATTGATATAAGGGAAGGTGAACGGGTCAAACTTGACGATTTCGATTCCTTGTTCACGTATTTTCTTGAGGTGTTTCTTTTTAAGGGGCTTGTTGTTCGACCAGTTTCCGAAAGCGTCAAACATAGCTCGTACTTCAACACCTTCTTTCACTTTTTCGGCTAATAAAGTGAACAAAGCATTAGCAATGGAGTCATTTCGGAAGTTGAAATATTCCAGATGAACATGGTGTTTAGCTTCCCGGATGGCTTCAAATAAATCGATAAACTTCTCCCGTCCGCTTTTTAGCAGTTTGACTTTATTATTATCAGATATAGGGATTCCCGACTCTTCCAAGAAATGCAGTACTAGGGAATCGCTTGTTAGTCCGATTGAGTCTCTGGGCTGCGTCATCAGACTGTCGATGACATCTGCCTGAACATGTAATAAAGACAGGAACAGAAATAAAATAAATATACGTAGTTTCAAAACTCTTCTCTCTATTTTAGTTTACAGAGCAACAAATATACAACATCTATGTTTGGGCTTACTTGGAGTAAAGGGTAGATTTATTATTGTTTAACACTAAAAGAGAGGGATAAAGAGTTCTTTGACTCATAAAGATAAAAATCCGGGAAACTTATGCTTTGGACTTTTAATCTGTATTTATTTTGTTTATGCCATAGAAGCAACCTTTCGTGTAGCCATAAATAATAATACGACAGCCGCGATAATAATTGACTTTGGATCAAGGCCGGTAGTACCATGATTAATCATACTGATAAATACTTCTCTTATTGTTCCCCAAGCTGCTTCCAATCCGCCTAACCATACAAAAAGTACGGCAGCCACAGTCATTACGAAGGCACTCCAGATACGAGCCAGGTGGTTGCTACGACCGGGTAAATGGTGCATGACACGGCGACTGAATCCGTTGTCTGCTATTTCCTGCTTGTTTTCTGCGAAGAAATCGCGCAAGAGCTTATCATTGTCTATTTCTGTCATAACCGTTTTGTTTTAAATACGTTGCTAATTTTTCTTTTCCACGTGACAGGTGGCTTTTCACCGTTCCTGATGGTACTCCTACAATACCTGCTATTTTGTCAATACTAATGTCCTCCATATAGAACAACATAATGCAGGTTCTTTCCACTTCCTTCAGCATTTTGAGTGACTGATAAACATCCATTTTCTGTCCTACATTCTCTTGTTCGGTACTGTTGATGGCGTCTATTTCTTTTGTATCCAAGTCGGCTGTCTCTTTCCGGCTGCGAATATAATCATAAAAAACATTATAAGCAATACGGTACAGCCACGTAGAGAAACTTGACAAGTTTCGGAAAGAGGCAATGTTTGTATATGCTTTGATAAATGTATCTTGTGCAAGGTCGTCACTCAATTCGCTGTCGCCGCAAGTCAGGTTCAGGAAGAATCGCCGGATGGGCGACTGGTACTTCTCCACCAACTGGTCGAAGGCCCTGGTGTTCTTGAACACCACGACCTGCGCGACTAACGATATATCATTGAGTTGGCTCATTTATTCCCGTCGTTCTTTTCTTCGTTTACTCCTTTGTCTTTCTCTTCGGATTCAGAAGGGATGATTTCGAAGCTATCGTTTTTGACGTTATCCTGATTCTTTTTTTCATCTTTATGGGTAGTATACGTCCGGAGAGCATCTGTACCTTGAGCCTGTTGTTTACTACCGATGATCCATTGTCCGATACCCATAAATGTAACGAGTAAACCGATCGCTCCAATTCCGAATTCACCGGTGATTGCCCAAAGGAAGATGAAAAGACCGATACCTGTAAAGGTGTTCTTGATGCCTTGTGAACGTGAGTCAACCGTTTTGTTTTCACGAATAAATTCTGCTGGCAATGGCTGACCTGCAGCGAGTGCCTGTTCGGCAAGACGATAGCGTGCTTTCCGATTTTTATAACGGAAGAAGAAGATTACAAACAGAATGAATACCGGAAATCCGAATACTGCGATGATCGATATGATTGCTACGAGAATACCTCCATTAATACCAAATCCGTGGAATGGGAAATCGTCGTCATCCGATTCGAATGTAAAACTGGCCTTACCATGACCAGTACTGATATTACTTGAGTTTGCATCTACTTCTGTGGAATCAGTGTCCGCTGTATCTACACCGATGACTGTGACAGCAGTATTGTTTGTTTTTGCTTTATTGTCTTTGGTCACAGTTACCTTTACTTTTCCGACGGAATCGCGGACAACAGTAGTTTGGTTTTGGGCAATAGCCAGTGTGCAAGTGGTCAGTACAACCATCAATGCTAATAGAAAATTTTTCATATCAATAGTTTTTTAATTTATTTCTTTATCTGTTAGACGTAGTTAATATCATAGAAAGTTGCAAAGAGACGAAATATTTTTGATATTTGCGGAAATTAATAACGAAAAATGGAATTACCCGCTTCTTTTATAGACTATACCCGTTCCCTGCTGGGCGATAAAGAATACGACAAATTAGCTGTTGCCATCCAACAAGAACCACCTGTCAGCATCCGGTTGAATGATGGGAAATTAAAAATTGAAAATGGAAAATGCAGAATTGTACCGCAAGCAGGCTGTATTACTGATTTTCAACTTTCAGCTTTCAATTTTGAATTTAATCAAGTCCCTTGGTCTTCCGAAGGATTTTACTTGGATGAGCGTCTCACTTTCACGTTTGATCCATTGTTTCATGCAGGTTGTTATTATGTTCAGGAGGCTTCTTCTATGTTTGTGGAGCAGGTGCTCCGGCAGTATGTCACCGGACCGGTAAAGATGCTGGATCTTTGTGCGGCTCCCGGTGGAAAGTCTACTCATGCCCGTAGTGTGCTTCCTGAAGGGAGTTTACTGGTGGCTAATGAAGTCATCCGGAATCGTTCGCAGATTCTTGCGGAGAATTTAACGAAATGGGGACATCCGGATGTAGTGGTAACCAATAATGATCCGGCAGATTTTGCGGCTTTGCCGTCTTTCTTTGACGTGATTCTTACAGATGTCCCTTGCTCCGGTGAAGGTATGTTCCGTAAAGACCCTGTTGCTGTAGAAGAGTGGAGTCCCGAGAATGTAGAAATCTGTTGGCAGCGGCAACGGCGGATTATTGGAGATATTTGGGACACGTTGAAGCCTGGGGGAATTCTTATATATAGTACGTGTACATTTAATACAAAAGAGGACGAAGAGAATGCACGTTGGATTCAACAAGAGTATGGAGCCGAACTGTTAACTGTGCAGGTACAGGAAAATTGGAATATAACAGGAGATCTTTTACCGGATAATTGTGATGGTTCTAAATCTTCTATTCCTGTCTATCATTTTTTCCCTCATAAGACGAAAGGCGAAGGCTTTTTCCTGGCAGCTTTTCGGAAGCCGGAGACAGGAGACGAGATTCCGGTATCTTCTTTCGCCAAGGAGAAGACTTCTAAAAAGAAAGATAAGAAAGGAGGAGCAGCATCTTCTCCTGTTTCGAAAGAACAGCTGAATATTGCAAAAAGCTGGCTGAATGATGAAAATTCGGACAAGTATATATTGTCGGCAGAAGGAACAAGTATCCGGGCTTTTTCAAAGCATTATGCTGATGAATTAATGGCGATGAAACAATGCCTGAAAATCGTATCGGCAGGAGTGGAGATAGGAGAAGTGAAAGGAAAGGATTTGATACCTGACCATGCATTGGCGATGTGTAGTTCACTTTTATGCCGGGAAGCTTTCGCTACGGAAGAAATAAGTTATAAACAGGCTATCACTTATTTACGAAAAGAGGCCATTACCTTGCCGGTAACAGCCCCTCGTGGATATGTTTTGCTTACGTACCGGCATATTCCTCTCGGATTTGTGAAGAATATCGGCAATCGTGCCAATAATCTTTATCCGCAAGAATGGCGTATCCGTAGCGGATACTTGCCGGAAAATATACGCATATTATCGGAAAGTACAGTTGATTAAAGAAGACCCTGCTGATTAAGGCAGTATTCCGGCAGGTATTTCCTGTTCGGAAAGGGTAAAACTAATTTGTTTGCCTGTGCCTGGTTCACTTCCAGCGATTTCTTCCAGCGTGTAGGAAGGAGGTGGCGCAGGTGATGTCCGCGTTTCTCCGATGGGTGGAGTATTCCAATTCAGATTCAAGCTTTTATCCAAGCGGTGAAATACGTATGCGTTTCCCCACAAGATGAATTTATGATTGGAAATAGGTGTTGCCGCATCTTCCGAAAAGGTGAGAGTTAGTATAGCTTTCTCATTATTTTCTTCTTCTTTTTCCAGTTTGTATCTTCCTCGAGTTATTAAGGTTAGTCCGGATGAAAAAGCTGTTTGTTCTCCCTGTTTGAAAAAATAAGCATCCCGTGCGTGATTGTTAATTAGAAAAATGTCGGAAATGCCGGGTAGAAGATTTGCGTCTCCGTTTGGTAAGTTAGACAAGTAGCTGCGGAGCAACTTTATATCCTCGTAATTGTCGACAACCTTGATTGGCAGGGTGCAGGTTTCTTGTGTGGCGTTGTCCGTTACTGTCAGATAAGTTTGCCCGGTGAGAATACCGGTAACATAAATCATACGTCCGGCAGGTACTCCGGTCCAGCCGGTTTCGGTTCCTGCGCTTGCGATGCGTGTGTCTTTAACTTCAAGTGAGTAATCACCATTTCCGCTTTCCAGTCCAAGGTAACGTCTGCCACCCATGGGCACTTCATATTCACTGTTGTAAAAACGAAGTGGATTTTCTTCATCCTCTTTACATCCACTGAATAGTGTAAGGATGCAACATAACATGAATAGATAGAATTGTTTAGGTCTCATAATCTGTATTTTATGTTCGTTGCAAATGTAACATATTATTTTGAAATATTTAGTTGGAACTTGAAGAAAATGAGAGGGAGAGGGGAGATATATTCAGGCACGGGTTACACGGATTACGCTGTTGCTTTATGGTAATCATATTGCTGAAAAACGTGAAATCTGTGTAATCCGTGCCTGAAATTATTATATAAACATACTTACATCACTTAAAATAGAAATTAGTATGTTCAGCGTAATCCATGTCTAAAGGATTTTTATGTACTATTTACAGTTTACTCTTGTAAATCCGTGCCATTGCTTTCTGGTACTGATTTTCCAGTTGCAGATAATTTTGATGGCTTTGGTAGATGACAGAAACTTCAACGAAATATTCAATCATACTAATTTGTCCACCTGTCAGAGCTTGTTTCAGCAGTGACAGATCTTGTTGCGACTGGAAAGTCTTGCTGTATTCTTCCATCGAAGCGTGCAGTGTTTTCGCTTCCCGGTAAAGCTGTGCCAATTCGGACTCTACTTGCAGGGTAGCATTATCCTTTTGCAAGTCAATGTTAAGAGCCTGTGCTTTAGCGATTTTTACCTTATTCCGGTTTTCGAAAAGTGGGAAAGAGAAACCTACCACTACACCGTTGAAAGGTACGCCTGTTTCTGTATTCCGACGGTAGCCGAGTTCCAGTTTTGGTAGCCATTGTGATTTATTGACAGCAATCTGTTTGCGGGCAACAAGACTTTCGTTGCCGAGTGCCATAAGAGTACGGTCCGTTGCCATGACTTCCGACTTCAATATTTGATAATCAGTAGGGAAAGGTATAGCCGGATATTGGTTTTCCTCGAAAACTACCGGAATATTACCATTCAGCGTATTCAACTCCTGCTGTTTGTTGCGGAGTGCTGTTTCGTTCAGAGACGCTTCTGTTCTGACATTCAACAGTTCCAAGTTGATTTTGTTGGTTTCGAGAGCATTTGCATCTCCTGTTTGAAGACGCTTGGCATACATCTTTGCAAGTTCTTCCGCATTGCGGAGGCGTTCTTCCAGAATATGCTTTTGCTGACGAAGCATGATAATATCCAGGCAAAGTTCTTTCGCCTGTAACAGCTTCTCTTGACGGAAAACATCCGATTGACTGTCAAAAGCTCCGGCTTTCAGACGGTTCAACTTGTTGCGTGTAGCATATAAGCTGGGGAAATCAAAGCTTTGTGAAACGACCAGTTCGCCGATTGTTTCGCTTTTATCTTTCGCTCCCCATAGATGTGCGTAAGAAAGAGTAGGATCAGGCAGGTTATTATCCGTTTTAGCTTCCAGCTTCTGCGAAGTAATCAGTTGCTCGTTTGCCTGCAACTCCTTATTGTTCGTTTCGATATTCTTCAATACCTGTTCAATTCCGTTTTGGGCTTGCACTTTGCCTATGGTTAAGAAAAGAAGTGCAGCGCTTATGGTCATGATTTGTTTCATTTCTAATTTCTTTATTTATTACAAGCTATTGTTGATAGATACTTTATGATAAGACATCTATTTGTTTGGCACCGAGGAACGACCCGTTTCTCACCGAGAAACACTTGGTTCCTCACCGGGGAACGATGGTTTCCTCACCGAGGAAAAACATCACCTGCTACAGGCTTTCCTGGGCCTTTTTCCGATGCATCATCAGATAAACAATCGGAACGATAAAACCGTTCAAAAAAGTAGACGTTAATAACCCTCCTAAAATCACTTTTGCCATCGGACTTTGAATTTCGTTACCGGGCAAGTCGCCGCCGAGTGCCAATGGAATCAGTGCCAGTGCAGAAGACAATGCCGTCATCAAAATCGGATTCAGCCGGTCGAGAGAACCTCGGATCACACTATCGTATACATTCAAACCTTCTTCCTTTTGCAAATGATTGTAGTGGCTGATGAGCAACATACCGTTACGCGTTGCAATACCGAACAAGGAAATGAAACCGATGATAGCCGGAATACTGACTTCTCCTGTTGTAATCACCAAAGCAAATACACCACCGATCAGTGCCAGCGGAAGATTCAGCAAGATGACGCCCGACTCTTTCACGCTGCGGAACTCATTATACAATAACAAGAAGATTACTACAATGCTGATAAATGAAGTCAACGCCAGTGTCCGGCTGGCAGCCTGCTCACTTTCAAACTGTCCGCCATACTCGATGTGATAGCCTTCGGGTAGTTGCACCGATGTGTCGATGCGCTTCTGAATATCATTGACAACACTACGCAAATCGCGGTCGGCCACATTGGCAGAAATCACAATTTTACGTTTTACATTCTCGCGGTTGATCGTATTCGGTCCCATGGCTGATACCACTTCTGCTACATAGCTCAAAGGAACTTTGCGGCCGTCATTCGTATCTACCATCAAGTTGCGGATTTTTTCTATTTCATCCCGGGCATCATCCTTCACTTTCACGATCAGATCGAAACTCTTGCCTTGCTCATAAACCTGCGAGATTACTTTTCCAGCCAAGGCTACGTTCACATATTCCGAGAACTCCGGCAGAGTAATACCGAACTTAGCCAGCATTTCCCGTTTAGGCTGTATTTTCAGCTGCGGACGCTCAATCTGTTGCTCCACGTTCAGGTCGGCAACACCGGGAATATCACTGATAGCTCCTTTAATTTGATTACCGAGTGAGAACATTTTATTCAGATCGTCTCCGAACAGCTTGATAGCGATATTCGCTTTCGTACCCGATAACATAGCGTCGATACGGTGGCTGATTGGTTGTCCGATTTCTATATTTGCCCCGGTGATAGTACCCAACTTTTCACGTACATCAGCTACCAGTTCACTGCGCGAACGATCTTTCAGTTCAAACGGAGCTTCTATTTCAGAAACGTTTACCCCTAACGCGTGCTCGTCCAGTTCGGCACGTCCCGTTTTCCGGGCTACGGTTTGTATTTCGGGAATCGTCATCAATAACTCTTCTGCCCGATGTCCCATTTTATTGCTTTCTTCCAGTGAAATACCCGGTAGAGAACTGATATTGATGGTGAACGATCCTTCATTAAAGGAAGGAAGGAAACTGCGTCCGAGTGTAAAGAACACTCCGAGTGCAACCACAAAGAGTGCGATTGTACTTCCAAGTGTCACTCGTTTGTGTGCCAGCACCCAAGTCAGTGCCTTTTCATAAATCCCTTTCATCCAACGGGCAAGGGGAGCTTCTTTCAGTTTCTTGTTTGTCTTATTGCTTCCTAATAGATAAGAACAGAGCACCGGAGTCAGCGTCAGAGCAACTACTGTCGACGCGAACAATGCTACGATAAAGGCAACGCCCAGCGGAACCAACATTCTGCCTTCCATTCCGCTAAGGAAGAACAACGGTACAAAGCTGACAACGATAATCAGCGTAGAATTAAGTATAGGCATCCGCACCTCTTTCGAAGCATTGAATACCACCTCGAGTGTACTTAACCTTTCCGCTTTTGCTTTCTGACGGTTCTCCCGCAGTCGTTTATACACGTTTTCCACATCGACGATGGCGTCGTCTACCAATGATCCGATGGCTATCGCCATACCTCCGAGGCTCATGGTGTTGATTGTCAGTCCCATGTAGTGTAGTGTCAGAATCGAAACAAGCAGGGAAAGAGGCAGCGTTACCAATGAAATCAATGTAGTGCGCACATTTGCCAGGAACAGGAAGAGTACGATTACTACAAAAATACCTCCTTCAAAGAGTGATTTCTTCACATTGCCGATGGAACTTTCGATAAAGCGGCTTTGACGGAATATGTCCGTTGAAACTTTTACGTCCGGTGGCAGATTCTTTTGCAGGTCTTTCAAAGATGCTTCCAATTTATCCGTCAGTTCCAGCGTACTGGTAGCCGGCTGTTTGGTAATAGTCATCAGTACGGCAGATTTTCCACGCTCTGAAGCAGTTCCCAGTTTCGGGGCTTTTGGTCCGATGGTTACGTCCGCAATATCTTCCAGCGTGACAGGGAAGTTGTTCACTGTCTTTACTACCGCTTTGCCAAGTTGCTCTGTTTTAGAAGTTGAAAGTACACCGCGTACAATATATTCATTTCCAAATTCGTAGAGCACACCTCCATTTGCGTTCAGGTTCATATCCTGTGTCACAGCCATCACTTCTCCCATCGAAATGCCGTAATGACGCATCCGTTCGGGATCCAGCTGAATCTGATATTCTTTGATATCTCCTCCGAGTACGGCAACCTGTGCCACTCCTCCGGTAGACAATAGACGGGGACGGATAGTCCAGTCCGCAATCGTACGAAGATCGAGCATCGAAGTGGAGTCGGCAGTCAGACCGACGATGAGCATTTCGCCCAAGATGGAGGATTGTGGGCCGAGTGTCGGTTTACCAACGTTGACCGGCAGTGATTCACTGACCACTGCTAACTTCTCGCTAACAATCTGGCGAGCGAGATAAATATCGGTTCCCCAATCAAATTCTACCCAGACAACGGAAAATCCGTTGGTAGAAGAAGAGCGGACACGGCGTACACCCGTAGCTCCGTTTACGGCAGTTTCAACAGGAAAAGTGACGAGCTGTTCAACTTCTTCTGCAGCCATACCGTTGGCCTCGGTCATGATGACTACCGTAGGTGCGTTCAGGTCGGGGAATACGTCTACTTCCGTATGCATGGCGGTATACGTTCCCGCAATTAGCAGGAGGATGGCCGCGCAGACTACAACCAACCGGTTGTGTAGGGAGTAATGTATAATTTTGTTAAGCATTTCTTTAAGAATTAAGAATTAAGAATTAAGAATGAAGAATTAGAAATGAAGAATTAAGAATGACTATGCAGCACGTGCAATAAACATATACCAATTATTGCGCAGCCAAATTCTTCATTCTTCATTTCTAATTCTTCATTTAATCAATGTTCGTGACTATGTGCCGGGATGGCATTGCTTGCGCTTGCCAGTCGAACCTGATAAGCACCTTCGGTCACTACACGGTCGCCAGCCTTCACTCCGGTCAGGATCTGAACACTTTTACCGTTGTCGGCTCCTATCGTTACTTCCTGTTTTTTATAACCCTCTTCGTCCAGTT
>OLQN01002590.1_pt1 | contig 12021 bp, 13 predicted proteins | sample 1673181 | NCBI WGS metagenome assembly OLQN01 (sample SAMEA3136763, study PRJEB25190) | human gut metagenome | biome: human gut; feature: human-associated habitat; material: faeces | place: Austria | collected 2013
AATTCCTAATGTTTTCGGAGGTGTTTTTAACTTTTGAAGTTCGGTACTATCATAAACATTTTTAGATGTTGTTAAACCGGGAATATTCAAAGTATTATTTTTAGCACCGGTATTAATAACGATAACTTCACCTTCCAGTTGTTTAGTTTCGCCGTTTTCGAAAATTTCTATCACTTTATTGGAGATAAATTTTGCTTTTGCAGTATAAATATCAATATTAGGATTATTATTTAACATTGCAAAGTTTTTAGCGTTTAATTTTGAAACGACTTTGTCACGTGTAGCTTTTGCTTCGGCATAACTTTTTTTATTTTCAGCTGCGACAATTAAAGTTTTTGTCGGAATACAGCCGATATTAATACAAGTTCCTCCATACATTTTACTATTTTCTTCAACAACGGCTACTTTTTTTCCTTCTTTTGCTAATGTGGTTGCTAAGGTCTTTCCGGCTTTTCCAAAGCCGATTACTAATAAATCATATTTTACCATAATTAACTCCTTAAAATTTTAATAATTTATTTCAAATAACTTTTATAAAATATAATACACTCTTTTACCGAACGGTACAACTTTTTTGCTTAGAGTTTAATTCAAAATTAGAAGTTATTTTTGTAAAACATATCTTTTTGCTGTAATAAAATTAAAGTGTAAATTTATTGAAAAAATATATACAAAAAAAAGACCAAGTGTAACTTAGTCTTTTCGGTAATACTTAATTATTTTACATCTAGAACTTGTCTGCCTTTATACATACCGGTTTTTTTATCAACACGGTGACCCATTACATAGTTACCGCTTGTTTTATCGATAGAAATTGATGGTGCAGATAGTTTTTTATGAGTTCTTCTTTTTCTTTTAGCTGTTTTTGATGTTCTTCTAAAAGGAACTGCCATAGTTAATTTCCTCCAATTATTATAAAAATCACATACTTACTGTTCTTTAAATAATCCGTTAAGTGCAGCAAATGGAGATTCTTTTTTTTTCGCAAGATCCACTAAAGTATCTTCAGAAAGCAGTTTCCAATCTTTGCCGGAAACCAACTCCATTTGTTCATCAGCTGATGAGGTAATCGGAATATTTAAAATTATAAGTTCATGTACTAAAGGTTTCAAATCAATATACATATCCATAAGATTTACATCAATTATGTCATTTCCAATTAATGATTTATCAATGTACTCTTCTTTTTCAAGAATTTCAAACGGCAATTCAACACTATTTAGTGTTCTACCGGAAATCATTTCGAAAACTCCAATAATTTTTAAATCGGCGTATATTTTATCTTTACCGCCTCTAGTTAAAGTTCCACTAACAATAACATCTTTAATATTTTTTAAAGAGGCATTATAGTGATTTACGTTAATATTAATTTTCTCTTCAAAAGTAAAAGTATTACTATTATTTTTGAATAAAGAAGATCTTAACCATTTCATTAAATATCACCCCATAAACACAATATTTATTATATATCTTTTAAAATTAGCTGTCAAGTTTTTTTATTGAACCTAAGTAATAAAAAACCTCACTTTAATAATTAAAAGTGAGGTTCGGGTTTATTTATGAATATCCTAAATTTAATTTAACCTAATAACAAGAATAAGTAATGTGCAACTATCCCTGCTGCTATACCACCGATTGTATGTGAAACAATCGCTTTTGATGACAGTTTTCTTACACCTAAGGCATCCATCATTCCTATATGAGTGCTTAAATATCCACTCCAACACATTCCCATCGCTGTGAAAACAGCAATATCATTAGGTCCAATAAGTCCTCCTTTAAGAAATTCGGGTACTAATGATATTGCGCCACCAACAGCACCTAATGCTGTGATTGGGAACGCTATTGCTTCTGCTGATTTGAAACCGAATAACGGTTCTAAAATAAATGTTAATTTTTCTCCTAACCAAGGTAAGAAACCAACACCTTCATAAGCAGCACCGGTATATCCGTTAGCCGGCATTTTAAAAGTTAGCATCATAACAAATGTACAAACTATTAAAACACCCGGTATTATAGCCATACCCATTTCTACACCGGTTTTACCTCCTTCTAAAATGGTATCCAGTACACGTTGGAACATATTACCGTCACGAATAATTCGGACTTTATTAGGGTCTTCTTCACCATCTTTAACTTCAATCGCAGGTTCGTAAGCCTTATCACCAAAAAATTTTTTCGTTTGTCTTAACATTAAACGAACACTAATAATACTACCGATAATAGCTCCTACATTACCGATTAGTGCGGCTTTAACAAAACCTGTACCTTGTCCCATCATAAACATAGTAACAATAAGCCCCATACCAAAAGCGGTTCCTAAATTACATAATGCCGGAACTTGATACTTTTTGAAAAATGATATAAAACGAGTATCTTTAGCGAAAGGGATAATAGCCGGATTATCTGATAAATAAGTCGCAACTGCTCCTGTTACACTCGCACCGGGCATTCCCCAAAGTGGTTTCATAAGTGGTGCGAAAATTTTATTAATAAGTGCTATTGCACCAAATTCTGATAATAATGCACTGATAGCCCCAGCAATGACCGCCATCGCCATTATGAAAAATACTGTATTAAGTAGCAAGTCGTGGGCGGTTGCCATCATTGTTTTAAACATTAAAGGAGTTCCCATCTTACGTGCCATAAGTCCGAAGATTAATAAAAACACGATAAGAAAAACAAATGTTTCAATACTGATTGCCTTTTTTACAATACTTTTACTCTTTTTTTTCCTGTCTGCATCCATATAAATCAACCTTTCTTTAATTATTTAATTTTTAAAAACTATTGTTTATTGCTAAGTTTATATTAACTTTTGTTATACTACAACTCTGTACTTATATTATATCACAATAAAATATTTTTTCAACTACCCTCTAGTGTTCTCTTAAATCAACACCTTAATATTTTACGATTTTAATTTCTTTATTTTTATAATTTTTGTGAAAAAAAACTTATCATAACTTGAAAATAATATAAAAAAAATTTATCCATAACTTAAAGTTATTCTATTTAAGAGATAATTAGTAATTGCTTAAGGGTAATTTCGCCCTAGTACAGTATTTAATACAGTTTTAAACAGCTGTATCTTTTCGTTAATTGAAATTTTTTGTCTTTGTCCAAAAAACATTGACCATCTATCTTCAACACTTAAATTTTTTTTGTAATATTAATGAAAAGAAAAATTTAAAAATACCTCTTAATCATTGTACTCTTATTTTTATAATATATATTACATTACTTAAAAATAATTTCTATAATTTTTAGTATCATATTTTATAATAAAATTTGCTAACTGAGAGATACATTCAACTAAAATTTTTAAAATTATGTGAGATTTTGTAGTGGGGTTAACTTTTATCTAAGTTTTAATAATTTTCTTAATCTAAAAAATATAAAACCAATTCAAAACTTGTATTTTCATTATAAATTGATTTTATCAAGTTATTACATACAGTCCACTAAATTTTGAAAAATCTTTATAATAATTTCAAACTATTATAAAGACTGAACAATTCTTTTGTTTTTGAATATTGTAACAAAATAGACCAAGTTAAATGAAAACCTTAGAAAAAAGCAGAAAAACTAACCGGTATAGTTAATTTTTCTGCTTTTTTTAAAATTTGTATATTTTATTGTTTAATAGCTAATGATTAAATATAGCTTTTTGTAGTTAAATAATTTCCACTTCTTTTTTATACTGCTCTTTAATATTTTCGTCCAGTATGTTATCAGTTATTATCGCTGTTAAGTCTTTTAAGCGATAAAAAGAATAGAAAGCATGAGTGGAAAATTTACTGTGGTCTGCCAAAACATAGCGTTCAGTCGCATTGTTTAGTATAGTGTCATTGCAACGCCCTTCTTCTTCGTCGGAAATTGTAACTTTTTCCAAATCAATACCGTTCACTCCTACAAATGCTTTGTTGACACTTATTTTGCTGAGGGCATCTTGTGTAAAATAACCTACAAAACCTTTTGTTTTGGGGCGATACCTTCCGCCAATAAAAATCAAATCACATGAATTATTATCTTTAAATTGCTCAAAAACTGTAATGGAGTTGGTTACTATGTTAATGCTTTTATCTTGTAAAAACTCCGCTAAGTAACTCGTTGTACTCCCTGCCCCTATAAAAATTGTTTCATTATTTTTTATAATATCCGCTACTTTTTTAGCAATTTGTTTTTTTTCTTCAACATTTATCAGAATTTTTTTGTTGTAGTTATCTTCCTGATAAAAATTTTTGGGTTTTAATTTTGCTCCACCGTGGATACGAGTTAAATGACCATAATCTTCCAGTTCTTGTAAATCACGCCTTATAGTCATCTCCGTAACCTTCATATCATAAGCGAGTTTACTGACTCTGACTAAGTGTTTTTTCTTTAATTCTTCCAGTATATAAGCATGTCTATCCATTTTCATCATATAACACCTCTAAAGAATTATTTTTGGGATATTTCCACAACCCTTGTCTGCAATAATTTATCGTGCAATAATGTAATATCGGCTTGTTTTTCAAATAATTTTTTATATAAACCATGTGCTAAAATAACGGGTACGCATATCCAACCTAGTACAATTTTAATTAAAAATTCTCTTATAATATATTTTGAAAATTCTACTTTTTGGTTATTTGTCGGAACCATACGAATTTTTAGTAATTTTTTCCCAATAGTTTGCCCTTGCCATTTGTTTGGTAAATAACCGAACAACAGTAAAGCGTAGACAACAATCGCCAACATCATATACATTGCATTTCTTTCATTTTCAGCCCCACCTGCTTGGCGTAAATTTAATGTTGTAAAATGAAATAACGCTGCTATCGGCACGTAAGTTAATAAATCTATTGCATAAGCGATAACTCTTTTTCCACTTTTAGCATTTTCGTTTACTATATCCGGAAAATTTTTTACTAAAGATCTTGTTGCTTCTGTGGAAAAAGTCGGCTTTACATTTCTATCATTATAGCTGTATGAACTATTTTTCTTTATTTTTTTTACCATCGCTAACCTCTAATCCAAGTTAACATTGTGGTATACTTGTTGAACATCGTCACAGTCATCAAGCATATCCAACATGCGTTCAAATTTTACCCTGTCTTCTTCGGTTAATGTTACTTCATTTTGTGGAATCATAGAAATTTCAGCTACTTCAAATTCTTCTATTCCGGCAGATTTTAATGCTTCTTGAATTTCGTGGAAGTTTTCAGGCTCTCCGTAAACGAGTGCCAATCCTTCTTCTTCAACGATATCACGTGCATCAATATCCGCTTCCATCAAGATTTCTAACAATTCATCAGCACTTTTATCTGCGACACCGATAACAGCCGTATTGTCAAACATATAATTCACAGAACCAGTCACACCCAAATTACCGCCATTTTTTCCTAAAGCTGTACGAACTTCCGCCGCAGTACGATTAACATTATTGGTAAGCGTATCAATAATAATCATTGTCCCGCTTATGCCAAATCCTTCATAACGCAGTTCATCGTAGTTTTCCTCACTGCCGCCTTTAGCCTTTTCTATAGCTCGGTCAATAATGTTTTTAGGAACACGATAAGTTTTAGCACGCTCCAAAACAACTTTTAAGTTTCTGTTGCTTTCGGGATCCGGCTCACCACTTTTTGCGGCTTGGTAAATCTCCCTTCCGAACTTCGCATAAATTTTACTGGTATTCGCATCCTTTGCCGCTTTTTTTTCCTTAATGTTATTCCATTTACGACCCATAATAATTCTCTCTTTCTATTATTTTAAATTTTCTTAGTAGATTATAGTTTTTTTATAATCACATTGTATTTTATCTTATAAACATTCTCAAACATCATCGTTAAATAAAAATTTCATACTAAACAACACTAAAAATATTAAATCTAATATTGATGTAAAACAATGTTATATACCTCTCTATATTACAATATTTATTATAGTTTTTCAACACTTTAATTATTGTTTATTTGAACAAAATCGCAACCCTAAACTAAATTTTAAAATTTATAATCTTTTTATTTAAAGTATTGTAATAATCTTTTTTATGTCAGCCTTTAAAAATTTATCTTTTTATTAAATTCTAATTTAATAGATTGTCCCCTTTGTTAGTATTGCTTGCTTGTTGTATTTTATGATATAATTAAATAGCCATATTATATATTAATAGGGGGCGTTATGTCTTATACAAGAGATTATATTTTAGAAAAAATTTTAGAAAAATTACCTAAAATTAAAATTTATGAACGTAAGTTGAAGGAAAAAAGTATTTTTATTTTAGATTATAATGGGCATAAGGCTAAGGTTGATATTGATAATTTTGTTAAACGATTAAATAATGATAAAACAAAAATTAGTGATAAAAAATTTGAAGAGTTTCTTTATCATCTTGAGCAGAATTTTATCTCTCAAAACAAAATTACTCAAAATGAATTAGTCAAAGAAGATAGTTTTAAAAAAATATATCCCGTTATCAGATCTACCGGTTTTAATAAAGATAATAAGGTAGATTTGATTAAATTCAGTCATACCAATGAAACGGCTATATACTTAGCTTATGATTTTGATACAGGATATAAATTATTAGACAAAGACATACTGAAACAGCTAAATACAAATAAAAAAACCTTACTGGAAATTGCAGAAAGTAATTTGGAGAAATTACCGTTAAAATTCAATACGGACATTGTAGCAGGCAATACATTTTATTTTTTAAATGCTAAAGACGGTTATGACGGCGCCAGAATTCTTGATAAAAAAGTTCTTAATTATTTTTATGATAAAATTGGCGGTGAATATTATTTGGGATTGCCTCATCAGGATGTTCTCGTTATAGCTGACATAAAAAATAAAAAAGGGTTGGAGATTTTGCAAAAAATGATGATTCATTTTTTTACCGAAGGGTTGGTTCCTATTACAACAATTACTTTTAAATATGACGGCAGCAATATCGAAAGTTTGTTTATATTTATAGAATAAAAGAAATAATTTAGGAGATTGTGTTATGTTATTTTTTTACAATAAAAAAATGTTAGGTGAAACGCTATTAATCACTATTAAAAATGAAGACAGAGTTACTTTTGAAAATAAAAAGAATATTACACTGATTAGAGATAAGGATAATATCCTTGTCGGTTTAAATATTTTTAACGTTGAAAATTTAAAATTATCCGGAGAAGGAAGTATTGATCTTACTGACGAACAAAAAGAAAAACTTCAAGCTAGCCTTGAAAAAAACGGTATTAAAATTGATTCGGAAGGAAATAATGATGATTATTTTGTCGTTGGAGAGGTTCTTACAAAAGAAAAACATCCCGACGCCGATAAATTATCAGTAACTACGGTAAAAGTTTCAGATACTGAAGTATTGCAAATTGTCTGTGGTGCACCTAATGTTGATGTGGGACAAAAAGTTGTAGTTTCCCTAATCGGTGCTATGTTACCGAGCGGATTATTGATTAAAAAATCTAAACTTCGTGGTGTCGAATCTGACGGTATGCTTTGTTCTCGTAGGGAATTGGGACTTTCTTATGAAGAAGGGGTAAAAGGTATCTTAATTTTGGATAAAAATACGGAAGTAGGAACTCGTTTTAAGGACTTAAATCTAAAATAAAACTGTAGATAAGGAGGAGCAATATTATGGTAAACTGGAAAAAATGGTTTTCAGAAGAAGATGAAGACACTGTTTTTGAAGAAAAAAAGGTAAAAGAGGATAACGAATTTGATATAGAGTTTGCTGATGACGAGGGAGAAATTTTTTCTAAAAATTACGATACATCATCTGACAAAGACGCCGGTGAAGATGATCTTTATTTAGAAGATTATGAAGTTTTAGAAGATAATGAAGATGACCATATTCGTGCTGAGAAGAAAGTCGGTTTTTTTGATAAATTAAAAAATCTATTCAGTACAAAAGATCAGGTCGGTTATGATGATGAAGATGAAACTTTACTAGAAGAATTTGACGATATTAAAAAAGACGAAAAGACGGAAGATTATAAAACTTATTTAGAACGTCAGAAAAAAGAAACTACGCAATCGGATAATGATATACAGACCGAAGAAGATGACGTTCAAGAACAAGGCGGCTTTTTAAACAGTTTGAAAAAGTTAAAGGATAAACTTTTTGCTGTTTCTGATAAAGATATTGAAAAAGAAGAGTTGGATACTATCCTTGATGATTTTGAAGAAGAAAATAATAAAGCGAAAGATGTAGAACAGGAAACTTTCGAAGAAGAATTTGAAACAGTCCAAAAAGACGTTGATAATAGCGAAGTAATACCGGAACATTTCAATGAATCTGAAAAAACAGATACTCAAAATTTAAACTCGACATTGAGAAAACTTGGAGTTGATGATGTTGAAATAAAAGATGTTGATATTTTTGCTGATAAAACTGAAAGAAGAACACATCCTACACTTGCAGCTGTGAGAACTAAACGACTTAAACAAGATCATCAAATGGATAATTTAAGTAACGATTTGATTCTTGAAAAAGACAGCAAAGAGTTTAAAGAAAATATCACCCCTAAAATAACAAATACCGTTGAAGACAGCTATTCTGAACAAATAAAACGTAATTCTAAACATCAGGAAGAACGCAATCAACTGAACTCGGATTTTAATACAATTGCCAGAAAAGAAGACAGAGTTACTTCGGACATACCTTTAACAAAAAAAGAAGACGATAAGTTGGAGAAAATCTTCTCCGATATTAAAGAAAAAGAAGAAAAAACAAAAGAAAAACTGGTAGAAGATATTGACGTAAGAGAGTTGGAATCTATAGAAGATCGTCGTGAAAAATTAAAATATACAAGTGTTGATGATGTATTGGAAGGCTCAGAGGATTTGTTTGAAGATGATATTGATCGTACCAGCAAAAAAACTATTGGTGAAAATTTTGAAAAAGAAAATCAGCTGCCTACTGAAGATGTAATGAATTTTAGAAAAGATGTTTACCAAAAAAATGAAGAAGAACCGGAAAAAACTGAACTGGATAATTTAATTATTAGTGAAAACATAGATTTGGCTAATAAGAAAACAAAAACTCTTTCAGAAATTGAAAAATTAAATTCTAATTTAGCAGAATTGAAAAAAGAAAATACGGTTGAAGTAAGTGATACTAAAAAACAAATTTCAGATGAAGAACTTATTCAAAGGGCTGCTCATATAGAAGATATTGAAATCGAAGATTATGATGAAATAAAAAATTCTTCTAAAGATATTTTAGCGGATTATAGCGATTATCATTTGGACGAAGATGAAATAAAAGAACTTCAAAAACAAAATAAAATTGAAACTTACGCCGATGATATGGATATTGACAGTCTAACACGTGAAGTGGCACCGAGTGTGAAGAGTGTTAATCTAAACAACGATATTGATAAATTTGTTGAGGAAAAAACAATGCCGGCGAAAGTAAAAGTTTCTACAGCTGAACAAACCGAAACGGTAGAACAAACCGAGGATAAGGAAAATAAAGAGGAGGATATTGAACGTGGTATTGAATATACCGAAAAACTTTACAGTAATGAAGTGGATGATTATTTTAAAAAATCTAAAGGTTATACTTTAGGGGAATATAAAACTGTAGATAGAGGCTATAGACCTGTTAGTAAGGAAAAAATCGAAAATAATCAAAAAATACTGGAGGCTATTTTTGAAAAATATTCTTCTAATAATCTGACACCTTCAAAAAAATCGGTGACCGCTACAATAATGGAAACAAATACTATTACTCCTAAGGCTCCGGTAGGAAAATTTAAACCTACACCTGTCTATTCTTCTGTGTATGGATCAGGTCCTAGAAATATTGTTAATAGTAATTCTACCAAAAAAACGACAAAATCCAAATTATCTCAAAAAAAAGAAGAAAAATCAAAATTAACGGATGCGAATCTTTATAAAGAAATTGCTTCTCAAGAAGAAACTGTTTGGAATATCGGATCAGCAAAGCGTGTTCCAAAAAATAAAGTAAAAAACAAAAAAACAAAAAAATAACTTTTCCAATTTTAAGTGATTGACCTGAAAACCGGGAATCTAATGAATTGTACGGATACGACTTAAAAATCAATTTCTAATGAAATTACGATTTTTAAGTCGTTTCTTTTTTTATTTTTGAGAATTTTTTATTTTTAGTACGATATATATAATGTCAGAGGCCAAAGACACAAAATATATTTTAAATAAAAGGAGATTTTAAAAATGAAAACACTTAAAAAAACTTTGCACCTTAACTATTCAGTTCCAAAAGGTGAGAAAACTGTTCAAAAAAGTTACAACTTTGAAGCAAATACAAATATTGAAGATTCAGTGCTTAAAGAAGTAGGGGATGAACTTTCTAAATTAGTTGAAAAAAATATTGAGAATGTATCGCTTACTACCACTGCACTAATATAATATAAAGGAGATTTATTATGGAAAAAACATTAATTTTAGATTTTATTACTGAAGACAAAAAAAGTTATCGTGTAAATATTAATCACCCTAAAGATAATTTGAATAAAGCTGCTGTTGAACCTGTAGCACAAAAAATTATTGACAGCAAAGTGTTTAATAGCGATAAACGTGTTCTTACTTCTTTAAAAAAAGTTGCTTATGTAACTCGTGAAGAAGCGGTCTTAGAGTAGTAGGGAGGTTGGTGTGGCAAACGTCACACCTTTTTTATTATGGATATATTAAATTTTATTAATACTGTCGGTTTTCCGATTTTTGTTGCTGTATTTTTCTTGGTTAAGCTTGATAAAACTTTACAAAATATTGGCAACAATGTCGATGAACTCACTAATATTATTAAAGAAAAATTGCTTTCTAAGGGGGAATAAGTATGGCAACAAAAGAAGAAATGATTAATTGGGCGAAAGATTGCGTTTATCGTTGGATTGATATTGACGGTTATTATGGAGCGCAATGTGTTGATTTAACTATGGCTTATACTAAAATATTCGGTGGATACCAAATGTACGGTAATGCCCTTGATTATTTAAAAAATCCTATTCCTAAAAATTGGATAAGGTACTCTGCAAAAGAAGAAAAAATTGCTGCCGGAGATATTGCTATTTGGCAATGGAGTGCTAATGATATTTTTGGGCACGTCGGTATTGTAATTTCTGTCAATAATAACCTTATAACCTCAGTTGAACAAAATGTTGACGGCACGCCGGAACGTGGCGGAGTTGCTAGAATTAAAACTCGAGATAATGCTCATTTGGTAGGTTTTATACGCCCGTTTTATGACGAAAGTCGTAACTGGGAATTAAAAAGTGAAAATGGAAAATTTACTGTTCTTGTTACTTCTATTAATGTTCGGGTTAAACCCAGCGTTACAGCAAAAATAGTAGATAATTATTCGCAAGGAGAAATTATTTATTATGACAACTATGTTATTAATGAAGGATTTATCTGGATTAGTTATATTTCTTTTGGCGGAGAACGTCATTATGTAGCAACCGGAACACATGGTGGAAACAAATGTACCAGTAGCTGGGGTGAATTTAAAGAACAATAAAAATTAGTGGAATTTTTTGAAAACAGCTAATTTGATAACGTAAAAACCAAGATTAGAGAAATGTATAATTCTCAAAATCTTGGTTTTTATTTTCTATTTTTCTGTTTTTTTACCGTAACTTAATGAAACTATTAATAATACCGCCCCTAATATTGAAGCTATTATTAAAGCCAGCAAGTACATCTGCCAATTACTTACCGCTCCGGCAATTATAGCAAAAATACCTCCGTGTGGTGCTTTTGATACTGCACCGAATGTCATACTTAATGCTCCCGCTACTCCACTGGAAATAAACAATGGTGGAATAACACGCGCCGGATTGCTTGCTGCAAACGGTATTGCTCCTTCAGTGATAAACGATAAGCCAATTACATAGTTTACCAATGCACCGCTACGTTGTGATGTTGGCCAAATATTTTTATTAATAGTTGCTGAGATTGCTATTGCTAATGGTGGAACCATACCACCAATCATAACCGCAGCCATGATATCATAGTTTCCTGAAGCAATCGATGCAGTCCCAAAAA
>OLQN01002591.1_pt1 | contig 12019 bp, 10 predicted proteins | sample 1673181 | NCBI WGS metagenome assembly OLQN01 (sample SAMEA3136763, study PRJEB25190) | human gut metagenome | biome: human gut; feature: human-associated habitat; material: faeces | place: Austria | collected 2013
GTAGATAAGCTTTTAGCAGATGCGGAGATTGAAGAGAAAGCGGAGCTGATTAAAGAATGGTATGATGGATATAATTTTGGAGAGTTTGAAGTATATTGTCCATGGGATGTCATGAATTATCTAAGAGATCTTCAAAATGATCTGAATGCAAGACCAGTCAGCTATTGGAAGAATACCAGTGATAATGCGATCATTCGTTCATTTATTGATTATACGGGAGCTGCTATACGAAAAAAACTAGAAGTATTGATCGCAGGTGGAAGCATCTGCCAGAAAATAGAAGAAGACCTCACGTATGATTATCTACATTCATCAGAAGATAATCTATGGAGTATTCTCTATCTTACGGGATATCTTACAAAAGTTGGAGAACGTGATAAGGATGGACAGATAGAATTAAGAATTCCAAACAAAGAAGTAAAAGAAATTTTCGAATCAACTGTAAGAAAATGGTTTGAAGACAGTGCAAGAGTTACGAATCGGAAAGATTTATTTGATGCAGTATGGAATAAAGATGCGGACAAGGTAACAAAAGAAATCAGCACATTACTGAGAATGACGATCAGTTATTATGATTACCGAGAAAATTTCTATCATGCATTTCTTGCAGGAATCTTTGCAGGAGCAGGTTATAGTGTAGAGCCGAATAGAGAGCATGGAGAAGGACGAAGTGATATTGTAATCTACAATGATGTAACAGGACAAGTTGCAGTATTTGAAGCAAAGTATTCAAGAAAATTAGAAGATTTGGAAAAAGACTGTCAAAAGGCGTTAGATCAGATTAACACAAAGATGTATGCAAAAGAGTTTGAAGATGCTTATGAGGAAGTATTGTGTTATGGAATTGCTTTTTATAAAAAGCGGTGTTTGGTGAAGAGTAAATAGAATAAGAAATGAAAAAAGCTCCACAAGGACGAACTTTGTGGGGCTTTTGTTGTATCTAAGATTTTAATTCAACTCCGCAATCCGGCTAACTCCAACATAGATCTCACTGATCTTATACCAAGTAGGGTAATCAACAATCCCTGTCTGTGGCAGTCCAAAAATATTCTGGAATTTCCGAACAGCATTCGCAGTAGATTCTCCATAAACACCATCCACAGCAATCGTAGGCAGAGAAGGATAATCCTTAGCAATCCGATTCAACTGTTGTTGTATTTGCCGAACCTTATCCCCGCTGCTTCCAATCGTCAGATCATATCCCGGCCAGGAAGAAGGAATTCCTGAAATCTGTTCGGCGGTATTGATGTACATACTCTCTCCATAATAATATCTCAAGATCTCAATCGGAGCATATCCCTGATCACCAAGATATTTTGAACCCCACTGCGTCATCCATTCGGGACAAGACACCTTCTTCCCATCACAATACTGCGTAAGGATCGGCTGTCTGACATTCGGCCGTGACAGATAATCTGCAAAAATTTCATCAACGATCGTATTAATAGAATTATAAGTTGTCTTTCCAGGAATGAATTTATGATCATAAGCTGTAGAAGATGTGATCGTAAAATCATGCCCTTTATTTCTATACCATTCTGTATACACACGATTCAAAGTAAATGACATGATCGCAAGAATATTTGCTTCAAGTGTTGCCCTTGGCCAAGTGGAATAAATCTCACAGGCGGCAACATTTTTGATATAATCTTTATAGCGGACATAATAATTCTGTGCAGTTTTATCACCGACAGGACCATCATGAACAATAATATATTCAGGAATCACCACCCTGCTTAAAACGATCTCACCGCTTTCGTTGACAGGCTTGATCTCAGATTCCGCAATTTTTGGAGGGTAATTACCCCATAAAGTATGCGGGCCGATCACGATCGGGTGTTCTTCTGTTGGAGTGTGGGTTTCTTCAGGAATCATGGAAACCGGCTGCAGGCCTTCCACACCAGAAAGAATCTGTGCACCTGAGATCGTGACAGGTTTATATTCATCAGAATGTATTTTTAGATTATATTCAGAATAAGGCTGATTTTCACTCGGAGACATGCTGTATTCCACGGGAGGAGCAGGAAGGTCAACGGCAGGTGTCTGCCCATTTTCATCAGTAGATACGGTTTCAAGAACAGAATCAGGATCACCAGTATAAGAAATCTCAATCGTAGCGTTAGGAATCGGGACAGCTCTCTGTCTTGAAGTTACCTGTATTTTTAACTGTCCATGATCGACAAGATTGTTAGTTTGTATTTCTGGCATAAAAATATCCTCGGAAGATCTTTTACTCTCACTATATGAGAAAATATGATATAATGTGCACAAGTAGTGTAAATAAAAACGTATGCTAAAGAAATAAAGGAGGCCGCTATGCAGAAAGATTTTATATATGAGAATTATCTAAAAATGCCAGATGATCTTGAATTTGAGCAGGCGATGAAGATTTACGAAGAACTGTTAGAAGAGAATCTTGAAGAAGATGAGATCTATGACAAGTTATGGGATCATGCACTTCATTGTATGATCGATTATGGAAGCCTCCGTGCACATTGGAAGATCACACCGAAGACAGACAGAAGCAATGATGACAGGACAGTGATGCACGATAGTGTGATCCATTCTTTAGATGAATTGGCAGCATATACAAAAGAGCATGGCAAAGAAGCAAAATGGAGGGAAGAACTCGGATATCAAAGAAAAAGAATCGGAGATTTTGCATGTTATGTTTCTTTGATCTATGGAGTATTTGCCAGATAAAACGATCAGTAAGGAGGACATTATAAGATGGCAAAGAAAGAACCAAAAACAAATGCAATGAGGATGCTTGAGAGAGCAAAGATCCCATTTGAAGTACATCGTTATGAATGTAAAGAATTTATTGATGGAATTACCATCGCAGATATGTTAAATGAACCATATGAAAGAGTATTTAAAACCCTCGTGACGGAAGGAAAAGGTGGAGGGTATTTTGTATTTGTCATTCCGATCGATCAGGAATTAGATCTTAAGAAAGCAGCAAAGGCAGCAGGTGAGAAGTCTGTGGAGATGATCCATGTCAAGGATATCAACAAGATCACAGGATATATCCGCGGTGGATGCACAGCGATCGGGATGAAGAAAGACTATCCAACAGTGCTCGATGAAAGCGCCAATGCACAGGAGAAGATCATTGTAAGCGGTGGTAAAAATGGAATTCAGATTGAACTTACAACCGAAGATTATTTAAAAGCCTGCAAGGGAAAAACGGCAGATATTACATTGAGGTAGGGAGTAGAAGCTATGATAGATGAAATCTTAAAATATAACAAAGAATTTGTAGAAGAAAAGAAGTATGAACAGTATAAGACAAGCAAATATCCAGACAAGAAGATTGCGATCATCACTTGTATGGATACAAGATTGACGGAACTTTTGCCAGCAGCCCTTGGGATCAGGAATGGAGATGTGAAGATTATCAAGAATGCCGGAGGTGTTGTAAGCCACGCCTTCGGAAGTGTGGTACGAAGTGTTTTAGTCGGAATCTTTGAACTTGGAATAGAGGAAGTCATGGTCATTGGACATACCGACTGTGGTGTACAGCATATTAATAGTGATATGATGATCAAGCACATGATGGATCGAGGAGTCGATGAGGAGAAGATTGAGCTGATCCGTCATTGTGGCATTGATTTTGATACATGGCTGGAAGGATTTGACTGTGTGGAAAGTTCTGTAAAAGATTCTGTAGAAATGTTGAGAAAACATCCATTGATCCCAAAAGATGTGAAGATATCTGGATATGTGATGGATTCTGTGACAGGAGAGCTTCATGTTGTAGAGCCATAGAACAACGGCAGTATTATAAATGAGAGGAATAAAAAGTATGAAAAAGATATGGAAGATCATGATCTTGTGCATGATCCTCTGTTTTTTCTGTGCAGGGTGCAGCAACGATGATGAAATGATCAGCGAAGACCAGCCGAAGCCAACCACAGAAAAAAGAACAGAGATCATCAAGCAGAAGACAACACAAACAAAGAATGAAGCAACGGATGACCAGGAGGAGCCAAATCAGCAGGAGAAACGTATAAAGATCGCAATCGATGCAGGACATCAAAAGAAACAGATGAGTGCAAAAGAAGCGATCGGACCTGGTTCTGATAAGACAAAACCGATGGTATCATCAGGAACCGAAGGTGTAGTCACAAAACGAACAGAATATCAGGTGAATTTAGAAGTTTCGTTAAAGCTAAAAAGTGCATTGATCGCAAGAGGATATGACGTATATATGATCCGTGAGACAAATGATGTGTCACTCAGCAACAAAAAGCGGGCTCTTATGGCAAATGAAAGTGGTTCAGATATTTTATTAAGGATTCATTGTAATAGTGCAGATTCTCAGTCTGCAAATGGGGCATTGACAATGAGTCCGACATCATCAAATCCATATTGCAGATCGATCGCAGCAAATAGCCAGGAACTCTCAGAATGTGTGATAAGTACATTATGTAGAAGGACTGGGGCAGTGAACCGCGGTGTAACGCAGACGGATGAGATGACAGGGATCAACTGGAGTAAGATTCCGGTGACGATCGTTGAGATGGGATTTATGTCCAATCCAGAAGAAGATCAGAAATTATCGGATAGTCATTATCAGACAATGCTAGCAGAAGGAATTGCAGATGGTGTTGACCGATATTACGAGAGAAGAGGAGAAAAGAATGAAGAAAAATGAAAAACAGATCATCATTTCTTTAGGAGTGGCGATCGCAGTCGTAGCCATAGCACTGATCGCTATGATGATCACGAGTGGAAGCAGTGATAATGGACAGTCATCATCTTTAAAAGATGCCGTACAACAAGAATCAAACGGTAATGGAAGTGATGATGTCAGTGAATCTGATGCCGGTGAATCTGTATCTGAAGAAGATGCAGGAGAATCAGGAGACAATATGACAACAGAGCAGCCAACGACACAGGAAACAACAACAGAAGAAGTTACAGAAGAAGCAACAACAGCTGCAAAAAATAATACAGCAAGCAATGTAATGGATGCGGATGATGGATATATTTTCCCAGATGCAGACACTTCTTACGTAAGCAAATCTTCCGTAAAGAAATTATCTGATGAAGAACTTCAATATGCAGTGAATGAGGTTTATGCAAGACATGGGTTAAAATTCACTAAGAAGAAGAATAAAGAGCGTTTTGAGAAAAAAGAATGGTATGTTGGAACCGTGGACGATCAGAATGATATTTCTTTGAACAAATACGAGAAAAAGAATGTTGATACCATGGCAGCAGAATTAAAGAAACGCGGACTTAGATAAAGAAGGGAGATGAAGAAGTATGTTTTGCCCAAATTGTGGAAGTGAAGTAAAAGATGACGATCTGTTTTGTGGAGAGTGTGGAGCTAAGATTGAGCGTACAGAGGTACCAGAAGAGGCACTAGAATCAGAGCCTGCAAAAAAAGAAGCGGCGCCACAGTCAGGATCAGTAAGAACAGCAGCAGGATTTAGTGATAAAGCAAAGAAGATCATCATAGCAGAAATTGCAGTTCTGGTTGTATTGATCGCAGCATTTTTCTATCTTGGAAATAAAAAAAGCAGTCCAGAATCAGCAGCGAATCAATTTGTCAAAGATTATAACAGCCAAAGATGGTCAAAGATCTATGATCTATATAATTTTGAAGAAGATACATTTATCAATGAAGAAGCCTATGAACAGACTATGGAACAAAGCGAGACAAAGACATTATCTGCACCAACTGGAGGATATGCGGAATATGGAACTTATGCAGGACAGTACATCTACCAGACGAAAAAAGGTTCAGATACGATAACGATCCATGTAGCAAAATCAGCAAAGAAGAATTTCTTATTCTTTGATAAATATGAGGTGACAAGTATCACAGATACTTCAGCAACGATCAAGACTGTGAAATTATTTACAATGCCAGGAGTGACAGTAAAAGTCGATGGAATCGCAGCGAAAGTTCCAGAAGATATTTCGGGAAATACATACTATACAAGAATGTTTGAAGGAACGCACAAGATCACATTTCAAGGGGCAGACAGCCTGTTTGATCAGACAAGTTATACATTTAAAACAGGAGAAGAAAATCCATTAAGCAAGATCAAATATTCTGATTCAGCCAAAGCAGAGGCAACAAAGGAACTAAAAAATTATCTTCCAAAGATCACAGAAGCAAAGATCAGAAATCTTGGGAATTCAGGACTGACATCTTATTTTACATCGGATCAGAAAGCAAACTCTTATGGAACAAGTCTGTGCAGATATATTTATTATTATGGACAGGATGCGAAAGCGTTAGGTAATGTAAAATTAACAAAATGTCAGGCTGTTGATGCAACATCATCTTACTATACAGTCGCAGATGGAATCCCAGTAGCAGTTCAGGGAACAAGAGACTACAAATATAAAAATGGATGGACAGGGTCCTATGAGAAACAAACCTGTACGATCAACGGTGTGGCCAAGATGCTCAAGAAGAATGGAAAATGGGTGATCGACAGCGTTTCATACTATTATTATTAGATACTATGATGTTATGATGAGAGAAGAAGAGGAGAATATATTTATGGCAAAGTTTTGTACCAAATGTGGAAAAAGACTGATCGATGGTCAGCCATGCAGCTGTACACAGACACAGCAGCCAGTGCATGATATGCAGGAATCTGTACAGAAAGAAGCAAAAGATAAAGTAAACAATTTCTTTACACAGGCACTAGAGATGATCAAACATCCAAGTACAGGATTTGTGGAAGCTGTATCAGACAAGGACAGCAAAAACGGATTGATCCTGATGGGAATTGAAGCAGTCTTAACAGGTTTATACCTATATGTTCTGTTACAGAAGATCGTATCCGCAACAATGAGCGGGATCAATAGTGTTTTCGGGACATCAAGAACAGCAGCACAGACCCCTTCACTTGGAGGATTTTTTGGATATGGGATCATTATCGCGATCATCGTATCACTTGTGATCGCAGCACTTGTCATGGGATTAATGAAAGCGATGGCAGGAGCGGATATCAATTGGTTTCAGAGCTGTCAGATCGCAGGAATGAGATCTTTGGGATTAAGCCTAGGATGGATTCTTGGAATTTTAGGATTGTTTTTAGGAATGTATCAGTTCGCGATTCTGATCATTGTAGTTGGAGGAGTCCTTGGGATGATCTATATGATCGTTGCAATGATGAGCTATCCGAATACGAAGAAAGATATGATCGCGTATGTTGTGTTGATCACTATATTGGTCGCAACATTCATATCATATTTTGTTTTGAAAGAGTTTGTTTTATCATCACTGATCAACAATGGCGGGTCCACAACCAATTTTTTAAATAACATGATGTAAGTGTCAAAAGTATAAATTGCGTTTGTGCTTGCACAAATAAGCAATTTATACTTATTGACACGCCGAACAACGAGAACGGAATAAAATGGTGTGAATGCGCCATTTTATGGGAGTTCGAGGTGTTCGAGGATTGTGAAATTGCGTAGCAATGGAACAATCCGGGTACATCAGAGAGTGGCAAAATTTACTTTTGACACTCTCATCATAATATTTTATAAAGACAAAGACATTAGGAGACAGACATGATACCAAAAGACCCAGTGATGTTATTAAGCTACATCAATACACAATTACGAGATTTTTACGATTCATACGAAGATCTTTGTAAGTCACTCGATCTTGATCAAAATGAAGTAAAACAAAAGCTTTCCATGATCGGATACGAATATGATGAATCATTAAATCAGTTTAAGTAGCGACTAGTCGAATCGATGAAAATATGGTAAAATTGTACTTAAAGGAGAACATATTTATGGAGTTGATTCGGTTAGAAAATGTAAAGAAAATATATCAGACAGGAGAGGTGATCACCAAAGCCGTAGATGGGATCGATTTTACGGTGGATCAGGGTGAGTTCGCCTTGATCATTGGCGCCAGTGGTGCAGGAAAAACTACCGTTTTGAACATTTTAGGAGGTATGGATACTGCGACCAGTGGCGCTGTTTATATTGATGGAGAAGATATCTCCAAATGGAATAAAAAACAACTGACAGGATATCGAAGAGATGACATAGGATTTGTATTTCAGTTTTACAATCTGGTACCCAATCTTACTGCAACAGAGAATGTAGAATTGGCACTTCAGATCAGTAAGAATCCTCTGAAAGCAGAAGAAGTATTAAAAGATGTGGGACTTGGACACCGTCTGAATAATTTTCCTGCGCAGTTATCCGGCGGGGAACAGCAGAGAGTTTCTATTGCACGTGCATTGGCAAAGAATCCAAAGATCCTGCTCTGCGATGAGCCGACAGGGGCTCTCGATTATCAGACAGGAAAATCTATCTTAAAATTATTGCAGGATACCTGTCACAAGAAAGGAAAAACAGTGGTTGTGATCACACATAATCTTGCGATCGCACCGATGGCAGACCGTGTGATCGAGATGAAGAACGGAAAGATCAGCAATATTACGATAAACGAACACCCTCAGCCGGTGGAGACGATTGAATGGTAGGAAATGCGTATGAAGAAAACGGCATTACATAAAGATATATACAGAACGATCATAGGAACCCTTCCGAGATTTTTATCCATCTTTTTTATCGTTGTACTGGGCGTTGCATTCTATTCAGGAATCCGTGTGACACAAAAAGATATGCATATCACAGCAGACCACCAGTTTGATGGAAGTCGTCTGATGGATGTCAAAGTCATGGGAACACTTGGGATTTCAGAAGAGAATCTGACAGCCCTTCGGAATTTAAAAAATGTGCAGTCGGTTGAAGGAGGACATTCTGTAGATGTGATCGCAAAGAAGCAGGGAAGTGACGAAGAGCATGCGGTCAAAGTTATGGGGAAGACTGATAAATTAAAACAGATAACGATCATCGAGGGAAAACTTCCACAAGCATCAGGAGAATGTCTGGTAGATGAATGGTATGCCCAGCAAAATGATCTGAAAACAGGGGATGTTTTAAATTTATCTTTTGGAAATGAAGATGATCTTAAGGATACTCTGAAAGATACAACCTATAAGATCACAGGAATCGGAAGTTCATCAGAATATCTTTCAAGATCCAGAGGAAGCACAGGCATCGGAACGGGAACGTTGTCAGGTTTTATTGTAGTGCAACGATCAGAATTTTCCTCAGATATCTATACAGAAGTTTATCTGACTGCGAAGGGAGCGAAGCAAGAGAGAGCTTACAGTGATGAGTACAAAAACAAAGTAAAACAGCTGGAAGAAGAGATCAAAGATATTTCCAAAATAGAAAATGAGAAACGGTTAAGATCTGTTCAGGAAGAAGCCGAAGAGAAGATTGACAAGAAAGAAAAGAAATTCAAAAAAGAACGTAAAAAAGCATATAAGAAACTCGATCAGGCGGAGAAAAAGCTAAGAGATTCCAGACGAAAGATCAAAGATTCCAAAGCAAAATTAGCGAAAAGCAAGAAAGAGATCGTGAATGGAGAGAAGCAGATCAAGAATGCAAAAGCTCAGTATCAGTCAGGGGTCAGACAGATTCAGAATGCCAGAAAACAGTTAAAGACACAGAAACAAACGATTCGGTCAAAAAGCAGAGAATTAAAAACACAGGAGGCAAAGCTAAAGACACAGGAGAAGAACTTACAGACAAAAGAACAGCAGATTCAGGGTGCCATGCAGGCTGGAATGATCTCACAGGAAGAAGCGAAAGCTTCCTTAGCACAGATTAATGCAGGAAAAGAACAGATCAAGACAGCAAGAAGCAAGATCAATGTAGGGAAAAAACAGATCAGCAGGGCAAAGACAAAGATTGCAAAGGCTGAAACAACCTTGGATCAAAAAAGCAGCCAGCTAAAGAAAGCAAAGCAAACGATCAAAACAAATGAAGCAAAATTAGTATCAGCAAGAAAACAGATCACCTCCGGAGAAAAAAAGATTGCAAAAGCAGAATCAAAACTTTCATCCGGGGAGAAAAAATTAAAGAGATCAAGAAAGAAAGCAGAAAAGAAATTCAAGGAAGCCGAGCAGAAGATTGCAGATGCCAGACAGGATGTTAAGGATATCAAGAAAGGGAAATGGTATGTCTTAAACCGTGAGAAGATGCAGTCTTACGTGGAATACGGACAGGAAGCAGACAGAATTGCAGCGTTAGGACGAGTGGTACCGGTCATCTTTTTCTTAGTTGCAGCACTGGTAAGCTTAACAGCGATGACACGTATGGTCGAAGAGCAGAGAACACAGATCGGTATGATGAAAGCACTGGGATACAGTGGAGTTCATATTGCAATGAAATATGTGACCTATGCCCTCGCAGCAACGCTTAGTGGAAGTGTTCTTGGGGCGGTGATCGGTGAAAAACTGCTTCCATGGATTATCATTAATGCTTATAAAATGATGTATACAGGATTGGGAGATGTCTATACGCCATTAGAGATCGAATATTCTGTGATGGCAGGTGGACTAGCAGTTGGAGTTGTTGTTTTAGCAGTATTATCTGCATGCTATAAAGAATTAAGAGAAAAACCAGCACAGCTGATGCGTCCGGTTGCCCCAAAAGAAGGAAAAAGGATTTTGTTAGAACGCATTCCATTTATCTGGAAACGATTAAGTTTTATCTGGAAAGCAACGATGCGAAACCTTTTCCGTTACAAGAAGAGATTCTTTATGACGATCTTTGGAATCGGCGGATGTATGGCATTGTTACTCTTAGGATTTGGAATCAAAGATTCGATTTCAGCAATCTCAGAAAAGCAGTATGGGGAGATCATTGCTTATGATTTCTCGATCACATACAAAGACGGGATCAGTGAGACAAAGAAAGAAGATCTGATCCAGTATGCAAAGAAACAAGAACATATGACAGATTTGATAGAAGTAAGCGAATCTGCAGTGACGATCCGTGCTAATGGGCAAAAACAGGATGCAACGATGATCCAGCCAATGTCCAAAAAAGATCTGAATGGCTATATCAGCCTTCAGGATCGAAAGAGTAAAACAAAGTATCAGTTAGATGATGATGGGATCATCTTAACAGAAAAGGCAGCGTCCCTGCTTGGTGTGGAAAAAGGAGATTCGATCAAGATCCAACGGTCCGGGGATAAACAGGTTACAGCTAAAATAAGTCAGATCACAGAAAATTACATGCAGCATAAAGTCTACATGACACCAAAACTTTATGAGAAACTGTACCATAAAAAAGCACAAACGACAGGTATATATTGTATTGAAAAGAATATATCTAAGAAAAAGATGCAGGAAAATGGAAAACAGATTCTTGCAAGAGATGAAGCTTCAGCATTGCATTTTTGTGCCGACGATGAGAAGACGATGTCAGATATGGTCAATAACTTAAATATCGTAGTCGTTGTTCTGATCGTATCTGCAGGACTTCTTGCATTTGTGGTATTATATAACTTAAATAACATTAACATTTCCGAGCGTAGAATGGAACTTGCAACGATCAAAGTTCTTGGATTCTATGACGGTGAAGTCGGAGCATATGTGTATCGAGAGAATATCCTTTTAACGATCCTCGGAACGATCGCAGGAATTATTTTAGGGATCATTTTACACAAATACGTAATCTTCACAACAGAAGTTGACTTGATCATGTTTGGAAGGCAGATTTATGTGCAGAGCTATGTTTACAGTATTTTACTAACAATCGCTTTTTCGATTCTTGTAAATGTCTTCGTGTATTTCCAATTGAAGAAGATCAATATGGTTGAATCGTTAAAAAGCATAGAGTGACAGAAAGGAAAAGAGACTATGAAAATGAACGAATTAATGATTTATCAAGTGTTTCCACTAAGAGCATTAACAGATGGACAGCCATCTCATGGAATTCTGGAGATGATGGACTGGATTCCACATATTAAAAAATTAGGAATGAATGCAGTATATTTTTCACCCGTATTTTCATCCAGTGATCATGGATATGATACAAAAGATTATCAGAAGATTGATGAGAGACTTGGAACCAATGAAGACTTTAAAAAGATGTGTGATGCCATGCATGAAGAAGGAAACATCGGTGCGTTTGGTGCGTCGAACTGGACACATACAAGGAT
>OLQN01002592.1_pt1 | contig 12011 bp, 9 predicted proteins | sample 1673181 | NCBI WGS metagenome assembly OLQN01 (sample SAMEA3136763, study PRJEB25190) | human gut metagenome | biome: human gut; feature: human-associated habitat; material: faeces | place: Austria | collected 2013
GGCATGGAAAAAACCATGCTCAATGATCTGCGAAATATAATTATACGCTAATTTATCCGCAATTTCCTTAACATCGTACCCTTCTTTTTCTAAAGTATGCACATCATTGATCTCATACCCGTCGATGTACTCCATGACCACCACATGCTCGGTGCACAGTTCGGTGTACGCCGTCGGGCAGTCCATGTATTTGAATCGGGCGGCGAAACGCTTGAATTCGGCGAGATTGCGGGCCTCGATCAGAAAGTCAGTCTCCGATTCGAAGGTGTCCCACAGCTCCTCGACCACGCCCTTCAGGTCCACGATCTGTGAGGTGCGAATCACCTTAGTGGCGGCCTTGGCTATGGAGCGCATGATGGAGACGTCCTGGGCCATGGTTTCGCGCACACCCGGGCGCTGCACTTTAATGGCCACATCTTCGCCGGTTTTCAGCGTGGCGCGATGCACTTGCGCCAGTGAAGCAGAGCCCAACGGCTTGGGATCGATATGCGCGAACACCTCGTCGGCGGGACGCCCGTATTCGGCGGCAAGCACATCCAACACCGTGGAATACGGCATCGGGTCGGCGTCGGCGCGCAGTTTGGCGAGTTCGTCGCAGAAGCTTTGCGGCAGAATCTCGGAGCGCATCGACAGAATCTGGCCCACTTTGACGAACGTGGGGCCGAGCGCCTCGAACATGAGGCGCATTTTGACCGGAGTCAGGCCGTGCAGCACGTCGAATTGCTCGACGATTCTGGTGATCTGCCCCAGTCGTTTGATCTTGCCACGACGCGTCAGATGGTAGCGCGTGGCGAAATCGTTCCTGCGTCCGAACAGTGCCAGCGTTTCGTCGGATACGCTCGGAGTCGCCTTGGTAACGGTCTGCTTGAGCGTGTCCGACGTGTCGACGGACCGGTTCGCCGCCGCCTCACGTTCGGCTTTCGCAGGCGTCAGAATAGGGTCGACCCTGCTGGAAAGCGGGGTCGACCCTGATTCCGGCGTAGCGCGTGTGGGCTTGGTCACTCGGCCTTGCCCTCGTCAGCGGGCTTGTCGGCGGCACTGGTGTCGGCTGCGGCAGCAGCTTTGTCGCCGGCTTCGGCGGCGGCCTTCTTGGCGTCATCCACCGTCTCGCTCACCTTGCGCTTGAGCTCGGTGTTCAGCGCCTTGCCCTGCTCGACCGTAATCTCACCCTTCTTGACGAGTTCGTCGACGAGCTCGCTGCTCTTCTCGTATCCGGTGGCAAGGGCTCCGATGCCCGCCAGCAGGACCTTGCGCAGGCCATCACCCAGAAGATCAAAATCAGCCATGATACCCCTCCTTCGAGGTCCGACATGGCCTGGTGCCATGTCTCGTACCACCAAGCCTAGCGCAAACAACAGGGCAATGTACTAGACCCTCAGACTGATTTCGACTGATTTTTCGCTGATTGGTACTTACCGAGGACTCACCGAGAATTCACCGAGGACGTTCGGCGGCAGCCTTGCGCGCGTTGGTGGCTACTTGATCGAGCCGGGCGAGCTCCTTGGCTTGTTCGGGGGTCTGATCGGACGTATCGAACGTACCGTAACGACGAGTCACGGCAGTTTCGATAAGGAAATCGCTGATGGCGGGGTTTTTAGGCAGCAACGAGCCGTGCATGTAGGTGCCGATCACGTTGTGCACGCGCGCGCCCTCGGTATGGTCTTCGCCATTGTTGCCTCGGCCATCCTGATCGACGGTGCCGAGTGGCTGAACGCCTTCGCGCAGGAAGGTCTGGCCGGAGTGGTTCTCGTAGCCAATCACATCGCCGAACTGGTCGGAATGCTCAACAAGATTGCCGATCATACGCACGTTCTGGCCCACGGTATAAGCACCGATAACGCCGATGCCGTCCAGACGGGTGCCGTCCACGGTTTCAAAGTACTCGCCGAACAGCTGGTACAGGCCGCAGATCATCAGCATCGGCGTACCGTCTGCGGCAAGCGAACGCAACAGGTCGGCGCGATGGTAGAAGTCGTCGATGATTTTCTTCTGGCCGGTGTCTTGGCCGCCGCCTCCCAGAATAAGGTCCACCTGGTCGGGCCAGTCGTCGCCTTGATTGTACTGGTGGACGACCGGTTCATAACCGTACAGTTCCAGACGGCGGCGGATAGTCAGCACGTTGCCGGAATCGCCGTAGATGTTCATGTCTTTGGGATACAGGGACACCACATCAATTGTTCTGGCCATGTCACGTTCTCCTTGTCGATGTCTTCCCGCTGACGGGAAGCGTCTTATTCCTCACCATGTCCTCCCGCAGGCGGGAGGTGGCGCGCGGGCGCTAGAGGATAGTTACTTGCCCACGCCCGCGTCCCGTACTTCGGTGATGCGGCCCAGTACGGCGCGGGTTTTGAGCATGGCGGTGTAGGTGCAGTAGATGTGCTTGCGTGTGCCGGGATTGGCGTTGACGAATGCGGTGACGGCCTGTTCGAGGTCGGTGTTCGTATCGGCGACTGGCACTTGGTCATACCCCAGGCGCAATGCCATGTCCCAGGCACGCACGCCGGAGACCATGGCGACACCGGACGCGCGCAGGGAAGTGAAGTCCACGTCCCACAGCCAGCTCATGTCGCGGCCGTCGGCATATTCGTCGTTGATGGCGATCATGGTGTCCGCGTTGGCCGGGTCGAAGCTGGCGAGCGAGAGGCGGAAGCCCATCGGGTTCTTGACCAGCAGCAGTTCGACCGGGGAACCGTTGACGTCGATGACCTCGCCACGGCCGAAAGCCGGCGTGACGCGGGAAACGGCGGCGATGAGCTCGTCGGCGGACACGGCGCAGGCGTTGGCTGCGGCGGTGGCCTTGGATGCGGCGGCATTGTCTTGCATCACCGCACGTACCACGGCGAGCGCGGCGGCCGCGTTGTACAGGTTGTAGACGCCTTCAAGCTTGACGTCGGTGGCGTAGCCCTGACCGTCCATCTGGAAGGTGGCCTTGTGGTCGCCCACTGCGGTAAGTGTCACGTCGGCGGGAAGTTCTGCCGTGCCTGTGGAAGCTCCTCTCAGTTCGCTTCGCGGACTGAGGGGAGTTCTGGCTGAGGGGAGCGGCCCGGCCACACCTTCCACCGACACGGTCGTGGCCATGTCGTCATCGGACGGGAAATAGCGGCGCAAATCGTCGGCGAGGCCGAAGTATCGCACGGTGGTGCCAGCCGGGGCCTTCGCGGCGAGCGCGGCGATACGCGGGTCCTCGCGGTTCAGTACCACAGTGCCGGTAGTCGCCGCAGCCACATGGCTGAGCAGTTTGGCCGTGGTGTCGATTTCACCGAATCGGTCAAGCTGATCGCGCATCACGTTCAGCAGCAATGCATAACGGGGCTTGACCTGCTTGACGAAGTGGACGGCGTACGCCTCATCGAGCTCGAGCACGGCGATGTCCGCGTCCAATTTGCCGCCGAGCGTGACTTCGGTAAGCAGTGCGGAGACCACGCCGCGCACGAAGTTCGAGCCGGTCGGATTGGTGAACACCTTCAGCCCCAGATCGGAGAGCATCGAGGCGACCATGCGGGTGGTGGTGGTCTTGCCGTTCGTGCCGGACACCAATACCACGCCAAGCGGCAACTGCCCGAGCGTACGGGTCAGGAAGCCGGGGTCAATCTTTTCTACGACTTTGCCGGGCAAAGCCGAACCGCCATGTTTGGTGACGCGGGATGCAAACCGCACGAAGCGGCCTGCGGCCACGGTGGCGAACGCATACCACGGTTTGCAGGTCTGCACCACGGACGATTGGTCTTGCGAAACATCGCGTGAAACGTTGCTTGCCATCATCACACCCCCTGATTGGCGTTGTAGTCCTGCGGCATGTCTTTGAATTTGGACGTGGCACCGAGGAAGGCGAGGTGGAAGGTTTCGGTTGGGCCGTTACGGTGCTTGGCCATGATGATATCGGCCTCGCCAGGGCGGTCTTCCTTGTCGTAGAAGTCAGGGCGGTGGACCAGGAACACCACGTCGGCGTCCTGTTCGATTGAGCCGGATTCACGCAGGTCGGAGAGCTGCGGCTTCTTGTCGTTACGCATTTCCGGGCCACGGTTCAGCTGGGAAAGGGCCACGACCGGCACTTCGAGTTCCTTGGCCAAGAGCTTCAGGGCACGGGAGAATTCGGACACCTCTTGCTGGCGGGATTCCACGGCCTTGCCCGAGGTCATCAGCTGCAGGTAGTCGATGACTACGAGTTTCAGATCGTTGGTCTGCTTCAGACGACGGCATTTCGCACGGATCTCCATGAGGCTCATGTTCGGGCTGTCGTCAATGAACAGTGGCGCGTTCTGCATCTTGGTCCAGAACTGGTTCAGGGTGTTCCAGCGTTCGGGGGTGATGTCGTCGGCGCGGCGCAGGGCGGCCATCGGAATATTGGTTTCGGCGGAGATAATACGCTGAGCGAGCTCCACCTTGCTCATCTCCAAGCTGAAGACCACGGAAGTCATGTTGTGGTGCAACGCGGCGGCGCGGGCGAAGTCGATGCCGAGCGTGGACTTACCCATGGCCGGACGTCCTGCGACGACGACCATCTGTCCGGGCTGCAGGCCCTGGGTCACGTCGTCGATGTCGCGGAAGCCGGTCGGCACGCCCTTGTTGACGAGGCCTTGCTGCAGTTTGTCCAGCTGGTCGAGCGCGTCGTGGACCACCGGGCCGATGGCGGCATAGTCCTGACGCATCTTGCCCATCGACATCTCGTAGATCTCGGACTGGGCGAGGTTAACCACATCCTCAGCCTGCGATCCCTCGGCGGAATAACCGAGCTGGGCGATTTTGGTGCCGGCGGCGATCACATTGCGCAAAATGGCCCGCTGATGGACGATCTCCGCGTAGTACATGGCATTAGCGGCGGTCGGTACGGATGCGACAAGGCTGTGCAGATAGTCCGCGCCGCCGACCTTGTCGAGGTTGCCATCCGCCAACAGCTGGTTGGCCACGAGCACCACGTCCACCGGCTGACTGGCGGAAAACAGATCGATGATCGCGTTATAGATCGTCTGATGCTTGGGCTGGTAGAAATCGGTGACGTCAATGGTCTGCGAGACCTCGCCGATGGCATCCTTACTCATCAGCATGCCGCCGAGCACGGCCATTTCCGCGTCGTCATCATGCGGGGGCACGCGGTCGAAAATCGGGTCGCCGGCCGCCGCCGACGTCTGCGTGCCGCCCCGGCCCGCGCGGTCGCCACGATCGCCACGATCCAGGCCACCGCCGAACCCATTCTGATACGAGTGTTCACTTCCTTCTGGCATAGCCTCCAAGTATAGGATGTGGCGTGGCAGGTGAACGATATCGTATGGAAACGAAACGGTTGCCCGCATCGGTTCATTCCTTATTCACCTATGAGTCAGCGCCACGACACGCAGAAAGCAAAATGTGGATAGAAAAATAAGTTATCCACATTTTGGGGATAATTCTGGGGATAATCCACTAAGTTATCCACATACTGGGGATAACTTGGTGGATAGTCTGGGGATAACATTCCGCGCCCACAACAGGTGCTTGCGCAACGCAGTCAGGCGTGATATGCGTGTGAGCGTGCCCATAGACTCTTCCGACGCCAAAGCCACCAGTTCCGGCGATACTACACGCCGCGATGGCTTCGGCACCCCGCATGCCGGCGCAAACACAAACGTCAGCAACGGCCCGACCGACGCCCGCTCCACCAACCGCCGGATCATGGCGCTGGCCCTGCCGACCTTCGGCCAGCTCATCGCCGAACCGACCTTCATCCTTATCGACACAGCCATCGTCGGCCATATCGGGGATGCGGCGTTGGCCGGCCTGTCAATCGGCTCCACCATCATCCTCACGGCAGTCGGACTATGCATATTCCTGGCCTACTCGACCACTGCGCAGGTGGCACATCTGCTGGGAGCGGGTCGTCGTCGCGAGGGACTGCAGGCAGGCATTGATGGCCTGTGGCTGGCCTTGAGCATCGGCACCGTACTGGGATTGGGATTGTTCGCGGCCGAGCCATTATGCCGGGCACTGGGCGGTCAGGGCGAAGTATTGGAACAAGCCGTGACCTATACGCGCGCAATCGTGCTGGGTGCGCCAGGCATGCTGATGGTATATGCGGCGAACGGCATTTCCCGAGGATTGCAGAAGGTTCGTATCACGCTGATCGCTGCGGTGGGCGGCGCGGTGGTGAACACGGTGCTTGATGTGTTGTTCGTTATTGTGCTGAATTGGGGCATTGCCGGCTCCGGAGTGGCGACGCTGGTAGCTCAGTGGTTCATGGGGCTGTTCCTGGTAATCCCCGCCATTCTGTGGTCCCGGGCGGATGGTGCGAGTCTGCGGCCTCGTTTGGCCGGTATTGCGGCAGCCGGGGGCGACGGACTGCCATTGTTCATTCGCACATTGGCGATTCGTGCGGCCATGGTGACTACGGTCGCCTGTGCCGCGCGCATGGGTACTGCCGTGTTGGCCGGGTTTCAGGCCGTGAACTCCTCTTGGAATTTTGCGATGAACATGCTGGATTCCGTGGGCATCGCCGGCCAGACGCTGGTGGCCACAGCGCTGGGCGCTGGCAGCGTGCAGCAGGCGCGGCGGCTGACGCGGGCGACCGGGCGTGCGGGACTGGTCACCGGCGCGGTAATCGGCACGGCTTTTGCGGTAGTCGTCCTGTTCGCCGGGCACTTCTTCTCCCCTACGCCACATATTCAGACGCTGATCGCCGTGGGCATGGTGGCGATGGGCATCTTCTTCCCACTGCAAGGCTGGATGATGGCAATCGACGGCATTCTTATCGGCGCGCGCGACTACCGCTATCTGGCCGTCACATGCACGCTGACCGCCGTGGTGTATGTGACGCTCATACTCATACTGGCCAATATGGTGACGCCGGCGCTGACGAGCGACCTGATGCGTACCGCCGTACTCTGGGCCGCGTTCAACGTGGTGCTCATGGGTGGGCGCGGTCTGTCCAACGGGCTGCGCGTGCGCTCGGACGCATGGATGAGGTAGGTATCGGCCGCGCGAAGCGCTGGGCGATTCCGTTTACATAGCGGCGCGGGCGGCGGAATACATGCCGCGGACGATTTGTTCGCGCCACTTGGACCAGCCGTATTGCTTGGTGATGGTCTCACCGGCGGTGGCACCGAGCGAGGAGCCGTCGGCCCGGGTCAGGTCGAACAGCATATCCAGCAGCATCTTGTCGTGGTGCAAGCGGTCGGCCAACTCCTCCGCCACGGCCGGATCATAGGGGTCCTTACCCGTGGCAAATTCGGATAGCGTCAAATGCTCACGCACCAGCACGGTAGCCCAGTCGACGATGTCCGGCGCGTAGCCCATACGCTTGAGAATCACCGGCACATGGCGGGCACCCTCGGCGGCGTGATCGGCCACGAACGCGCGCTTGCCGATGTCGTGGGTGATACCGGCCAACAGCAATGCCTTGAAATGATCGTCATCGTACCGTCCACCGGACGGTGTCTCACGACCCAGACGCGACGTGACCTCCACCATATGCCGATCGATGGTGTACCGGTGGGCGGCCGAGGCGGACGGACGGTTGCGGACGCCGAGCCATTCCGGCATCCATCGACCCGGAATGTCCACGAAATCGATGCTCTCCCACACTTCCATAAGATTCGATCCGCACGCAAGCAGACGGATAAACAGCTCGCGCGATTCGTCATCCCACTGGTTGTCGTGAATCGGGCAGCGCTTCAGATTAACCAAGGTAGACGGGTTGATGGGAAGACCGAATTCGCCGGCCGCCACGGCCATACGCAACGCCAGCTTGGCATCCTTGGCAGGCTCGGCACCGGGCGCCAACACCAATTCGCCTTCGTGCTTGGCCACGCCGGGAGCCACCACGTCGAATTGCGGGGCTTCGCGCTTGCCACCAGAGCGCTGAGAGAACATCTGGAAGAACGCGAATCGCGGCTTTTCGTGGGTCAGCGAATGTTCGGCGCGGGAAGCGGTGGAATCAAGCGAGAAGGAGATGCGCCGGCCGATACGGGCAAGCAGCGTCTGCAAATCGTCGATCGAGTAGGCGGCACGCTCGTTTTCGGGCCAAGTCGGATCGGCAAGGCCAAGCATGGCAGCCACTTTGGCCTGATAGGGCGTCAGCATCAGGTTGGTATCCTTGCCGGCCACCAGATGGATGCAGTCGCGTACGTCGAGCAGACGTTCCACAGCTTCGTCGTAGATGCCGTGCGGGCGGTCGGCCAGCCATGAGGCGGCGAGCGCGGAGACGAGCACCGAATCGCGCAACCCCCCACGGGCCTCTTTGATGTCGGGCTGATTGACGTATTGGAGCCGGCCGAATTCGTCGAGTCGGGCTTTGGCGGAGTCGAGCAGTTCGGGCAGGCGCTTGCGGGCGGCCTTGCGCCAGCGTTCGAGGATGGACGTGGCGGTGGTGGTGATCAGAGCGGTGTCGCCGGCGATGGGCTTCACGTCCAGCCAGCCCATGGCGGCGGGAAGGTCATGGTCGGTGACTTCCTCGCATTGGGCGCGCGTGCGGATGGAGTGGTCGAGGTCCAGACCGCTGTCCCATAGCGGGTACCAGAGTTTGTTGGCCAACTCGTTGAGCTGCTGGTCGTTCAACGTGCGAGGCTCGTAGATGATGACCAGGTCGAGGTCGGAGCTGGGGCCCAGTTGGCCACGTGCCAGCGAGCCTACCGCGGCGAAGCCGATGCCGGAGTCGGGCACGGGGAAAGAGACATCCTTGCAGGCCGCATTCCACAGCTCAGTGAGGCATTGCATGGCCAGTTCCGTGCGGGCTTTGCGCTTGGTCGCACCATTCCGGTAGACGCCGTCGTCATCCGGCTGGCTCATATCCATGAATCGTTGTTTCAAGCCATCTACTGCTGAAGTCATTGCTTCATCTTTCATTGCCAAAAAAAGTCCCCGCACGGCGTCAATTCGCGGCGTGCGGGGACCTTTCCTATGCAGTCCATCCCCTTCTAGGCATGGACGTCTGTGTTATCAGATCGCGGCGGAACCGGTCTCACCGGTACGCACGCGGGCCACGGAGTCCAGCGGAGCGACCCACACCTTGCCGTCACCGATGGTGCCGGTGCCGGCGGACTTGATGATCACACCGACCAGCGTTTCGGCATCCGCGTCATCGGACAGCACTTCAACGCGAATCTTCGGAATCAGGTCCACAGTGTATTCAGCGCCACGGTAGACCTCGGTGTGGCCGCGCTGGCGGCCGTAGCCGTTGGCCTCGGACACGGTCAGACCGTGCACGCCGGCGGCCGCGAGGGCCTCCTTGACATCATCGAGCTTATGGGGCTGAATGATAGCGGTGATCAGCTTCATTTCACTTCACCTCCTTGAGAACGGAGCTGGCAGTACCAGCAAAATCGTAAGCACGTTCGCCCTGGTCGGCAAGATCGATGCCGCCGACTTCCTGGGCTTCGGTGACGCGCCAACCGATGGTCTTCTCCAGAGCGAAGGCGATGATCGCGGTGATCACTGCGGAGTAGAGGATGGCGACGAGAGCGATGACCAGCTGAACGACGAGCTGCTTCCAGTCGCCACCAGACCGGTGCCTTCACCGAAGAAGCCGATGAGGATGGTGCCGGTGAAACCACCAACGCCATGCACGCCGACGACGTCGAGGGAGTCATCGTAGCCGAACTTGAACTTGAGACCGCAGGCCAGGCAGGTCAGGACACCAGCGATGGCACCCATCACGATGGCCCACAGCGGGGAAACCACATCGGCGGCCGGGGTGATGGCGACCAGGCCGGCGACCATACCCGAGGCGGCACCCATGGCGGTGTAGTGACCGGAGCGAATCTTCTCGGTGAAGCCCCAAGAGAGCATTGCGGCTGCGGTGGCGGCGGAGGTGGAAACCCAAGCGTAACCAGCAGTACCGTTGGCGGCGAAGGCGGAACCAGCGTTGAAGCCGAACCAGCCGAACCACAGCAGGAAGGCGCCGAGCATCACGAACGGCACGTTGTGCGGGCGGAACGGCTGCGTGCCGAAGCCCTTACGCTTGCCGATGATGAGCACGATGATCAGGGCGGCGACTGCGGCGTTGATGTGGACGACAGTACCACCTGCGAAATCGTGGGCGGCCGCGCCGATGGCCTTGGAGATGGCGCCGTCAGCAGACAGCAGACCACCGTTCCAGACCATGTGGGCCATAGGAGCGTAGTCGAAGGTGACCCACAGCGCCACGAAAATCATCCAGGTGCTGTACTTCACACGCTCGGCAATGGCGCCGCAGATCAGGCCGACGGTAATCATCGCGAAAGCGACCTGGAAGGCGACGTCCACGGAAACCGGGTAGTTGTTGCCGTTCAGACCGGTGGCGGTGAACACGCCGTCCTGGGCGACCATGGAGTCCTTCAGCAGGAAGCCGCTGGCCGGGTCGCCGAAGATGCCTCCGATGTCGGAACCGGCGTAAGCAATCGACCAACCCCACAGGGTCCAGATAATCATGGTGACCGACAGGGCGGCCGCCTCAAGCATCAGCATGTTCAGGACGGCCTTGGCACGAACCATACCGCCGTAGAAGAACGCCACACCAGGCGTCATGAGGAAAACCAAGGACGCGGATGTCAGGATCCATGCGGTGTTACCGGAATCAATCGCTCCCATGTCTACCTCCCTCTCTTTCGTTCAGGGCACCGGGGGCTTTGCGCGGCCGGCGTCGACTTTGTCTCTACAATGCCGTCCCCCTTGTGGGGGCTAACAGTTCGTCAGTAAAAGCCGGTCTCGTTTTGGTTTCGTTACGGCAAGTTACGCGATTGTTAAGCGCACCTGACAGTTAGGTTGGCATCGGATGGGCTGATTCCGGCATGATTCCAACGGATATGGGAAAGCCCCGAATCATGTTTCGAATATGCTTCGGGGCTAGGTTTGGTGCGTTGCGGGCGTTTCCCGCGCCCACAACGTGGACGGACGCAGGGCTCCCCTCGCTGAGGGGAGCTGTCGAGCAAAGCGAGACTGAGAAGAACTCGACCGTCTACGCGAGAATGCCGTCCACGAAACCTTCGGGATCGAAAGGTGCCAAATCGTCCGGACCTTCACCAAGACCGACGAGCTTGACCGGCACGCCGAGCTCCTTCTGCACGCTGACCACGATGCCGCCCTTGGCGGAACCGTCAAGCTTGGAGAGCACCACACCGGTAATGCCGATGGCTTCGGCGAACACCTTGGCCTGGGCCATGCCGTTTTGGCCGGTGGTGGCGTCGAGCACAAGCAGCACTTCATCCACCGGCAGGTTCTTTTCGGTAACACGGCGAATCTTGCCGAGCTCGTCCATCAGGTTCGACTTGTTCTGCAGTCGGCCGGCAGTATCGATGATGAGCACGTCCGCGTTCGCTTCCTTGGCCTTGGCGGATGCCTCAAAGGCGACGGATGCCGGGTCGGCACCGTCCTTGTCGGAGCGGACGACGGGCACATTGACGCGTGCGCCCCAGGTTTCGAGCTGGTCGGCGGCCGCCGCGCGGAAGGTGTCGGCCGCGCCCATCATGACCTGCTTGTTTTCGGCCACGAACAGTCGAGCCAGTTTGCCGGCAGTGGTGGTCTTGCCGGTGCCGTTGACGCCGACCATGATGATGACGCTGGGCTTGGCGGCACCCGGCTTTTCGGCATTGAGGCGGCGGTCCGTATCTCGACCGACCAGATCGAGCAGCTTCTCCTTGAGCGTGGCGCGTACTTCGGCTGGGTCGGCTTTACCAGTGATGCGGGCGTCGGTTCTCAGGTCATCGACCAGTTGGGCGGAAGCATCCGCACCGACGTCGGCAAGCAGCAGTGTGTCTTCGACGTCTTCCCAATCGGCCTCGGAGAGATTGTCTTTGGCGAGGATGTCGAACAGGGCCTTGCCGAACGGATTGCCGGACTTGGACAGGCGCGCCTTGAGGCGCTGCATGCGGGTACCGGCGGCTTCAGGGGTTTCGACGGCTGGGGTCGCGGATTCAGTTACGGCTGACCCGACCGGAGTTGGTTCAGTTGCCACTGGCGATTCAGGTGTGGCAGACGAAGTCGCGGATTCCGCGGTTTCCTTGGTTTTCTCAGCGTTTTCGGCACTTGCGGCGGCAGATTGCGCGGCGGACTTCTCCGTAGCCAAA
>OLQN01002598.1_pt1 | contig 11997 bp, 10 predicted proteins | sample 1673181 | NCBI WGS metagenome assembly OLQN01 (sample SAMEA3136763, study PRJEB25190) | human gut metagenome | biome: human gut; feature: human-associated habitat; material: faeces | place: Austria | collected 2013
TATGCTGAGAAAGAATATTCGCCCGCGTGATATCATGACGAAGGACGCCATTATGAACGCTCTTACGGTCGATATGGCACTCGGCTGCTCCACGAACAGTATGCTGCATCTGCCGGCCATCGCGCACGAGTGCGGCATCGAGATCAACCTCGACATCGCAAACCGGATCAGCGAAAAGACCCCGAACCTGTGCCATCTGGCGCCGGCGGGCAGAACGTACATTGAAGAGCTTGACGAAGCGGGCGGCGTGTACGCTGTGATGAACGAGCTGAGCAAAAAGAGTCTGCTGCACACGGACTGCATAACCGTGACCGGCAAGACCGTTGGCGAGAACATCAAGAATTGCGTGAACCTGAACCACAACGTTATCCGTCCCATCGAGAATCCGTACAGTCAGACCGGCGGCATCGCCGTGCTGCGCGGTAATCTTGCGCCGGAGGGCAGCGTTGTAAAGCGCTCTGCCGTTCTGCCGGAGATGCTTGTGCATGAAGGCCCGGCACGCGTGTTTGAGAGCGAGGAGGACGCACAGGCGGCCATCAACGCGGGCAAGATCGTACCGGGCGACGTCGTTGTCATCCGCTATGAGGGTCCGAAGGGCGGCCCCGGTATGCGCGAGATGCTGAACCCGACCTCTGCTATCATGGGCATGGGTCTCGGCAACAGCGTGGCGCTCATCACGGACGGCCGTTTCAGCGGCGCAACGCGCGGCGCGTGCGTCGGCCATGTTTCCCCGGAAGCGGCTTCCGGCGGCCCCATCGGCGTTGTGGAGGAAGGCGACATCATCAGCATCAATATTCCGGAGAACAAAATTGAGCTGAAGGTGGACGAGGCTGTCCTCAATGAACGCATGAAGAACTTTGTGCCGAAGAAGAAAGAGCTTTCCGGCTACCTGAAGCGCTATGCGGCGCTGGTCTCCAGCGGTGCTTCGGGGGCGATTTTGAACTGATGGGTAGTTTACAGGAGTTGAGCATCCGCCTTTCCACGCTGGCGGTGTTCAGAGAATTACAGGAAGATGCGGTTATAAATAGTCTGCGTAAGTATCTCGCAGAGCCGTCCCCGGCGCTGTATGCGTCGTTCGTCTCTGCGCTGTACCGCGCAAACGGTGGCATACTCGGCGCATATGTGCGCGAAATCTGCGAAAACAGCGAGAACGTCTACGTGCAGGCCGTGGGCAAAAAGGAAGAGATCCCCGCTTACCTGCGCGAGGCCGTTTTGGAAGAACTTAAAACGCTGCAGATGACGGCGGAGCTCACGCCGGAAACGCTGCGCAGCGCGATGGAGTATAGGGGCTTTTTACCCGGCTTTGTCAGCGAAGCGCCGGACATTAAAGCGTGCTACACAGAGCGCACCGAGAACATCGGCAAGTACGGCTACGGCATTTACGCCAAAAACCGTATGTTCTACCTTGGCGAGAATGCCGAGATCGTGCCGGTCAGCAACCCGGACAAGACGGAGCTTTCCGACCTTGTGGATTACGCCCGCGAGCGCCAGATCATCATCGATAATACAAAGGCGCTGCTTGAGGGTAAACCCGCAGCGAACATTTTGCTGACGGGCGACGCCGGTACGGGTAAATCGTCTACGGTGAAAGCCGTCGTCAATGCGCTGTGGCGCGAGGGTTTGCGTATCATCGAGGTGCGCAAGGATCAGTTACAGTCGATCCCGAAAATTCTCGATGAGCTTTCTGCGAACCCGCTGAAGTTTATTCTGTTCATCGACGACCTTTCATTCCTCAAGGACGACGATAACTTCAATGCACTGAAGGCGGTGCTGGAGGGCTCCGTTACGGCGAAGTCGCAGAACGTGGCAATCTACGCGACGAGTAATCGCCGCCATATCATCAAGGAGAAGTTCTCCGACCGTGAGGGCGATGACATTCACCGCAACGATACGATGCAGGAGCTCGCATCGCTTTCCGAGCGCTTCGGCATCCACGTGACGTTCAGCAAGCCGAACAAGGACACGTTCCTGCACATCGTGCGCCACCTTGCGGAGGAAAACGGCATCGATATGCCGACGCAGGAACTGGAGCTGCTCGCCGAGCGCTTTGCGCTGGAGCGTGGCAACCGCTCCGCGAGACTCGCCCGTCAGTTCATCGACGGACTGCTTTCCAAGGCGGAATAAAAACCTTATACAGTAGACTGTTTTTGAAGCGGCACCTTTGCTGCTAAAACACGAAATGAAAAATGCTCCCGGTTTTTATGCCGGGAGCGTTTTTGTGTATACAGGTAAATTCGATTTTACAAATTGCTGTGGCGGCGGCTCGAACCCGTTTGCAGGGCGCTGCCGAGGCTGGTGATGCAAAGGCGTGTTGCGATGAGGAACACGCCGGGAATGACGATAATCCACCACGCGTTTGTGAACAGAGCCTTTTCGCTGACAGAAACGCGTTATGCTTCGTATTCGCCGCGAATGTCTTCTTCCGGGGCGGGAATGGGGTAGTCGCCCGTAAAGCATCCCGTGCAGATGCCGAGACCGTTCACCATTTCCGGCAGACGCTCTAAACGTAAATAACCGAGCGTATCTGCGCCGATCTCCTTGCAGATCTCGTCGACCGTGTGATTATAGGCGATAAGCTGGTGGCGCTCCGGCACATCGATGCCGAAGTAACACGGCCACAGGAACGGGGGCGAGCTGATGCGCATGTGCACCTCTTTTGCGCCGGCGTCTTTCAGCATGTTCACAATCTGGTCGCTCGTTGTGCCGCGCACGATGGAGTCATCGATAAGGATGACGCGCTTATCCTTGACAACCTCGCGCAGGACATTTAATTTAACGCGCACGCTGGATTCACGGCTGCTCTGCTTCGGCTTGATGAATGTGCGGCCGACGTAGTTGTTTTTCACGAATGCCGTGCCGTAGGGGATGCCGGATTCCATGGCGTAGCCCTGTGCTGCCGCGTTGCCGGATTCCGGCACGCCGACGACGATGTCCGCATCCACGGGGGAATCTTTCGCGAGGAAACGGCCGGCAAGCAGACGTGCGGAATACACGTTGATGCCGTCAATGCGGCTGTCCGGGCGGGCGAAATAAATGTACTCAAAAATGCAGCGCCCCTGCTTTTCGGCGGGGAGGCAGTGCGATTTGTCGGAGAGAATGCCGTTCGGCGTGATGGTGACAATCTCGCCCGGCTCTACGTCGCGGACGAATTCCGCGCCCACGGCGTCAAGCGCACAGGTCTCGCTGGAGAGAAAATACGTGTTGTCGCGCTTGCCGATACATAGGGGTTTGAAGCCATAGGGATCGCGCGCGCCGATCAGCTTGCGGGGGGACATGACCGCGAGGGCATAGGCACCCTCAATTTTGTCCATCGTGCGGCTGACGGCCTCTTGTACGTTTTTCGTCTGTACGCGCTCGCGTGCGATGTAGTAGGCGATCGTCTCGGAATCGATGGTCGTTTGGAAAATAGCGCCGCTGTACTTTAGTTTTTCGCGGAGGTCAACGGCATTTGTCAGGTTGCCGTTGTGCGCTACGGCCAGCGTGCCCTTGATATAGTGGATGATGAGCGGCTGCGCGTTTTCGCGGTTGCTCGCGCCGGCGGTGGAGTAGCGCACATGGCCCACGCCGATATTGCCGTGCAGGCGATTGAGACGCTCCTCGTCGAATACCTCGTTTACAAGGCCCATGTCCTTGTAGTAATCCACCTTGCCTTTGGGGCCCTCGGTGTCGCTGACGGCGATGCCGCAGCTTTCCTGTCCGCGGTGCTGCAAGGCGAATAATCCGTAATAAATGGAAGAAGAAATGTCGTGTCCGTCAAAATCGTATGCGCCGAAAACGCCGCATTCCTCGCCGGGCTTGTCCGTTTCAAATGGTGTTCGATCGTAGTTCATAGAAGTCCCCCGTTCCTCCGCAAACCGCGGTATTCTGCTGTTTGTGTTCTGTTTATCTGCCGAAAATACACAGGCGGCAAACGCCGTGAAAACGTTTCCCGCTTAACAGAATTATTATAATCGGATTTTTGTGAAATTGCAATTCTAAGTTTTAAAAACTGCAAATATGTGTAGAGGATGACAAAATCCTTTGACAAACGGCGCGCAAAATCGTTGAAACAAAAAACAAAATGCGGTATAATAGCAAGCGAAAGAAACGACGAGCCCGAACAGTCCGGGGGACTGTTCAGCCGTAAGAAACCCTATCAAAGGGTTTTTTAAAACGGCGGTCAAAAACGGCCGTTAGAAAGAGCCATAACACATTTTTACATGTAGGATAAAAAATGAAAACAGAAAGGACCTCGCTATGCATATCGTTATTTTGGACGGCGGCTCTACAAACCCCGGCGACGTCTCGTGGGCGCCGCTCAGGGCGCTCGGCAGCGTCACCGTGTATGACTCCACTAAGCCCGAAGAAATCGTGGAGCGCGCAAAGGACGCCGAAGCTGTCATCTTGAACCGCAATGTTATAAGCCGCGAAATCATGCAGAAATTGCCGAAGCTGCGCTTTATCGGCCTTCTTGCAACGGGGTATAATACTGTCGATGTCAAAGCCGCAGGAGAACTGGGCATCACCGTGTGCAATGTGCCGCTTTATTGCGTGGAGACCGTCGCGCAGCAGGCGTTTGCGCTGCTTTTGGAGCTGTGCAATCACACCGAAAAAATAAGCGCCGCCACCCGCGGCGGCGACTGGGATAAGGCCGAAACGATGAGCCACAGCACGCACCCGCTGTTTGAGCTGTGCGGCAAAACGCTCGGCATCGTCGGCTTCGGACATATCGGGCAGACCGTCGCAAAGCTCGGCGCGGCGCTCGGCATGAAAATTCTCGTATACAGCCGCACGAAACGGGAGCTGCCCGAGCGTTATCAGTGGGCGGAGCTCGACGCGCTTTTCAAAAATGCCGATGTCGTCTCGCTGCACTGCCCGCTCACGGACGAGACCCGCGGGCTTGTGAATGCGGAGCGCCTTAACCTGATGAAGCCCACTGCGTTCCTTATCAATACGGCGCGCGGCGCAGTTGTGGACGAAGCTGCCCTTGCCGAGGCGCTGAATAGTGGCCGCATCGCCGGAGCGGGGCTTGATGTCCTTGTCCACGAGCCGCCGAAAAAGGATGACCCGCTGCTCGCTGCCCAAAACTGTATCGTCACGCCGCACATCGCGTGGGCGTCCCGAGACGCGCGCGCCCGTCTCATTAAGACTGTTGCCGAGAACCTGAAAGCGTTCCGGAACGGTACGCCGCAGAACGTCGTTTCGTGATTTTACCGCTCTTTTCGCTTTTTGCGGAGACTTCAAAAGTCTTCTGTAAAAAGTAACGCAGAAAAGAGCAAAAGGCGAGAAATGAATCTCGCCTTTTGCTCTCTTTTGGGGAGGAGTTGTATTGAAAAGTCGCGGTAACGTTTACCGCAGAGCTCGTTGTCATTTGTTATGTCTCTATTATAGCGACTGAAATATCGATTGTCAACGGTTTCTGCAACAATCTCCCTTTTGCTATTGTCGCACAAATCAAAATAAAAATTTGTGTATATTTTGCACATATAAATTGACCGCGTTCTTCCACATAAGCCGTTTGAAATCGTATCTCACCCTTAAATTACCCGCATGTTCTCTGCTTTATGCATGAAAAAGAGAATTTTGTGTTTGACGGAGGTTTTTCCATGATAAAGAAAAATGATTTGTTTGAAGCGGAGATCCCCGCCATGACCGCCGAGGGCAGCGGCATCTGCCGCGCAGATGGCATGGCCGTGTTCGTGCCCGGTACCGCCGTGGGCGACCGCTGCGTCGTGCGCGTCGTAAAAGTCCTCAAAAAGTACGCATTCGGGCGGCTCGAGGAGCTGCTTACGCTGTCGCCCGATCGCACCACACCGGATTGCTCCATTGCAGGCCCGTGCGGCGGCTGCGTTTACCGCCACATCACGTATGAAGCGGAGCTGAAGATCAAAACGCAGCGTGTCCGCGACGCCTTGGAGCGCATCGGCGGCTTTGAAAATATCCCCATGGAGCCGATCCTCGGCGCGCCGTCCCGCATGCGCTACCGCAACAAATGCCAGCTGCCCATCGGGCTTTCCAAAAACGGCGAAATGCAAATGGGCTTTTACGCCGTGAATTCCCACCGTATCATCGACACGCACACCTGCCTTTTGCAGCCCGAGGTGTTTGATCGCGCGGCGGAAGCGTTCCGCGCGTGGCAAAAACTGAGCGGGGAGAGCATCTACGATGAAGCGGCGCACAGCGGCGTTCTGCGCCACCTTTACATGCGCTGCGGCGAAAAGAGCGGGGAGGTGCTCGTGTGCATCGTCGCGAACGGCGCAAAGCTGCACGGGGAAGACTTGCTCGTCAAAATGCTGCGCGAGGCTGTGCCGGAAATTACCGGCATTGTGTTAAACATCAACCGCGAGCGCACAAATGTCGTTTTGGGTCGCGAGCTGCGCACGCTGTGGGGCAAGCCCACGATCCGCGATACGCTCTGCAGGCTGGAGTTTGAAATTTCGCCCCACGCGTTTTATCAGGTGAACCGCACGCAGGCGGAGGCGCTTTACAACAAGGCCGCAGAGTACGCCGGGCTTACAGGTGCGGAAACGCTGCTTGACCTCTACTGCGGCACCGGCACCATCGGACTTTCCATGGCGAGCCGCGCGAAGAAGCTCATCGGCGCGGAGATTATCCCTTCCGCTGTCGAAAATGCCCGCAAAAACGCCGCGCACAACCATGTCACGAACGCCGAGTTCCTTTGCGGTGACGCCAAAGACGCCGCGCGCATCCTCTACGAGCGCGGCGAGCACCCCGACGTCATCGTCATCGACCCCCCGCGCAAGGGCTGCGATGCCGCCGTTATCACGACCATCGCCGCCATGCGCCCCACACGCGTCGTCTACGTCTCCTGCGACCCGGCCACGCTCGCGCGCGACTGCGCCGTGTTCAAGGAGCTGGGCTATGAGGTCGAAGAAGCGACACCCGTCGATCTGTTCCCGAGGACAGCGCATGTTGAGACGGTGTGCTTATTGTCCAAACTCAACGCAAAACAGCACATTGAGGTTGAGGTAAAAATGGATGAGTTGGATATTACAGCTGCGGAGAGCAAAGCCACCTATGAGGAAATCAAGACGTATGTGCTGGAACATACAGGTCTGAAAGTCAGCCACCTCTACATCGCCCAAGTCAAACAGAAATATGGCATTATCGAGCGGGAAAACTACAACAAGCCAAAATCCGAAAATGCCAGACAGCCGAAATGTACACCGGAAAAGGAAGCGGCTATTATAGATGCTTTGAGATATTTTCAGATGATTTAAAAGGGAGTGATAATATGCCAAGAACAGGAATTACTGCTTATGATTTACTAATCTCTTGTCCCGGGGATGTCCTTCAATATGCTGAGATTGTGAAAGAGTGTGTTGAGTCATTTAATCATACTTTAGGTTGTATTAATAATGCTGAAATTGTAACACGACATTGGGCTACTGACAGTTTTCCTCAATCTGGAGACAGACCGCAAGAGTTATTAAACAAGCAATTTGTGCGAGATTGTGACGCAGCAGTCGCAATTTTCTGGACAAAATTTGGAACACCTACGGATAAGTATGGATCAGGAACTGAAGAAGAAATTGAAGAGATGTTATCTTCGGGTAAACAGGTTTTTCTTTATTTTGTAGATGCCCCAATTAACCCATCTGTGATAGATATGGAGCAATATCATAAGGTAAATGATTTTAAGGAAAAATACAAAGGACGTGGATTATATGGATTGGTCAAAGATGAAAGCGATTTAAGGAAACAGTTTGCTAATCATTTGACAATGTATTTTCTGCCAATAATAACTGGAGAGATTTCTCAAGATACAACAACGGTAGCCCCATTGTTGCAGATACAAGATTATGATTCTGGAAATGAAGATGTGGTTACATATCAACAATTAGCTCTATCAAACTGCAAGCTTATGAGTGACAAAGTTCAAGCTATCTATACTCTAATAGATAACTTGAAAGACAATTATTTACCACAGCGTACGTCTGAAAAACAAGAAGAAGCTTCTCAAAGTTTGTTGAAAAATGAATTAATAAAAAGACCAGAACTTTCTAAAATGTTTTTAAATTCATTAACAGATGTAAATATTTCTGAACGGTGGAAAGAAACAATTCTAAAGTTTTGTGAGCGTAACAACATAGAGATTCCAGAGCAGTTTTGGTATGTAGGCAACTTGAAGCAAAGCAGCATGATTTTATCTACCCCATTTTCTAATAACTCTCCATCATTAGAGGGGAATGATGCTGAACAACAACGTTATAAATCTATACAAAAATTGTATTGGGATATTGTTGAATACAATGAATATCTGATGTTTTTTTCCAGGATAGATACTCAAAAATTTGTACGATTGGTAGTAGCGAATACTGGAACTACATTTGATGAAGATATAGATATAAAACTTATTGTAAAAAAGGATTGCTTGCTAACTTTTAATGATTTCCCAATTCCTGATATCAATATAATAGATGAAATTTTGGAGATGGATTTTTTAGAGTTTGCCTATGAATTAAAAGAAACAGATTCTATTAGCAAATATAGCGATTATCCTGTTACTCCAGTTAATTTTGATTATCGAATTCCAGATCCATTCAATCGGGTATCTGCAAGCGATGAATACAAAAGGCAAAAGGAAAACTACAAGACTCAGTTAAAGCACATTATGTGTTATCAAAAATACGAAAAAGAGACCTGTGATATTTTAGTATTTCATATTTCATATTTAAAACATCATGTGAAAATGGCTTTCCCATCTGTACTTGCGTTCAAAAATCTACCTGAAGAAATAGAATATGAAATTACATCGAAGCATGTACCAGATGTTACAAAGGGAAAAATATCTTTAATTTCTGAAAAAAACTAAATATATTATAAAGTTAACCTTTTATATGTATTCAGCCAGTTCCACAATGATATTGCTCTGCCGGAGCAGCCAGTCCGAAAATTCCTTCGGACTGGCTGTTTTCTTTTTCACAGCCTGTTTCCGCTGCAAGGCTTCTTTTTTGAAAGATTCAAAAGCAGCCAGCATTTCTTCCAAACGGTCGGCAGGAAAGCCGGGGGTTTTCTTTGCCTTATTGATTTTGTTTCTCCAGTTCTGGCACTCGTTTTTGTAGAGCAGATCATAATTGTTTTCTCTGGCTCGTTCATCAAACTCATGCTTGTTCTTGAGAGATTGCTTTTTACGACACTTATCACTGCAAAGCTCATATCTCTGGCTTTTGGCAAGGAATACTTTCCCGCAGATTTTGCATTTCCGGAAATAAAGCCCCCAATCGTTCAGGCGGTTCAGATAATAGATAATCAGCGGATAAAGGGAGGAATAGGCAGAAACACATTCCGTATTTCGTTTGCTGTCCGGATACCAGAGGTCAAGCCGGGTATCTTCATGCGGTACAGAACCATAAATATGCGTAGAAATATTCAGATGCTTGGGCTTTCCTGTATCCTCATCAAAGTCAAGGGGTGGATTTCCCATAAATAAGGCTGTGAAGCCATTTATTTTTCCGATAAAACGCTCACAGGCAGATTCTCGATCTCGTGGTTCTCTTGCCTTCAAATATTCGTTCCAGATACGAAGTGCCACATACATTCTCACCGGATCACCGGTGAGATATTTTTTTGCCAGAAAATCACCGGAAGCCTGTTCCAGTCCTGGCTGCTTCCAACGGTTAGAGTGCAACGCTTCTCGCAGGGGCATCAGACCAAAGCGGTTCCATTCGCCGTCCGGATCATGCTCAAACGCTGAAAGCATGGTTCCCAAAGGGCGTGTAATATCACACAGCACCTCTGCATCGGCATATCCCTGTAAACGAAACCGGATTTGCAGTTCTTCTCCAATCAAGATACGCTCTTTCATCTTCTGCTTGTCCAGCGTCAGCACCAGCAGAATACGGTCATAAAGCGGTTCGTGCCGCACAAATTCAAAGTCCATGCAATCTCCTCCCATCTATTTATGGTAATTTTATAATTTGATTATATCCGTTACACTCATGGTACTGCAAAACTATTGTTTTGTCAAGGTTATAGCGATATGATGACATCAGATGGTAATTCCATTCTATCATGTACCTTGACAACTGAATGACCGTCTGAACTGAGATAAACCGCCATGACCTCTCCTGAAAATGGAGGGCGAGCGCATCGAAAAATCGGTGACTCATGTATGTCGAGCAGGGCAGCATGAAGGAAACGGAACAGGTAGAACGGCAATATGCGGAAAATGAAAATCAATCAATTCAAATAAAGGAGGAACACCGATATGAAAGAAAAAACAAAATGGAACGACTATGACGCTCTGCCCCTGATTTTGGATGTTACGGATATTCAGCATATCATGGGGATTTCCAGAGCCAGTGCTTATGAGCTGGTACACACACCGGGGTTTCCGGCAGTGCGCAGCGGCAGACTGATTAAGATTAGCAAGAAAGCCTTCTTCAACTGGCTGGACAGCGGCGGAAATTCGCACGAGAACAAGAAAGAAAGGATGGCGTAATCATGAATTTGAGTATTCAAGAAAAGAAAATTCTTTATGCCTTTGCCTGTCCCAATCACCACAACACCGTGACAAGGCTCAAATGGCTGACCGCATTGACTGTTGATCCAAAAGCAAAACGCTGGATGCTGGGACTTGCCAGAAAGATGGAAAATGAGGTTGAGGAACACTGGTATCCTTGCTTTTATCAGCAACTCCGCATGGAGATGGCAAAGTATTACGAGGCAAAGAAGTATCTGCGGATGGTAGAGAAAAGCACTGACTTTGAGGAGGATTTTTATGACGAAGCTGTCTAAGTATGAGAAAGAAACCATTATCAACTGGAACGAAGCGGAAAACACTGCCAGCATCTACACCTTCAACGCCGATCTGAAACGCAGACTGGCAGAGTTCAGTCGCAAGTATCCGCTGCTGTGTCGGTTGGAGCGCAGCACCACCGAGGGCAGCGTAACCTATGTGATAGAGAAATCCCGGTTGTCTGTCCGCCTTGTCCCGCCGTACAGCGAAGAACGGCTGGCAGCTGCCAGAGAGTACGCCAAACAGCATGGATTTCAGGTTTTGCGTACAGAAAAGGAAAGTGCCTGATTACAGGGCAAATTACTGCAAAATGCCGGGTCTGCACCCGGCATTTTCACAGTCTGTTTATTCAGGGGTATCAAGTATCCAGTACCATAGAAGATGAAAAATGTCCGATTTGGGAGCTATTTCCCCGGTCGGGAGAAAGGAGGGAAAAACAATGGGTAATTTATATGGCTATATCCGTGTCAGCACCAGAGAACAGAATGAGGACAGACAGATTCTTGCCCTGAAAGAGCTATCTATCCCAGAGAAGAGTCTGTTTATAGATAAGCAGTCCGGCAAGGATTTTGAACGCCCGCAGTATCGGAAAATGGTAAGGAAACTTAAAAAAGACGATCTGCTCTATATCAAGAGCATCGACCGTCTGGGGCGTAACTATTCTGAAATTCTGGAGCAATGGAGGATTTTGACCAAGGAAAAAGGGATTGATATTGTGGTGCTGGATATGCCTCTGCTGGACACACGCCGAGGCAAAGACTTGATGGGCACATTCTTGAGCGATATTGTGCTGCAAGTGCTGTCCTTTGTGGCAGAAAATGAACGCACCAATATCCGACAGCGTCAGGCAGAAGGAATTGCCGCTGCCAAAGCAAAGGGTGTTCGTTTCGGCAGACCTCCAGCGCCTTTACCAGAAAACTTTCACCATCTATATCAGCAATGGAAAAACGGCAAAATCACCGGCACAGCTGCTGCAAAGCTGTGTGGGATGCCGCTTTCCACCTTCCGCTATCGTGCGGAGATTTACGAAAAAGCCAAGTTGTTGTAAGCAGGTATTTTTACAGGAATGTGTACCTTTTCGCAGGTGCATTTTTCGGTGTTTGAGAATCGGCAAAAGGGCTTTTGTTCACAGATTTTGTATGGAAAAAGCCGGTGTTCTGTGGTATAATTTTTTTATAGCTAAAAAGCAGGCATTTTACAGAAAGGTACACCATCTTGTAGATGGCTGCCTTTCTGTAAGTGCGTGGATATATGAG
>OLQN01002610.1_pt1 | contig 11961 bp, 10 predicted proteins | sample 1673181 | NCBI WGS metagenome assembly OLQN01 (sample SAMEA3136763, study PRJEB25190) | human gut metagenome | biome: human gut; feature: human-associated habitat; material: faeces | place: Austria | collected 2013
AAGCACGACGAGCAGGTGCCTGAATCCGACCTGACCGCCATGGCCGCAATCCTTACCGACTGGCTGGTCTGACACCTCTCTAGCTCCCCTCCCTGAGGGGAGCTGTCACCGCGGGGGAGGGGAGCCGAGAGAACGTCAGCCTCGCCGGGCCACGCCCGCACAAAATATGTGGCATACTAAAGGATGGTGGTTCTGCATAACCATCAGCGTGCGAGATGGCGTCGATCCCCTTGCGGCTCTTGAGAATGAGACAACGCAAGCGCCGGTGTCCGCCACCCGCAGGACAGACTTGAGACGAAGTTGCCTTTACGCGGCGCGTTTTCGTGCGGCCACGGTGAGAGCGTGGTGTGAGACAAGCGTATAGGCCTGGAAATAGGCGTCGTGATGCAGCGCGCCGCGAGGAGCATTGTGCCCACTGACAACCGTGAAGGTTTCGTCAACGACGGAACCGATAATTCAACCGTATCCAATGCCGATTCGGCTGCAGCCGTGAACGCTGCGCCTGCCGCCGCCTCCCAGCCCGGCGAACCTGTTCGCCGTCGTCGTGGCGGCGGTGCTGCCGGCGCCTCCCTGGAACTGCAAGTGCAGGAACGCACCCCGCTGTTCGAAGCCCCCGCGCTTCCCAATGCCAGCACCGCGGCCGATTCCAAGTCATCCGATTCCGGCGATTCCGATGAATCCAGCGATTCCAAGGATTCCGCCGAACGTCCAACCCGCCGCCGTACGCGCCGCGTTTCCACGGCCGACGATGCCGCCGAAACGCCGCGTCGCACCCGTCGTACGTCCGCCGCATCTTCCAGCGATACCGATGATGACGACGAGACTCCGCGTCGTTCGCGCCGCACTGTCAGTGCCGATGATTTCGATGACGATGACGCCCCACGTTCCCGCCGCCGTTCGGTTGTGGACGATGACGATTACGACGAGGACCGCCCGGTTCGCCGCCGCTCTCGCTCCCGCCAGTCCGACGATGATGACTACGAGGATCGGCCGGTTCGCTCCCGCTCTCGCCGTGCGTCTATGGATATGGATGATGATGACGAGGACCGTCCGGTTCGCCGTCGTTCTCGCCGTGCAGTTGCTGATACGCACGAGGACACCCCGGATGAGCGCCTGTTCGACGCGGTCGAATCCCTGCCCTCTGGCCACGAGGCCGTGCGTCGCGGCAAGCCGATGACGTCCCTGCTCTTCCAGGAACCGGTACTGCCCGCCGCTGTGGATGCGCACGATACCGCTGACACTCGTGATGACGATGTTGACGACGACGAACGTCCGTCGCGTCGCTCCCGCCGCTCGCGCAGCCACGATGATGACGACGCGCAGCCGCGCAGCCGCCGCCGTGACGACCGTGACGATCGTGGCCGCAATGCCGCCGACCGTGATGCGTCTCGTGACGCTTCCCGCAACGCTGCCGCCGGTGACGCCAATGCCAGCGCCAACACGGACCATGATGATTTCGATTCCGATGACGCTTCCGACTCTCGCCGTTCCCGTCGCTCCCGCCGCCTGAACGCCCAGGAGCGCCGTGCAGCCGCCGAAGTCGAGCAGATTGAGGAAGACCTCGAGCTGGACGATATCGCCTACTCGCCGATTGCCGAAGAGGAGGGCGACGAAGAATCCGACGCCACCCGCACCCGTTCGCGCCGTCGCCGCCGTCGCGGCTCACGCGGCGAAACCGGTGCCAACGGCGAGCACGATACCGCCGAGAACGATGCCGAAGATACGCGTTCCCGCCGTCGTGACGATCGCGATGATCATGACCGTGATCGCGATGAGGACGATGAGGAGCAGACCGTTACTCGCCGTCGCCGTCGCCGTCGTGGCGGCAAGAACGGCGAGGGCACCGACGACCAGAGTCAGAACAGCGAACAGCCGCTGGTCCGACGCTCCCGCAAGCAGCAGTACATCGACGAGATCACTGATGTGGAGGGCTCCACTCGTCTCGAGGCCAAGAAGCAGCGCCGCCGTGACAACCGCCGTGAGCGCAGCCGCCAGAGCCAGCTCATGGAACAGGACTTCCTCGCACGCCGCGAGAACGTGGACCGCCTGATGGTGGTGCGTGAGAAGGAACATCACACCCAGATTTCCGTGGTGGAAGACAATGTTCTGGTCGAGCATTACGTCTCCGACATTCAGGAAGTACAGACCGTCGGCAACATCTACCTTGGCCGCGTGCAGAACGTGCTGCCCAGCATGGAGGCCGCATTTGTGGACATCGGCCAGGCCCGCAACGGCGTGCTCTACGCCGGCGAGGTCAACTGGGATGCCGCTCGTCTCGAAGGCCAGCCGCGCCGCATCGAGCTGGCGTTCAAGTCCGGCGACCCGGTGCTCGTGCAGGTCACTAAGGACCCGATCGGCCACAAGGGTGCCCGCCTGACCTCTCAGGTCACGCTCGCCGGCCGCTTCCTGGTGCTCGTGCCATCCGGCGGCATGACCGGCGTGAGCCGCAAGCTTTCGGAGCGCGAACGCAGCCGTTTGAAGAACATCGTCTCCAAGATCGCCCCGAAAGACATGGGCGTGATCATCCGTACCGCAGCCGAGGGCGCATCCGAAGACGCCATCGTCAAGGATCTCGAATCACTGGTCCGCCAGTGGGAGCGCATCAACGCCAAGCGCGAGGAATTCTGGCACGGCAAGCGCCCGAAGCTCCTGCAGGGCGAGCCCGACGTGGCCATCCGCGTGGTGCGCGACATCTTCAACGACGACTTCAGCAAGCTCATCGTGGAAGGTGACAAGGTCTACGACCGTATCGAGGAATACCTTGACACCATGGCCCCCGACTTGAAGGACAAGCTGGAGAAGTGGGACCCGGCCGAGCATGAAGGCAAGGACGTGTTCGACAAGTGGTCCATCGACTCCCAGCTGCGTAAGGGCATGGAGCGTCAGGTCTACCTGCCGTCCGGCGGCTCGATTGTCATCGATCGCACCGAAGCCATGACCACCATTGACGTGAACACCGGCCGCTTTATCGGCAAGGGCAAGTCCTTGGAAGAAACGGTGACGCGTTGCAACCTGGAGGCGTCTGAAGAGATCGCCCGCCAGCTGCGCCTGCGCGATATCGGTGGCATGGTGATGATCGACTATGTGGATATGGTCATGCCCGCCAACCGCGATCTGGTGCTGCGCCGCTTGGTCGAATGCTTGGCACGCGACCGCACCAAGCATCAGGTGGCCGAAGTCACCTCGCTCGGTTTGGTGCAGATGACCCGCAAGCGCATCGGCCAGGGTCTGGTGGAGGCGTTCTCCGAGGAATGCCCGACCTGCAAGGGCCGTGGTTTCATCCTGCATGATCAGCCGACCGTTTCGGCCGACTACGACGATCCCTACGCGCTTCGCGGTGGCGACCCGTTCGTCAAAACCAACAAGCACGGTCGCGGCACCGCTCCCGCTCCCGAACCGGCTGGTTCCAGCGCCGACGTCAAAGCCAAACTGGCTCAGATTGCCGCCGCTGCCGTCGCTGCCAACAACACGGCGGAAGAGTAAGCGGAAGAGTAACAGGTGTGTCGTGCTTGACACGCGGGCAAAAATCATTTGATTTAGTCCGCATGGTGGTGTAGATTCGAAACTCGGTGTCTGACCGCAAGCTCGGTGCGTGTTAGGCAAGGTAGCTTTCCAAAACATAAAAGGAACGATAATGTACGCGATTGTGAAGGCCGGTGGCCATCAGGAAAAGGTCGAGGTTGGCGACGTCATCCTCGTGAACCGTCTCGACGCTAAGAAGGGCGATACCGTGGAATTCCCGGTCTCCCTCGTTGTCGATGGTGACAAGGTCACCCTTGCCGCCGCCGATCTGGCCAAGGTGTCCGTCAAGGCTGAGGTTGTGAACGACGAAGCCAAGGGCCCGAAGATTAGCATCCAGAAGTACAAGAACAAGACTGGTGTTGCTCGCCGTAAGGGTCATCGCCAGAAGCTGACTATCGTCAAGATCACGGCGATTGCCTGAGTTATAGAAAGGACCATGAATCATGGCACATAAGAAGGGTGCGTCCAGCTCTCGCAACGGTCGCGATTCTAACCCGCAATACCTCGGCGTGAAGAAGTTCGGCGGCGAAGCCGTCGTGGCCGGCAACATCATCGTTCGCCAGCGTGGCACCAACTTCCACCCGGGCCACAACGTCGGCATGGGCAAGGATCACACGCTGTTCGCCCTCACCGATGGCTCCGTGAAGTTCGGTGTGCGTCGCGACCGCAAGGTTGTCGACGTCATCGCCTGAGCGATATAGCGTCAAGCTTTTTTCAAGCCGCGCCCGTAAGGACGCGGCTTTTTTGTAAGGTAATCAATATGAGTGATTTTGTGGATCGAGTAACCGTCCATGTCAAGGGCGGCGATGGGGGCAACGGTTCGGCCGGCATCCGTCGTGAGAAATACAAGCCGTTGGCCGGCCCGAACGGTGGCAATGGCGGCGACGGTGGTTCCGTGGTGTTCGTGGCCGACCGTAACGCCACCAGCCTGCTCGACTATCGTTTCATGCCGCATCGTGTCGCCGGCAGCGGCACCATGGGTTTGGGCGACAATAAGGACGGCTCCAAGGGCGAGGACCTGATTCTGCCCGTGCCCTGCGGCACCGTCGTCTTTGAGGCGCGCGGCGAACAGGGCAAAGCCAAGCATCCCGGCGCGCAGCTCGCCGACCTGCGCCACGAGGGCGACCGCTGCGTCGTCGCCCAAGGCGGTGCCGGCGGCCTCGGCAACATCGCCCTGGCTAACAAGACCCGCCGCGCCCCCGGCTTCGCCCTGCTCGGCGAACTCGGTGAAGAGCGCGACGTGATTTTGGAATTGAAGTCCATCGCCGACGTGGCGTTGGTCGGTTTCCCCTCGGCCGGAAAGTCGTCCCTGATTGCGGCGATGAGTTCCGCCAAGCCGAAGATCGCCGACTACCCGTTCACCACGCTGGTGCCGAATCTCGGCGTCGTTATCGCCGGCGACTCTCGATACACCATCGCCGACGTGCCGGGCCTGATTCCGGGCGCCTCCGAAGGCAAGGGCCTGGGACTGGAGTTCCTGCGCCACATCGAACGTACCGAAATCATCGCCCATGTGATCGATTGCGCCACGCTTGAACCGGACCGCGACCCGATGTCCGACTACCACGCGCTGGAAAACGAGTTGGCGCTCTACGCCGACAAGCTCGAGCTGCCGTTGGGTGCCATCCCGATTCCCGAACGCCCGCGCATCGTGATTCTGAACAAGATCGATGTGCCCGAGGCCAAGGAATTGGCTGAGTTCGTGCGTCCGGAGTTCGAGAAACTCGGGCTGAAGGTCTTTGAGATCTCCACTGCCTCGCACGAGGGTCTAAAGGAGCTCAACTTCGCGTTGTCTGCGCTGGTGCACGAGATGCGTGAGGAAGTGGCCAACCGCGAGCAGGCCGAAGAGGAGGCTCGCGTGGTCATCAAGCCATTGGAGACCAAGGGCCGCCGTCCGCGTCGTGCTGACGAGGGCGGCAGTGCGCTTGAGTTCACGGTCGAGCGCCGCGAACTCGGCAATGGCGAAGTGTTCTTCGAGGTGCGTGGCGTCAAGCCGGAGCGCTGGGTCATGCAGACCAACTTCGACAACGACGAGGCCGTGGGCTACCTGGCTGACCGCTTGGCCAAGCTGGGCGTGGAGGACGAGCTGCGCCGCAAGGGTGCTCACCCCGGCGACGAAGTGCGCATCGGTCGTGGTGCCCGTATGGTCGAATTCGATTGGGATCCGACCATCTCCGCTGGTGCCGAAATGCTCGACGGCTCCAACCTCGGTGCCCGAGGCAAGGATCTGCGTCTCGAAGAGCTGGACCCGCGCACGCACCGCCGCTCCAACGCCGAACGTCGTGCCCAATACCACGAGATGATGGACGCCCGTGCCGCCGTGCGCGACGCGATGATGGCCGAACGCAAGGCCGGCCACTGGGCCGACCCGACCGTTGACGACGATCGCCATGACGAAACCAGCCTGTTCGGCCACGGTGAGTCCAGCGAAGATGGTGAAACCGAGGAATAAATGAGCACTCCGAGTCAGGCCGAGGTGCGGCGCATGATCGCCGCAGCCGGAACCATTGTCGTGAAAGTCGGCTCCAGCTCGCTGACCCAGCCGAGCGGTCACCTCGACCCGGACAAGCTCGACGCGTTGGCCGCGGCCTTGGCTCAGGTCCGATTGATGGGCGGACGTGTGGTGCTGGTCTCGTCCGGTGCTATCGCCGCCGGTTTCGGGCCTCTGGGCTTTGACTCGCGGCCGGTGGACGTGGCCACTCAGCAGGCCACCGCAGCCGTCGGCCAAGGGCTACTGATGGCCCGCTACGAGACTGCGTTCGGTCGATTCGGTATTCGCGTCGGCCAGATTCTGATCACTGCCGAAGATACGATTCGTGCCACCCAGTACCGCAATGTGGAACGCACGCTGGACCGTCTGCTTGACCTCGGCGTGGTGCCGATCATCAACGAAAACGATTCGTTGGCCTCGAACGAGATTCGCTTCGGCGACAACGATCGACTCTCCGCGTTGGTGGCCAACCTGGTGCGGGCCGAAGCCTTGGTGCTACTGACCGACGTGGACGCGCTGTACACTGCGCCGCCCTCGCAGCCCGGCTCCCGCCGTGTGGAATATGTGCCCAACGTGATTGATGCGCTGGGCGACATCCAAGTCTCCGGCTCCGGCTCCAAGGTCGGCACCGGCGGCATGGTCACCAAACTCGAGGCCGCGCGCGTGGCGGCCGTCTCGGGCATCCCCACGGTACTCACCTGCGCCTCGAACGCGGGCCCTGCGATGATGGGCGATCCGGTGGGCACCGTGTTCGCACCGGTTAAGGCCCGCGGCTCCTCACGCCGTCTGTGGATCGGCTTCGCCGCCGACCCGCGCGGCACGATTGTGGTCGATGCGGGTGCCGGCCAGGCGATTCGCGGCGGGCGTGCCTCGCTGCTGGCGGCCGGCGCGCTCGAAGTACATGGCGATTTTTCCGCCGGCGATCCGGTCTGGATCGATGCCGAAAGCGGTGAACACCTGGCCCGAGGCCTCGCCGGCTTCGATTCCGAAGAAATTCCGCAGATGCTCGGGCGTAACACCGCCCAACTCAAGCGTTTCCTCGGCCCCCAGTACGCCCACCCACTGGTTCATCGCGACAATCTCGTGCTCGTGTGACTGATGGAATCTGTCACACGACAGATTCCATCACCATAGTGCGGCTCTGGCGATTTTTCGTGCTGTAGGTTTAGCATGGGAGCCATGACTATGGCGCAATGGCAGACTCTTTCCGACCGTATCAACACTGTGGCACCGAGCGCTACGCTCGCCGTCGATTCCAAGGCCAAGGCCATGAAGGCCGCCGGACTTGACGTTGTCGGCTTCGGCGCAGGTGAACCGAATTTCCCGACCCCCGCAAACGTGGTCAAGGCTGCGGCAGATGCCTGCCTTGACCCGAAGAATTACAAGTACACGCCTACGCCGGGCCTGCCCGAGCTGCGCGAAGCGATTGCGGCTAAGATGCTGCGCGATTCCGGCTATGAGGTCAATGCCGATCAGGTCGTGGTGACCAACGGCGGCAAGCAGGCCGTGTATGAATCCTTCCAGATCTTGCTCAACGATGGCGATGAGGTCATCATTCCCGCTCCGTACTGGACCAGCTACCCCGAGGCTGTGAAGCTTGCCGGTGGTGTGCCGGTCGAAGTATTCGCCGGTGCCGACGTGAACTTCGAGCCCTCGCTTGAGGCGCTGGAAGCGGCCCGTACCGAGCATACGAAGGCAATCATCGTCAACTCCCCGAACAACCCGACCGGAGCCGTCTGGAAGCCGGAAACCGTGGAAGCGATCGGTCGTTGGGCCGTCGAGCACCACATTTGGGTTATCTCCGACGAGATCTACGAGCACCTGAACTATGACGATGCGCACACCACCTACATCGGTGCCGCCGTGCCGGAATGCCGCGGGCAGTTGCTGGTGCTGAACGGCGTGGCCAAGACCTATGCGATGCCGGGCTGGCGTGTCGGCTGGATGGTCGCTCCGCTTGAGGTGGCCAAGGCCGCCGCCAAGCTGCAGGGTCATATGACCTCCAATGTGGCCAACATCTCCCAGCGTGCTGCTTTGGCTGCTGTGGCCGGCCCGCTGGATGAGGTGCACGAGATGCGTAAGGCCTTCGACGCGCGCCGCCGTGCGATTGTGACCGCCTTGAACGATATCGAGGGCGTCAACTGCCCGACTCCGACCGGCGCGTTCTACGCTTTTGCGGACATCACCGCTTTGCTTGGCAAGCCGCTGGGTCCCAAGGGCACAGTGTCCGATACGTCCGCTGACTTTGCCGCCGCACTGTTGGATGAGGCCCACGTGGCCGCCGTCCCCGGCGAGGCCTTTGGTGCTCCCGGTTACCTGCGTTTCTCCTACGCACTGGCTGACGAAGACCTAGCCGAAGGCATGCGTCGATTCAAGGAATGGGCTAACTGAGAGGAGTCGCGTGCCACGCGCGCGACACGCGATTTGCGATAATCCACCGGAGCCGTTACTATAACGACTTGGCGGTTTCGCCGTGGCGAAGCGTTCTCTACGGAACGCACGCCGAGGTGGATTTTCACCTAGGGAAGTGGCGCAATTGGTAGCGCAACGGTCTCCAAAACCGTAGGTTGTGGGTTCGAGTCCCGCCTTCCCTGCCAAGTTTCTAATAATCAAGCAGCTGACGCGAGGTACGGAATGGCTAAGACGAGCAAGAGTGAAAAGGCAGTCAAGCCGAATGTCTTCATGCGTATCGGTCTGTTCATCAAGCAGATCATCGACGAGCTTCGCAAGGTCGTGACCCCTACCGCCAAGGAACTGTTCTTCTGGTCTCTGGCCGTATTCATCTTCGTGCTGCTGCTGATGGCCCTCGTGACTGGCATGGACTTCGGTCTAGGCAAGGCCACGCTGTGGGTGTTCGGCTGATCCGCACAACCTAAGGTGAATAACAACGCATGAGTGATGAACTGAATCTCGAGAACCTCGACGCCGTCCCGGCTGAGGAGCCTGTTGTCGAGGCTTCCGAAGCTGCTGCCGATGAGGCAGCTGCCCCGGTCGAACCGGTCGCTGACCTTTCCGCAGAATCTGACGCATCCGTCGACAATGCAGATGTTGAGTCCGACGCTCCGGCGGCGACTGAATCCGCTCCCGTTGCTTCCACTCAGACCGAGACCGTTTCTCTGGATGAGGACGAGGAAGAAGTCAACGAATCCGAGCAGGCCGAGGAGACCGATGCCGGTCAGCAGGCCGTTGACGAATTCTCCAAGTCCCTGCGTTCCCTTGATGGCAAGTGGTACGTGCTGCACACCTACTCCGGCTACGAGAAGCGCGTGAAGACCAACATCGAGTCCCGCGTCGCCTCCTTCGGCATGGAAGACCAGATCTTCCAGGTCGAGGTGCCGATGGAAGAAGTCGAGAAGCACACCGAGAAGGGCAAGAAGGTCATCACCCGCGTGCGTGTTCCTGGCTACGTGCTGATTCGTATGTGGCCGGATGAGAACGCCCGCCGTATCGTTCGTGAGACCGAAGGCGTGACCGGCTTCGTTGGCCCGACCAAGGATCCGGCGCCGCTCTCCCGCAAGGAAGTCGTGGCGATGATGGCTCCGATGATTGCTTCCGAGGCACTCAAGGCCGCCGGCGACAAGCCCGCCGCCGCCAAGAAGCGCAGGGTCGAGGTCTCCTACGCCGTTGGCGATCAGGTCACCGTCACCGATGGGCCTTTCGCCACCATGGCCGCCGTTGTTTCCGACGTGGAGCCCACCACTCAGAAGCTCACCGTGCTCGTGTCCATCTTCGGCCGTGATACGCCGGTGGAGCTTGGCTTCCACCAGGTTCAGAAGCTAGATTAACTCCCAAACTTTGCAGAGCCCGACCATCGTGGTCGGGCTTTTTGTGTTGTCCGGGTGGATTTGCATAATAGGAAAGCTTGTGTCTGGAGAGGAGACTCGCTAGCACAGCACAGCAATATAAGTTGCGGGAGGAGACCGACCACAGGCCGATTGCCTACAGCATGCACGGATAAATAATGAGTCAAGACCGAGCATGATGGCAGACAGCCGAACCTGAGGACGGCGACCATTCGAACCGCGTTATAGAAAGAAGAACCATAATATGGCTCCCAAGAAGAAAGTCTCGGCGCTGATTAAGCTCCAGATCCAGGCTGGCAAGGCCAACCCGGCCCCGCCGCTGGGCCCGGCTCTGGGTTCGCATGGCGTGAACATCATGGACTTCTGCAAGGCATACAATGCCCAGACGCAGGACAAGATGGGTCAGGTCATCCCTGTCGAGATCACCGTTTACGAAGATCGTTCCTTCACCTTCGTGCTCAAGACCCCGCCGGCTGCAGCTCTGCTGAAGAAGGCCGCTGGCGTTGAGAAGGGCACCGAGAACCCGCTGACCCACAAGGTCGGCTCTGTCACCAAGGCGCAGGTTCGCGAAATCGCCGAGATCAAGATGGAAGATCTGTCTGCTCGCGATATCGAGGCCGGCATGAAGATCATCGAGGGCACCGCTCGCTCGATGGGCATCACGGTTACGGACTGATAAGGAGAAGGACAGATGGTAAAGCGTTCCAAGAAGTACCGCGAAGCCGCTGAGCGCGTCGATCGCAACAACCTCTACACCGCCAACGAGGCCATCGCTCTGCTCAAGAGCATGCCCTCCTACAACTTCGACCAGACCGTCGAGGCTGTGTTCCGTCTGAGCGTTGACCCGCGTAAGGCCGACCAGCTCGTGCGTGGTACCGTCAACCTGCCTCACGGCACTGGTAAGACCGCCAAGGTCCTCGTGTTCGCCCGTGGCCCGAAGGCTACCGAGGCTACCGAGGCTGGCGCCGACATCGTCGGTGATGACGACCTGATTGCAAAGGTTCAGGGCGGCTTCCTCGACTTCGACGCCGTGGTTGCTACTCCGGACATGATGGGCAAGGTCGGCCGTCTGGGCCGTGTGCTCGGTCCGCGTGGCCTGATGCCGAACCCCAAGACCGGCACCGTGACCATGGATGTCACCAAGGCTGTCAAGGACATCAAGGGCGGCAAGATCGAGTTCCGTGTCGACAAGAACGGCAACCTGAGCTTCCTCATCGGCAAGATGAGCTTCGATGAGTCCGCTCTGGACGAGAACTTCAAGGCTGTGGCCGACGAAGTCAAGCGTCTGAAGCCGTCCACCGTGAAGGGCCGTTACCTGACCAAGGCAACCATCACCTCCACGATGAACCCGGGCGTTCCGGTTGACCCGAACACCCTGGCCTGAGGCTAGCGAGCTTCAATAGCTACTGAAAGGGACTTCCCGTAAAGGGAAGTCCCTTTTTGCATATGCGATGACCGGTTGCGAGAAGGTGAACCTGGATGGTCACGCAATCGAATTCTTGCGACACGCCGTTGAACACATGAATTTGTTACGCATCGGCAATGCAAAACGGATTATTCTGATATCAGAACAACGCAAATAGGCTGTTTGCGACACGCCGGGCGAAGCCTGTCGTTTCAACGATTTGGGCTTATCTTCGTGCGCCTTGATTTGCGTGAATCCGGACATGCGTGTAAGTTATTCACCTGTTGCCGCTCAGCGCGGCGGGTTCCTTCCTCTGGTTGGTTTCCCGTCTGGCTGGTGTGGTGGTGGTTTGAGAACTCAAGAGCGTGTTTGTACTACTTCTTTATAGTCAATGATTGCCAGTTCATTCCTCGCCTGATTGCCTGTCGTGGTGGTTGGGTACCCGGGAGGGTTTGATGAGGGGTGAGGTTTTTTGAGGGCGTCCTTCCTTAAGGACGTGCTCGTCAATTTTTGTTTTGAGAGTCATCTATTCGGATGCTTTTCATGAAGTTTTTTTGTGGAGGGTTCGATTCTGGCTCAGGATGAACGCTGGCGGCGTGCTTAACACATGCAAGTCGAACGGGATCCATCAAGCTTGCTTGGTGGTGAGAGTGGCGAACGGGTGAGTAATGCGTGACCGACCTGCCCCATACACCGGAATAGCTCCTGGAAACGGGTGGTAATGCCGGATGCTCCAGTTG
>OLQN01002627.1_pt1 | contig 11903 bp, 8 predicted proteins | sample 1673181 | NCBI WGS metagenome assembly OLQN01 (sample SAMEA3136763, study PRJEB25190) | human gut metagenome | biome: human gut; feature: human-associated habitat; material: faeces | place: Austria | collected 2013
TGACGGCCAGGCGCTCATCCAGCACGCGGGTGAAGGTCAGCGTGTCGTAGCGCACGGCGTCGGCGTACTTGTGGGGGTCCTTGTCATAGACGCCGTCGACCATCGTGGCCTTGAACATGGCGTCCGCGCCGATCTCCAGCGCGCGCAGGGCGGAGGCCGTGTCGGTGGAGAAGATCGGGTTGCCGGTGCCGCCGCCGAACACGACGATCTTGCCGCTTTCCAGCGCGGCAATGGCCTTGTCGCTCGTGAAGCACTCGGCGACCTGCGGCATGAAGGAGCTGGTCATGACGACGGCGTCCACACCCTGCTGGCGCAGCGCGTCCTTGACAGCCAGCGCGTTCATAACGGTGGCCAGCATACCGATCTTGTCGGCGTCCATGCGGTCCATTTTGCCGCTGGAGCGTCCGCGCCAGAAGTTGCCGCCGCCCACGACGATGCCGATCTGGGCGCCGAGGTCGTGCGCAGCCTTGATGCCCGCGCAGATGGAGGCGATGGTCTCCTCATCAAAGCCCGTGCCCTTGGGGCCGGACAGAGCCTCGCCGCTGACCTTCAGAAGAATACGTTTATACTGAATTGCCATAAAAAACACCACCTGTAGTTATTTTGGCGGTCCGCTGTGCCGTGCAGGCATAGTAAACCATTCTCTTTGTATAACATTTTACAATAATTTGGGCTTAAAGTAAAGCGGTGTGGAAAAAAAATGAGGCTGCCCGTCTCCTTAAAGCCTTCCCCCGTGGGGAAGGTGGCCCCGCAGGGCCGGATGAGGGGCAGGTTTGCCACAGCGATCCGTTTACGGGCAACAGAGGCAAGGTTTCCCCTCATCAGTCAGCGGGCGGGGCCGCTGACAGCTTCCCCCGAGGGGGAAGCCATGCAGCAAAAAAGCGCCGCTCCCTTCCAAGAACAGCGCTTTTACTTACTGCATCGAAGTATCCGCTACCAGAACCGCCAGCTCCCGGCGTATCAGTCTGCGGCGGTTCTGCCGGTCAGCGAGACGCTCGGTGGGCGAGGTCAGCACCATGCCGTCGAGCGGCGGCGCGGCGGGCAGCGTGAACTGCAAGCTCATACCCGGCCCCTCCCCTACGGTCAGCGCCCAGCCCATGGCGCTTGTGTAAGCGGCAACCAGCGGCAGGCCCAGCCCGCCCGCGTGGAGCAGGCGTTCGCTCCATTGTCCCTCGGTCAGCAGGGCGGCGGCATCGGGCGGCAGACCCGGGCCGTTGTCCCTGTAGCAGAGCCTACCCGGCGTGCAGAGCAGCATAATGTGCGCCGCACGGTCCGCGGTCAGTGTGTTGGAGACAAGGTTCGTCAGCAGACCGTTGAGCAGCGAAACATCCCCCGTCGTGGGCAGCACGTCCAGCCCGTCGGCCTGCAGCGTCACGGTAAAGGGCAGCGCGTACTGCGCGGCCTCCTCCTGCAAAATACTGCAAAATTCCCGCAGCTGCCCCAGCAGGTCGATGGGCTGCGGCACACAGGTGCCGTGCAGCAGCGCCGCCGTGGCGGCATCCGACGCCTGGTCCCCCAGCCGCCGCAGGCAGATCAGCTGCGTCTGCAATTCCTCGAGCAGCGGCATCAGCTCGGCGCGCTCTGCCGGGTTTACCGCGTGCTGCAAGCGGTCCTGCAATACCTCAAAGGCGTTCTCCATGCTGTCAAACGAGCGCCGGAACCGCCCGCGCAATCCCCCGCGCAAGGCCAGCAGTGCTGTATCCTCGTTCCTTCTGTCCATGGAAAACGCCTTCTTTCCTAATTTATACAGTCGGTTCCAGTCGGCGGCGCAGTTCCTTGAGCAGCCCCTCAAACAGCTGCCCGTTGGAGAGCACGCCGTTTTCCGGGCGGCCGCAGCGCAGGCAAAGTCCGCGGTACGGCTCCGCACCGCGCTTGGACATGCCCGCCGACATCCGGTTCAGCGCCGAGGTCACCGTGCCGATCTCGATGTTCTCCTCCGACGCGACATACTGCTGCAAATCGCCGATCTTCTGCGGGCGCTCCGCGTACAGCGCGTAGAGCAGCATCCGCTCGGCATAGCGGTAGCCGTTCAGTGTGGACTGCGCGCCGAAGTCATCCAGCACATCCTCACAGCAGCGGCGCAGGTGGTAGAGCCGATGCTCGTCGTCCGTTGTGCCCATGCGGTAGATCTCATCGAAAAGATTCTTCATCCCGTAGGGGCGCAGCATGATCCGATACTGGGCAAACAGGCCCAGCGCCTTACGCGCGGCGGTTTCCTCCGGCACGGGCACCAGCACAAGGACTGCCGGCTCCGGGTCCGGCTGCATCGTGCTGATCTCCTGCAAGACCTGCGTCACGGACGGCTTGGTCAGCAGGGCGTCGAGCACAAGCACCTGCGGGCGAAGGCCGCCGTGCAGCAGCTCCAGTACCTCCTGCCCCGTCGATGCAATGGCCGCGGCGCGAACCTCGTCCCCATGGGTCCGGGCGAACAGCCGCATGGAATCGCGATCCATGCGGGAGCTGAATGCAAACAGTGCCACCACGGCGGAGGTCCGGGGCAGCCTGAGCGCCTCTCTCTGCTTTTGTCCGGCTGCTTCCGGACGGTCATGCAGCAACACCGCCATGTCAGCCCACCTTCGATCCACAGAGGTCATGCAGTATCGCGGAGATCTGCGCAGGCTCCACGGCGTTTTCGTACAGGAAACGGGTCAGCATCCCCGCGCGCTCCTCCTCTATCTCACACAGCATACACGCCGCTGCCCGTGCCCCGTCGCGCTGGACAGTGATGACAAACGCATCCGCCTCCTGTGTCAGCGTATAGGTCACGGTTCCGGCGCATTGCAGATCATCCAGCGCAGAAAGCTCCCGCCGGTAGCTTGCAATCAGCTTGCCTTGCATAAGGTTTCCTCCCCACATAGGTTGAATTCTTGTACCTTTAATGAGAATACTATAATTCAACCCACGCGCTGGATTCAATCCACACTGCCTATACGTTTTTATACGGGCACTGCAAGATTTGTACCATTATAGCACTATATAAGGAGAAGCGCAAGATGCAGGCGGATTGCACCTGTTACAATATAAATTCGTATGTTACAGGATATGTCCGGCGCTTGCAAACAAAATCTGCATTACCCCCTTGACTTTTTGGCAGAAAAGAGGTACACTTATCAAGTCGAAATGACATGGGCCTGTAGCTCAGTTGGGAGAGCGTTCGGTTCGCATCCGAGAGGTCAAGGGTTCGAATCCCTCCAGGTCCACCATATTGTGCAAATCCGAGCTCAATCTTCTTCGTGAAGCATTGTTTCGGGTTTGTTTTTGTTTTAGAGGGTGCGGATCCGTCCGCATCCTCTTTTTTCGGTGTATCCGGTATAGCCTGGCGCGGCTGTCCCTCTCTGATGTTTGCTTTTTAACGGACAGGATTGACATTTGCTGCGCAAATGGTTATAATTAGAACCGTTCTATTTGAGCCTCGCAAAGGAGTGATGCAGTTGCTGCCCATATTGAGCTACGTACAGCACTACAAAAAGTACCATGCAGCGCGGTTTGAGGCCGCTTCCGTACAGTACGGGCTGAACCAGCTGGAAATTGACATCCTGCTGTTTCTGCACAACAATCCAGACTGCCGCACGGCCAGCGACATCTGCCGCTACCGCGGTCTGGCAAAATCCAATGTATCGGCGGCGGTGGAGCGGCTGCGCGCACGCGGCGTGCTGACGGTCTCCCCTGCGCCGGACAACCGCCGCCAGCGGCTGCTGGGCTTTGCGCCCGATGCCCTGCCGATGGTCGCGGTACTGGCGGACATCCAGCGCTGCAGCTTGGAGCCGCTGTTTGCGGGCTTTACGGCGCAGGAGCAGCAGACGCTGCAGGACTATCTGCGCCGCATGGATGCAAACCTCCTGCGGGAGCTGAACAAGGAGTAAGAATATGACCTATCTGGTAGCATTCATCGTCTGCTTTATTGCGGGCATCGGCGCGGGACTGGGCACAGGCTTTGCGGGTATGAGCGCCGCGGCGGTCATCAGCCCCATGCTCATTACTTTTTTGGGGATGGACCCCTACATGGCCGTGGGCATTGCGCTGGCCAGCGACGTGCTGGCGAGTGCGATCTCTGCCTTCACCTACGGCAAAAACGGCAACCTGGACATTAAAAACGGCGCGGTCATGATGGCGTCGGTGCTCTGCTTCACGCTGGTGGGCAGCTATGTGGCCAGCCTCGTGCCCGGCACAACGATGGGCGGTTTCTCAACGTTCATGACGCTGCTGCTGGGCGTCAAGTTCATCGTGCGGCCCGTCATGACGACCAAGAGCGCGATGAACGCCGTCAGCGTACAGAAGCGGTTCGCGCAGTCGCTGCTCTGCGGCGCGGGCGTGGGCTTTATCTGCGGGTTCATCGGCGCGGGCGGCGGCATGATGATGCTGCTGCTTTTGACCTCCGTGCTGGGCTATGAGCTGAAAACTGCCGTCGGAACGAGTGTTTTCATCATGGCATTCACGGCCTTCACCGGTTCTGTCAGCCATTTTGCGATTGGCGGTGTACCGGATCTGTTCTGCCTGATCTGCTGTGTGCTGAGCACGCTGCTCTGGGCGCGCATTGCCGCCAAGTTCGCGAACAAGGCCGAGCCCGCCACGCTGAACCGCGCGACAGGCGTTGTGCTGGTCGTGCTGGGTGCGGCGATCCTGGCGGTGAATTATTTGTAATTTCTAGGGCAATACCGCATAATTCTAAGTGCCGATACGGCGAGCGAGGTACGGCAGCTGCTAAGCCAAAATGCTCGATAATACTTTGTGTATTATCGAGCATTTTGGCAACACAGATGCCGTGCCGCAGCCGCCGGAGCGGTGCTTAAGCCGTAAGGCGGGAATTATGCGGTGTTGCCCTAAGCCTTCCCCTGAGGGGCTGCGCCCTTTGACGGGTAATAACGGCAGCACAGCCCCTCATCAGTCAGCGGTCGGGGCCGCTGACAGCTTCCCCCGAGGGGGAAGCCACGCAACCAACAAACAACAAAGCCGAGCAGTTTTTACGCTGCTCGGCTATTCTTATGCCTTCTTAGCCTCCCCTTCCGGGAAGACGACGAACAAGCCACCCTCGCGCACCCACTTGGCTGCGGCAGGATGCTTTTTCGCAAAGGTATTCCAAAGCTGCATGACAGCCCTTCCTGTCAGCTGTTGCGCAGACGGCTTTCCAGCTGCGCGTTGAGGATGATGTTTTTAACGGCCTCGACGATGACCTTCAGCAGACCGATGACCCAGAAGCCCTTTGCCTCCAGCACGATGCCGTCCACCATGCCCATGCTGATGGCACCGCTTGTCATCTTGGCCAGCGCGCGCAGCGGCATGTTGTACTGGAACATCACGTTCAGGTTCGGCTTGCCGCGCTTGTAGCTGGCGTTCAGCATCATCGTGAGCACAGCCCAGACCAGCCAGCACAGCGGGCTGCGGCTGTGGTTCAGCTCGCCCAGGGTCATGTTGCGGTCAATTTTGACGGTATCCGCCGGGATGGGGCGGCCCAGCAGAATCTCCCACTCGTCATCGGGCACGCGCTGCACCTTGCCGCTGGTATAGTGCGGCAGCGCCTTGCCCGCGTATGGGTTCGGTGCGCTCGTACCGTTCACCTCAACGGCGGCGGTCAGGCGGATGTCCGCAGAGCTCGCCCCTACGCGAAGCTCATACGTGCCGCCCTCGACCTCCCAGCTGTCGGTCTTTGTGTTCCAGTAGCGGAACGCCTTGTCGTCCAGCGGCAGGGTGACGGTCTTGCTCTCCCCTGCCTCCAGCCAGACCTTTGTAAAGGCCTTCAGCTCCTGCGCGGGGCGGAAGATCTGGGCGTCGGGCTTGGCCGCGTAGACCTGTACGATCTCGGCACCGGCGCGGCTGCCCGTGTTTGTCACGGTCAGGGTCACGCTGCGGGCGTCGGCTTTCAGTTCGCTGTAGGCAAAACTCGTGTAGCTCAGGCCGTAGCCGAACGGGAACGCCACGGGCACACCCGCGGTCTGGTAGTAGCGGTAGCCGACGTACAGCCCCTCGCGGTACTGCACGGTGCGTCCCGAACCTGCAAAGTTGTCCTTGGCGGGGGTGTCGGCGTGGGCATTGGCCCAGGTCTCGGCCAGCTTGCCGGACGGGTTGATTTTGCCGGTCAGCACATCGACCATTGCGCCCGCGCCGGCCTGGCCGCCGAGGGCTCCGTAGACGAGTGCCCTGCAGTGGGCCAGCCACGGCGTTTCCAGCGACGCGCCCGCGCTGACGATGACGACAGTGTTGGGGTTGGCCTGCTGCACGGCCTGCAAAAGCTCGATCTGGTTGTCGGCCAGCTTCATATCGGCGCGGTCCAGACCCTCGCTCTCCTTGATCTCGTCCAGCCCTAAGCAGAGCAGCACGGTGTCGGCCTTTTGGGCCAGTGCCACGGCCTGCGCCTTTTTGTCAGCATCGGGGCGGCCCTGGCGGTCAAAGCCCGCGGCAAAGCCGACGCTGTGCAGGCCGCTGTCTTTCAGGCAGTCAAGGAAGGTATCGACCTTGATGGAGTTGACGGCGCTGGAGCCTGCGCCCTGGTAACGCGGCGTCTCGGCAAAGTCACCGATGACGGCCACGCTTGCGCCTGCGGCCAGCGGCAGCAGATCGCCGTCGTTTTTCAGCAGGACGGCGCTCTCGGCAGCGGCGCGGCGGGCCAGCGCGTGGTGGGCGTCGGCGTCAAAGCTGCGGCTGTGGTTTTCCACGGCGGCGTGGGTGTCCAGTACCAGCGTCAGCAGCTCGTCCAGGCGGGCGTCCACATCAGATTCGGAAATTTTACCGGTCTCGACGGCCTTCAACAGCTCGCGCACGGCGTCTCCGCCGGGGGCGGGCATTTCCAGCGTAGAACCGTTCTTTACGCCCAGCGCGTGGTCATTGCTGCCGCCCCAGTCGGTCACGACAGCGCCGTCGAAGCCCCAGTCCCTGCGCAGGATGTCCTGCAAAAGGTGGGCGTTCTCGTTAGCGTAGGTGCCGTTGACGAGGTTGTAGCTGGACATGATGGTCTTGGGGTGCGCCTCTTTGACGACGATTTCAAAGCCGGTCAGGTAGAGTTCCCGCAGGGTTCGCTCGTCGACGACGGAGTCCGACGCCATGCGGCGCAGCTCCTGGCTGTTGACGGCGAAGTGCTTGGGGCAGGCGGCGATGCCGTTGGACTGGATGCCGCGCACGTAGGCCGCGGCCAGCTTGCCGGAGAGGTACGGGTCCTCCGAGAAATACTCGAAGTTGCGCCCGCACAGCGGGCTGCGCTTGGTGTTGAGGCCGGGCCCCAGCAGGACGGATACCTCCTGCGCGGCGGCCTCCTCCCCCATGGCCCGGCCGAGCTGTTCGCCCAGGGCGGGATCCCAGCTGCAGGCCACGGTAGCTGCCGTCGGGAAGCAGGTCGCGGGGACGCTGGGGTTCAGGCCCAGATGGTCCGCCGCACCCGCCTGCTTGCGCACGCCGTTGGGGCCGTCCGACAGGGTGATGGACGGGATGCCCGCATTTTTGTAGCCGCGGGTCGTAAAGACCGACTCGCCGGAGAGCAGCGCGCATTTTTGTTCAAGGGTCAATTTGGTAATAATGTTTGCATGTTTCATGGATCACACATTCCTTTGGTGAATCAGAAGTTCTTTTTCTCGGTCTTGGCTGCCTTGCGGAGCTTAACGTCGATGACGACGCCGCGCACGGCGAGGGCGAACAGGACAACGGCCACAATGTCGATCAGGGCAACCAGATGACGCCAGCCGAACACAGAGGTCGTGAACGCATGGCGCACAGCGGTGGTGTCGCCGATGCTGTCAGCATAGTCGCGGTTGGTCACGCGGACATGCAGGTACATGTACAGTGCTTCCTTGGTGGCGCGGCGCAGGGCCTGCAGGTAGCTGTTAGAGCCGGTCTCAAAGGCCATCTCGCCGCCGGTGAAGCCCGCCATCCACAGGCTGCCGCCTGCGCGCAGGGCCTGGTCGCCGTTCATGTAGCTGTGGTGGTCGCAGTAGTCGGTGATGACCGCGCCGTCAAAGCCCCACTCGTCGCGCAGGATGCCGGTCAGCAGCGCCTCACTGCCGCCTGCCCAGACAGCGCCGATACGGTTGTAGCTGCTCATGAGGCCGACTGCGTCGTAATCCTCGACGAGCATCTGGAACGGGCGCAGGTAGGTTTCGCGCAGGGTCTGCTCCGTCATCCAGGTATAGACGGAATCGCGGTAGATACCGCTCTCGCCGTCGTTGCAGATAAAGTGCTTGACATAGGTGTAGACGCCCGCCTGGTTTGCGCCGGTCACAGTGTTGCCGCAGATGACGCCGGACAGCAGGCTGTCCTCGGAATAATACTCATAGTTGCGGCCATTGAAGGGGCTGCGGTGCATATTGGTGGCGGGGGCATACCAGCCGGTGTAGCCGTTCTGGAGGGCCTGCGTGCCGATGGTGCGGCCCTCCTCCTGGGCAAGGTCTGCGTTCCAGGTCTGGGCCAGCGTGCTGGAGCTGGGGAAGCCCGTGCCGGCTCCCATGCCGGTGAAGCCGCCGATCTGGGCGGGACCGTCGGCGTCCTTGCTCTTGGACTTGCCGACGCTCTTCAGCTCGGCCAGGCCGCCGTAGGCGTTGATGTAGAGGTTTTCCATCTCGTCAACGGTCAGCTGATCCAGCAGGGCATCCCACCGGGGGTCGTTAAAGTCAGAGCCGAGCCGGAAACCGAGGTCGGTGGTCTCGCCGTTGTCCTCGATCTTCAGGCCGTTCTTAGCGCCGGTGGTAATAGCCTCATCAGCGTCGTTGATCCAGCCGTTGGCATCGTCGGCGGTGTAGAGGTTCAGTGCCTTGACGTTGTCGGTCATGGCACGGGTCGGGGTGTTCGTCTTGGGGAAGGTGCCCGCAAAGTCGGCGCGGGTCAGGTAGGTGATGTTCTGGTCGGAATCACTGCCGTCGAGGCTCACGCCGTCGATGGCGTCACTGCCGGTAAACTTGTTGGAAACGGCATTGCCGGTGACGGTGTCCTCGGCATACTGCACGCCTGCGGGCAGGCTGCAGGTGATGGTCGCGTTGGCGTCGTCGTCCACATCGTGGGCATCATGGCGCACGGTGAAGATGTAGTCACCCGCATCCAGCTCATAGCCGGTGAAGCCGTTGTGGTTGGCGTCGTAGGCATCGTAGCTGGCCATATCGGAGACCGGGATCGTCAGGGTGACTTCCTCGCTCTCGCCGGGGGCCAGCTCCTTCGTCTTGGCGAACGCACCCAGCTCAACGCTGGATTTTTCAATTTCCCCTGCCGTGTACGGGGCGGTGTAGTAGAGCTGGACAACGTCCTTGCCCGCGCGGTCACCGGTGTTCGTAACGGCGACTTTGACGGTCACATTACCGTCCTTCGTCAGGGCGCTGCCGTTGGCGGCGGCGTCCGTGACTTTCCAATCAAAGCTGGTGTAGCTCAGGCCGTAGCCGAAGGGATACTGCACAACGGCGTCGTAGCCGGTGCCGTGCTCGTTGCGCTCGGCATCCCAGTAGCCCTCTGCGTCGGCGGTCTCGTACCACTTGTAGCCGATGTAGATGCCCTCGGCGTAATCGACATAGGAAACCTGCTCATAGGTGTAGGGCGTGTCAAGGTTACCGCTCGTCGTGCCGTCTGCCGGGTAGAGGCCGTCGGCGTCGCTGTACTTGCCGACGCCCTCCAAACCGGCGTTCGCATAGCTGGCGGCGGTGGTCAGGTCATAAGCCCAGGTATCGGCGGTGCGCCCGCTGGGTTCGCGGTCACCCCACAGCACTTCGGGCACGGCAGTCGCGCCCTCGGAGCCGGACAGACCGGCAATCAGGCAGGCATCAATGCCGGGGATCGTCTCGATCTGGCCCAGCTCCATGACGTTGGTGGAGTTGATGAGCACAACCACATGGGCGTAATTTGCGCCGACGTAGTTCAGCAGATTTTCTTCCTCGGTGGTCAGCTCCAGCATCGTGCGGGTGTCGTCAACAACGATGTCGCCGCCCTTCTCGGTGCGCTTGTACTGCTGCTTGGTGGCGTCGTTGCTCTCGCCCGCCAGACGCCCGATCACGACAATAGCCGTATCGGAGAAGCTCTTGGCGTTGTCCAGCATCGACTGTGTATAGTAGGTCTGGTTGTTGATGTCAGGCTCATACAGGCGGCCGGACTGCTCGGGCCAGGCGCTCAGGGTGCGGGTGTACTCGCGGCCATCCTGGAAATCCTTGTACATGTCGGTCAGCTCGGTGTTGTACGCAACGCCGTAGGCAGTCAGCGCGGCCAGCAAATCGGTGTTGACGCTGGACACGCCGCCGGAGCCGGAACCGCCGCCCAGCCAGGCAGTGGAGGCCCAGCCAAAGACGTTGATCTTCTTGTTGTCAGCGGCCAACGGCAGGGTGTTGTCGTTGTTCTGGACAAGGACAGTTCCCTCGGCCTCGACATCAGCGGCCAGCGCTTCCGCCTTGACCTTGGTGTCGGCAATTTCAGCGTCGGAATAGTGGCCGCTGGGTGCGCCGATGAAGCTGTCAATGATGGTGGCCATCGTGGACAGAACGTAGGTGCCGACCAGTACCGCGACCAACAGGATCACGGACAGCACCAGACCGATCCCGTGCAGTACGGGGTGCGGCTTGCGGACTTTGGGTTGCTTTGTCATTTGCTTTTCTCCTCTTTAAACAGTATAAAACCTGTCAAAAGCGGGCCCATGTTTTGCGTCGATTCTATTGTAGCAGATTGCGGCACGATAGGCGTATTTTTCGCACAAGCTGCCGTTTTTGAAGCATACTTTGCAGTTTTGCCGCTTGACCGGACAAATTTTGTTGTGATTTTGTACAAGTACAACCGCGCCTTCTTTGTGCAAATTGCGGCATAGCAAAAAAGCCCTCCCCTGTGGGGGAAGGTTGACGCCGCTACAGGAGTGAGCATGGCAGCCGCCGCAAGGCTCCCGGGTCGATGACGAGCATCGATTCCTACATTGTAGGGGCGGATTCCATATCCGCCCGCGGGTAGTTTCCGCTGCCGCGATCCTTACTACTTCTGCGGCAGCAAAATCCGCACCGTGAACCACTCATTCTCCCAGTGCAGGGTCAGCGTGCCGCCGTGGGCCTCGGCGGCAGCGCGGACGCTCTTTAAATCGTAGCCGCCGTGGCTGCTGCGGGCGGGTAGGCCGTCGGGGCCAAGCTCCACGGGGTCAGCGCAGTAGTTCTCAAACCGCAGCATCACAAAGCCGTTCTGCGCGTAGATGGCGGCCCGGATCAGCCGCTTCTCGGGGTCCGGCTCGGTCAGCACACTCTCGGTGGCGTTGTCCAGCACCGTGCCCACAATCGTGCAGATCTCCCCTGTCGTCAGAAAGTGCAGCAGCTTACCGTCCGCCACACAGGTCAGATTGATGCCGTGCTGCTGGCAGTAGAGCGTTTTCGCCGTCAGCAGCGTGTCCAGCACAGGGTTGCCGGTCTTGTTCTCGGCCTCGTACTGACGGATGCCGCTCTCCATCTCGGCCAGCGCGGCGTCCTGCTTGGCCTGGTCGCGCTCGGCACGGATGGCCGCGATCTGCATTTTCAGCTCATGATAGCGGCGGTTAATAAGGCGGATGTTCTCCTTGCTCTGCCTGTACTGCTCATACTGGCGGCGCAGGACATTGTCCATGGCCGTCAGCTCGCTGTGCAGTGCGGCCTCGCGCAGCTGCTCGTGCTGGACCGTCAGGATCAGCACGCCCGCGAAATCCACCAGCGTGCGGATGTAGAAAATGCTCATCACGCTCATCGTGACACCGTTGTCGGAGATAAAGCTCAGATTGCTGACCGCAAACGCCGTGACCGCCATGACGACAGCCATCAGCGTCGCCGCCGCGGTAATGGTCAGCCGCGTGGGCGCAGCGTGGCGGCGCTCAAACCAATACAAAAAGCCGTAGACCGTCGTGTAGACCGCCGCCAGCAGCAGTACCGAAAGCGGTGCTGTAGCCCGCTGCTGCGGCCAGAGTACGCAGTGGAGCTGCCACTCCACGCTGGCGGCCAACTCCGCCA